>Ga0131853_10004137_pt1 | contig 26030 bp, 23 predicted proteins | sample TergutLab28metaG_FD_92764 | JGI IMG/M metagenome (GOLD analysis project Ga0131853, IMG submission 92764) | Labiotermes labralis P1 segment gut microbial communities from Petit-Saut dam, French Guiana - Lab288 P1 (version 2) (version 2) | ecosystem: Host-associated > Arthropoda: Insects >... | reverse complement strand
GTGGATGCGTACAATGTTTTTGGTGTAGCCAAAATGAAGTTCCGTCAAAATCGCAACTCAAAATCCCGCGAATTACCCTTTTCCATCTTGGATTTCTTGTAATCAATGCTTTTGTCCACTCCCATTAACGACATCATCTTGACGATGGCGTTATAATAGCTTTATAATAAAATATTACAATATTAAGGTGATTTTGATGATTGCGACTAAATCAAATGTTAATGTGAAAATTGATACTACAGTTAAAGAAACCGCCACCATGCTTTTAGACCGCATGGGAATTGACCAAACCACAGCAATAGATATGTTCTACAGGCAGATTATTGCCGAACGGCGTTTGCCATTTCAACCTGTGGTTGCTCCTATATTAAAGGAACAGGTTACGGCGGCTATCGCAAGGAGAAATATCCCAAGAGTGAAACTCGAAGCAGATGAGAATGGCTATGCCATTGTGGATAAAGACAGGCACCCCGAAATTTACGATTGGGCGGTGAACGGTTAATGAACCCTTACGACCTTCACATTGCTTATGTTTCATGGGGCGACGGTGGTAAACGTCGTCCTGTTTTAGTGTTATCTTCCGACCAAAAAGAAGTCGCGGTCTTTCAGATAACATCATAATACGATAACAAAAGTGCCGTTATTCAATCCCAGTATGTTGTCATTGACGATTGGGTGCAAGCCGGACTTACGAAGCAATCATCAATAGACATTGGCAGGATTATTGACTTGCCAATAGCTACCGTGCAACCTACGCCCATTGGAAAGCTATCGGAAAACGATTTGCGTAAACTTCTTAATGCAATGAATGCCTAGCAATAATCAAATGGAGGTCATTAAATGAATCGAACATATATTGCTAACGCACAGCCGGGGCAAAGGGTACGAATAAGTGGTTTTTTAGAGAATATCCGTAATAAACGTTCAATGGCTTTCTTGGTTTTGAGGGACATAACCGGGAAAATGCAGATTACGGTCGTTAAGGATGAAAATCCCGAAATAGCCGGCAAAATAGATATTCTTACACTTGATACGGTTGTAACCATTACGGGTGAAGTTGTTACAAATCCCCATGTTAAGCTAAATGGAGTAGAGATACTGCCGGAATCGCTATGTATTGAATCTGTGGCGGATGCATTACCCATCCAAGATGATTCCGGTATTGACCATAAAATGGATTATCGTTGGATTGACTTGCGAAGCGAACGCAATCAATTGATATTCAAAGTGCAGACCTGCATAGCTCAATCGTTTAGGCAAACCATGCTTAGTGAAAATTTTTTGGAAATTCACACGCCCAAGCTGATAAACACAGCCAGTGAAAGCGGTTCAGATGTTTTTGCGTTGGATTACTTTGGCGGACAGGCTTATTTGGCTCAAAGTCCTCAATTTTATAAACAAATGGCAATGGCTTCCGGCTTTGAACGGGTATTTGAATGTGGACCTGTGTTTAGGGCTGAGAAGTCATACACCAATCGCCATGCAACAGAGTTTACCGGATTTGATATTGAAATGAGCTATATCGACTCGTACCATGATGTTATGCTCATGCAGGAAAAAATGATGCATGGTATGCTTTCCTTCATAAACAAAAAATATTGTGTAGAAATCAAACGTCTATTCAACGTTGATATAACAGTACCCCAAACGCCCTTTCCTGTGATGAAGTTAGAGGATGTATATGACGAATTAAATACTCGTTATGGTTATGTCGCTCTTGATGGAGAACAATCCGACCTAACAACGGAAGCGGAGCAATTATGCGAAAGGCTTGCTCGTGATATATTTAATCATGAGTTCCTGTTTGTAACTCATTATGGTGCAGAAAAAAGGGCTTTCTACCATATGCGCGACGAAAACGGTATTCCCCTTGGATATGACCTTATATGGAAAGGCGTAGAGATTACGACAGGCGCACAACGGGAGCATCGTTATGGACAACTGGAAAAACAAGCCCAAGAAAAAGGTTTGTCTGCTGACGTTGAGCATTATTTGGAATTCTTCAAATATGGTTGCCCTCCTCATGGCGGTTTTGGCATGGGACTTGACCGTATTACCATGCTTGCGCTTAATATCGCTATAAAAGAGGTGATGTTCTTGTTCCGTGGGCCAAATAGGTTAACGCCGTAATATTATTAAAACGAAACGTATGATTGAACGCACGTACGATAACTTGTAGTGGTACATAATTGCACCGTTCGACGGTGAACTTGACAATGGTTTATCCAATCAATTTGTGCGTTATTTACATCCTTCACAAATAACATCTTAAGAGGTGTGCGTATGAAATATGTATATTCATTTTTAACGGTGATCATTTTATTAATGATTATATCCGCTTGCTCGCGTACGACGGGAAGCGACACGTCCCTTCCCCCGCAGGACTTCGACCCCCAACGCATCCGCGTGGAGGGTTCGTACTTCGTGACGGGCGAAACCGATGACCCGCAGCGTATTTGGATCAACGGCGTCAACACCCCGTGGCATAATTGGAACTCCTTCAGCGGGACCAACTTTAATTACGCTTGGTGGGACGCGCACTTCGCCGCGCTGCGCGAACACGGCGTCAACGCCTCCCGTGTGTGGATCAACTGCACGAACAACTTCGGCCGCGGCAACCGTAATAACCAAGTGGCTGTCATGAACATCGACGAAAACGGCATCATCAGCGGCGTGTCGGAATGTCATTGGCGGCACTTGGACGACTTCTTCGCTATCGCCGAACGGCACGGTATTTATATAATGGCGACGCTCACTTCCTTCGACCATTTCCAATACAACGAATGGCATAATTCCGAACCCGAGCGCTGGCGCAACATGATTCAATCGGAAGAAGGCATCCGTTCCTTCGTCGAGCATTACACCCTCCCCTTTGTGGAACGCTACCGCAACAATCCTTTCCTGTGGAGCATCGACCTGATGAACGAACCCGACTGGTTACATGAAAACGAAGGCGCGGGGCGTCTTCCATGGAACGATATTTCATACTTCTTCGCACGGAATACCGCCGCCATCCGCCAAAACAGCGATATCCTCGTGACCGTCGGGATGGCGTTTTCGAAGTATCATTCCGATTTTACGGGTGAAGGGTATGAAGGAAACATGGTTTCCGACCGCTTCTTACAAAGCCTGTACGATAACCCCTACGCCGCGCTGGATTTTTGGTCGCCGCATTATTATGATTGGGTGGGGCGATGGTATGGACACCCGTTCACGTCAAGCCCCTTCGGGCGGCGCAGGGACGGCGGTTGGGGCCTGTGTGACTCGCGCCCCGCGCTCATCGGCGAAACCACCGGACACGGAACGGAAGGTTTTACGCTTACTGAGGACTACATGAACGCCTTCACCAACGGTTGGCAAGGCGTAATGGCGTGGACGTCCAACGGCGTGGACGATCATGGGAATTTTAACGACGTGACGGTCGCTACGATGTACTTTTATACGCGGCATCCCCGCTTGGTGCGTTAAAGGACACCGGATTTGGAATAGACCTTTACGGCGCTTGCATAACCACGCGGTTTTCATCATCCATGAACATGCGCAAACGGTTCCCTTCCAGCCCCATTTTATCCAAGAACTCCCGCGGGATTTGCACACGCCCTGCGCGGTCAAGCACCGCGAGTTCCACTTGCGTCCCGCCGCCGAAGCCCTCGATGTTGGCCAAACGGTCGGCGTAGGACATGATAAATTCGCTGGAGGTTTTACCGTCGCGGATGGCCACCACACGCTCCACGCTCTTGGAAATTTCGCGGTCGTGGGTGACGATGACGACGGTTGTGCCCAGTTCTTTGTTAACCGCGCGGAACATGTCCAATATCATGTTGGTGGTGCGGGTGTCCACACTGCCGGTAGGTTCGTCGGCCAAGAGGACGGCGGGATGGTTGGCAAGCGATAGCGCAATCGCCACGCGCTGCTGTTCACCGCCGGATAGTTGGCTCAGCTTATATGTCGCCCTATGCCCCATGTTGACGAGCTCGAGCAAATCCTTTGCCCGGGCCTTCTTATTTTTTATGGGGTTAGTGGTGTTAAATTGCATGGGCATCATCACGTTCTCGACGGCGGTTAGGTAGGGGATCAGGTTACGCGCGTTATTTTGCCATACGAAACCGACAGTTACGGTTTTATATTCCACCAAGTCCTTTTCCTTCATTTTGAATAAATCCTTGCCGTCCACGGTCAATTTACCCGCGCTGGGTTTGTCCAAGCCACCGATCATGTTGAGCAGGGTGGACTTTCCGCTGCCCGAGTTGCCGATGATGGCCATAACCTCACCGCGTTCGATTATGAGGTCAAGCCCTTGCAGCGCGAGGACTTCGATGTCCTTGGTTTTATAAATTTTAACCAGGCTTTCCGCGACGATTACATTATCCTTTTGCATTGATAACCTCCCCGTCCGCGAGTTCGTACACCTTATCGGCTACATCCATCAATCCGGGGTCGTGCGTGGTCATGACGATCGTCGCCCCTTCCTGCTCGATCAAATCCTTGAAAATCTTCACAACCTGCAAGCCCGTGTGGGTGTCAAGCTCCGCAGTCGGTTCGTCCGCGAAGATTACCTTGGGCTTGTGCGCGATGGCGCGGGCAATCGCAACGCGCTGTTGCTCACCGCCTGAGAGTTCGGGCGGCAAGTGGTGCATACGCCCCGCAAGCCCCACACGGTCGAGGCAGGTCTCCACGCGTTCCTTTCTTTGCTTAACGGGATAACCGCTGATACGCAATATAAATTCAACGTTTTCGTACGCGGTCATCATGCTGACGAGCGCGACCGATTGGAATACGAAGCCCATTTGCAAGCGGCGTATCTTATCGCGTTTGGCCTCCGACGCGTTTTTAAGGGAAGTGCCGTCGAAGAAAACATCCCCCGCCGTCGGATAATCGAGCGCGCCCAATATGTTCATCAACGTGGTTTTCCCGCTGCCGGAGCGTCCCTTTAATATCGTCAGTTTGCCTTCGGCCACGGTCAAGCCAATGCCCTTCAACGCCCAAAAGGTATCACCCCCCACGGGGAACCCGCGCGTAATGCCGTCGGCCTTGATAATTAAATTTTTATCCATATTCTTACCCCAGTTTAAATAAAGTATCGAATTTGGTGAAGAGCGAAAGCGCGCCACGCACTTTAAGGCCGCCGATCATGAAGGCTTTTTGCGCGGTAAATTTGGCGTTAAGCACATCCAGCCATACGGCGGTGTCGGTTATGACGGTAACGTCCGGAGCCTCCGCAGTACCGTCGGTGTACGTACATTCCTTGCTGCGTATGTTCAAATAGCCTTCGAAGGTCTCCGTACCCGTGACGTTGATTTGTATTACCGCTTGCGTTCCCGCCGATAATTGCGGCTGGAAATAATGCGGTAAATTCTGCGTAAGTTGGCGTGCCGTCTTCTTGCGCGCGGCCGCGGAAATTGGCGGGGAAATAACGACGGCCTCTTCCTCCGCAAAGAGTTCTTCGATTTCATCGTCGGCTTCTTCAATTTTTTCGTTTTCTTCGTCCGCGTCGGTGTATTTTTCCGCGAACAAGCGGGACAGCTCTTCTATTTCACGTTCCTGCTGTTCGGTGAAGGCATCCAGGCGTTTTACCACTTTTTCCGCCGGGACGTTTTTTACGGGTGAAGTGTTCGGTGCGTGTGCCTTAGAAGCTGTAGCCGGCAACGCGGAATCGGCCGCGCCCTGCGCGTAGTCCTGCGGAATGATCCTCCTGCGGTTTTGCCTAAGCGAGCGGTAAAAATCCTCCAGCTCCTTTTCGATGAATTCGCGGACAAAATCGTTTGCGTCAAGGTTTTCAAGGTGGTTGGCTTGTAACCCGATGTGCGTCGCGTCATACCCGCCAAAGTGCTGTACCACCCGTGAAAGGTATTGCAACGCGGCCCGTTCGCCGCCCGCCTCCGACACGACTAAAAAAGCGCATTGCTTCCCATTCAACAGGTCCTTGTATTCGGGCAGCGAAAGGTATTCGATAAAGGTCTGCATAATCGCCGACGGCGCGAAAAAGGACGCCGAACAGGCAAATATAATGCCGTCCGCGTCCCTTACCGTGTTAAGCAAACCATCCAAATGCGCGTTTTTAATACCGTCGAAGTACGGCGGATGCACTTCCCCGAGGTTTAGCTCCGATGTCTGCACACCCAATTCCGAAAAAACGCCTCGGGTATAAGCCAGCAACTTCGCGAGCCCCATGTCGTATTGAGGCAGGTTTCCGCTGATGTACGCAATTTTCATACGAATCGCTCCTAAAAAGCAAATCATTTCAAATTTTGGTATATAATGATTATAACAGAGATGTTAGGGGAAACGCCATGAAAAAAATAATCCTAACGGGCGGCGGCACAGCCGGACACGTTACACCTCACCTCGCGCTGATTCCCGCGCTTAAGGAAGCGGGGTTCGAAATCCATTATATCGGCAGCCGCACGGGCATCGAACGCACTTTAGCGGAGGATGCGGGCTTACCTTATTACCCCATCGCGTCGGGCAAACTGCGCCGTTATATGGACATAAAAAACGTGACGGACATGTTCCGCGTGATCAAAGGACTCGCCGATTCATTAAAAATCCTGCGGCGCGTCAAACCCGATATGGTATTTTCCAAGGGTGGTTTTGTCACCGTTCCCGTTTTGATGGCGGCGCGTATGCTTAAAATCCCGGCTGTTATACACGAATCCGACCTAACCCCCGGTTTGGCCAACCGCCTCGCCGCCCCCTTCGCAAAACGGATATGCGTATCCTTCCCCGAAACCTTGGCATACATTCCAAAGAAAAAGGGCGTCTTAACGGGACTGCCCATACGACCGGAATTATTAAACGGCAGCCGCATACAAGGGCTTGCGAAATGCGGCTTTGATAAAAACGACGCCAAACCGATACTGCTCGTTACGGGTGGCTCGCAGGGCGCGGCGGTAATCAACGCTTGCGTGCGGGAGGTATTGCCCCGATTAATCAAAAACTACCGCGTAATCCACTTGTGCGGAAAGGGTAACCTTATCAACGCACCGCAACCCGGCTACATCGAATTCGAATACGTGCAGGATGGCCTTGCCGACCTATACGCCGCCGCCGATATCGTCCTCTCCCGCGCGGGGGCGGGCACCCTCTTCGAATTGCTGGCAATGAAAAAGCCCCACTTGCTTATCCCTCTTTCAAAGGGTGCCAGTAGGGGCGATCAAATCTTAAACGCCGAATCATTTTCCAAACAAGGCTTTTCCGCCGTATTACCCGAGGACGAAATGACCCCCGAACGCCTGCTTGCGGAAATTAATACGCTGTATGATAAACGCTATGATTTTATTAAAAACATGTCCGCGCGGGAAAGTGTGAACGGTATTGAACGCGTGATGGAGGTGTTGGATCATCCCTCCCGTTTATAACATCACACGCTGCCCTTCAACACCACCACACCCAACGGCGGGAGCTTGATGGGTACGCTGTATGGGCGTCCGTCGCACAAGATTTCCTGGGAGGTTAGCGTGCCGTAATTGATGATCCCGCTGCCGCCATACTTTTCGTCATCCGAGTTGAGGATTTCCTTATATTTACCCGCTACGGGCAAGCCCACACGGTAGTCCACATGCGGTACGGGCGTAAAGTTACATACGAAAACCAAATATTCGTATACCGGGCCGAGCGATTCCTGCTCGGCTTTCGTTTTACGCTTCTTTTCGCCGATGCGGTAGAACGAAAGGAGGCTGCGTTCGTAGTCGTTGCAATTGATCCATTGGAAGCCGCCGCCTTCAAAGTCGTTCTGCCAGCAGGCGCGTTCCTTTAAGTATAAATGGTTTAAATCCTTTACGAAGCGGTGCATTTGGCGGTGATGCTCGTACTGGTCCAAAAGGAACCAATTAATCGCCTTCACTTCGCTCCATTCCTCAAATTGCGCAAACTCCCCGCCCATGAACAACAGCTTCTTGCCCGGGTGGCCCATCATGAAGCCGTACGCCGCGCGCAGGTTGGCCATCTTCTGCCACAAGTCGCCGGGCATCTTATTAATCAGCGAGCCTTTACCATGCACCACTTCGTCGTGGGAAAGCACGAGGATGTATTTTTCCGAATAAGCGTACACCATCCCGAAGGTAAGGTTATGGTGGTGGTGTTTGCGGTAAATACTGTCCTTCGTCATGTATGTGAGGAAATCGTTCATCCAGCCCATATTCCACTTTAACGAAAACCCCAAGCCGTCTTCGGACGCGGGGCGGGTCACGCCCGTCCACGCGGTGGATTCCTCCGCGATCATCATCACATGCGGGTGCGCGCCTAATAACACGGAATTCATGTGCTTCATAAATTCCACAGCGTCGATATTTTCGCGTCCGCCGTATCGGTTGGGTACCCATTGGCCGTAATTCTTACCGTAATCCAGGTAGAGCATGGAGGCGACCGCGTCCACACGCAAGCCGTCGATGTGGTATTTTTCTATCCAATACAACGCGTTAGCGATAAGGAAGTTCTTTACCTCGTTGCGCCCATAATTGAAGATGAGTGTCCCCCAATCGGGGTGTTCCCCTTGGCGCGGATCTTCATGTTCGTACAAGCACGTACCGTCGAACATCGCCAGCCCGTGCGCATCCTTGGGGAAATGCGCGGGCACCCAATCCAAAATCACGCCAATACCCGCTTGGTGGCACGCATCCACAAACTCCATAAATTGGTGGGGGTTACCGTAACGGCTGGTGGGCGCGAAATACCCCGTCACTTGATACCCCCATGAGCCGTCGAAGGGATATTCCGACACACCCATAATTTCCACATGGGTATAACCCATTTCTTTTATATAGGGGATAAGCTCCGCCGTTATTTCCGGCCAGGATTGGAATCGGTAATTATCATGCATCACGCGCCGCCAACTACCGGGGTGGAATTCATAAATATTGACAGGCCCCTTTAGGGGATTATTTTTCGTACGGTCCTTGAGCCATTTATCGTCCCGCCAGTCATAGCCGTTAATGTCATACACCATCGACGCCGTGCCGGGACGAAGCTCCGCAAAGCTCGCGTACGGGTCGGACTTCAATACAATATCCCCCGAAGGCAGCTTCATTTCAAATTTGTATTTGTCGTAGTTGGTTAAACCGGGGATGAACAATTCCCATACGCCCGACGCACCCATCGAACGCATGGGGTGACGCAGGCCGTTCCAACCGTTAAAGTCCCCCACTACGCTGATGCGCTTGGCATTGGGGGCCCATAATGCGAAAAGCACCCCTTCAATACCGCCGACGGTTTGCGGGTGCGCGCCCATTTTTTCATATATCTGATAATGCGTACCCTGTCCGAACAGGTGCAAATCGAATTCCGAAATCAACGGCGCGAAGGCGTAGGGGTCCCATGCCTCCCATTGGCGGTTATCATAGCCGGTAAATGCCTGTTTATAATGGAAATGCGCCGTTTGGGGTAATTGCGCGGAGAAAAAACCCGAACGGTGCGTCAACTCCATCGGATATCGCTTGCCCTCGGGGCCGATGACATCGACAGCCTTCGCTTCGGGGTTAAAGACGCGTACCAGCGTAACGGTCTTTTTCCTTACGACAACATCGTGCATCCCTAAAATATGGTGCGGGTCGGCGTGGTTGCCTTCCACGATTTGCATGAGTTCGTGCATGTTGGTGGTGATCATGTAAGCAACTCCCTTTTGGCGTTCAATATGTAGTTTTTCATTGAACCTCCCTCGTTTTTTTCTCCAACCATTCCCGTTCCGCTTCGTTTAACAGCGGCGACAATATTTCGTACGTCCTCTTATGGTACGTATTTATATATCCACGTTCCGCGTCCGAAAGGAGTCCCCATTCAACCGCGCTGGTATCGATGGGTACGCAAGTTAACGATTCGAAGCCGAAAAATTTACCGTACCCCGTTTCGTTTATTTCCTTTACGCATAGGATATTCTCGGTGCGGATGCCGTATTCGCCTTCCTTGTACATGCCCGGCTCGTTGCTTACCAGCATCCCGGGGGTAAGGGCTACGGCGTTGTGCTTGTTGGCGATGTTGTGCGGCCCTTCGTGTACGCACAGTACATAGCCGATGCCGTGACCCGTACCGTGGCGGAAGTTCTTGCCTTCGCTCCACAAGGGAAGGCGCGCGAGGACGTCGAGCTGGCTGCCCGTCGTACCCGAGGGGAAGATTGCCGCCGCCAACGCGATGTGGCCCTTTAATACCAGTGTAAAATCGCGGCGCATTTCGTCGGTCAGCGGTCCGACGGGGATTGTGCGCGTGGTGTCGGTGGTGCCGTCGAGGTATTGCGCGCCCGTGTCTATCAGCAGGAAGCCGTCGCGTTCGATTTTCGCGCCTTGCGTGCCGGGGTTGTAATGGGCGGAAGCGGCGTTCGCGCCGTAGGCGGCAATCGTGGAGAAGCCGTCGCTGATATAGTCGGGCATGACTTGGCGCAGTTCGATTAGCTTGCGGGAGATGTCAACCTCGTACAGGTTTAATTCGCCCGGCGCTTGCATTATTTTTTCCAGCCATATAAACATACGCACCATCACAACGCCGTCCTTGATATAGGCATTACGAATGTTGGCCAGTTCGGTTTCGGTTTTTTTCGCTTTTAACAAGGCGATGATATCGTCGTTGGCGTTGCGGTTGACGGGCAGGGATTTGGGTATCGCTTCCCCCGGAAGGACGTTCGTTTTGTTCGCGTTAAAGTACAGCTTACCTTTGATGGAATGAAGGTTACACAGGAATTCCGAAAACCCCTCGTAGGGGTGCAAAGTGAAGCCGTCGAGCGCGATGCCGCTTACTTTCTGCGCGTCGATAAATACATGCGCCTGCGACGCGGTGATGAATACGTACGCGTATACCACAGGCGTGTACGGTACGTCGCTCCCGCGGATGTTGAGCAACCACGCGATGTCGTCAAGCGCCGTAACCACATAGCCGCCGATTTCCTTTTTTACCATTTCTCCGCGTACAAGGGCTAGTTTTTCTTGAGCCGAAAGACCCGCAAAACGCAACTCGTGCGCGAAAGCGGGCTTGTTCGGAACTTGCGGGCAATTTGTCCACAAGCTGCCGACCAAATCTATATCGTAGGTATATTGTGCATCCAAATCGTTTAATTGCCGTTTTAACGCGTCGAAGGATTGGAGCGCCATTGTCCGCCCGTCGAAGCCCACGCGCCCGCCCTTGGGCAGTTCGCTTTTTATAAAGGCTTGGTATGTGGGTACGCCGGGTTCCTCCTGTTTATAAAGGTCTATACCCGACCCGACCAATTCCTTTTCCGCTTGGATAAAATAACGCCCGTCCGTCCACAAACCGGCTTTGTCGCGCGTTACCACGATTAGCCCGCCGGACCCTGTAAAGCCCGAAAGCCATTGCCGCGTCTTCCAATTTTCGCTTACATAACCGCTGCCGTGAGCGTCCGCGCCCGTGACGATGTACGCGTCAATGCCTTGTGCCTTCATGCGGGCGCGCAGTTGCGTTAATTTTTCCATCAGCTTATCGCCTTTCGCCCGTCGGGAAGGGGCAGCGAAACGATTTTGTTATCCAATTCCGCTTGCTTTTGCGAGAGCTCGCGCTTTAAGCGGAGCACTTCCTCTTCGAGTTTTATATTTTCGTCGCTTACCTTCGTGTGTTCGTTAAGCAAGCGTTTGTGTTCGGCGGTTAATTGCGCCAACTGGGGTTCGACCTTGTAGTAATCGTTCGCTATGTTCAACGCGACCAAAAGAGTACGCTCGCGCTCGCTCAACCTAACGGCGGCGTAACGCTTGGCGATGATATCCATTTGCTTACCCGCGTAATGGGCCAATTTTTGTAAGTATTCAACCGATTCGGTCGATCGGATCGAAAAAATTTCGCCGTTAACGACAACGTCTACGTGATTTTCCATATACCCGTCACCCTCCAATATATGCGGCGATATCCTCCGCGAGCAGCTTCACCAACGGTAAGTGGCCCGCGGTCTTGCCTTTTTTGCGTATATGCGAAAGTATGGAGGCGAACGCCTCGTTGTGAAAGGCTACGTTTCTTTTTTCATCGGGCATCAGCGTATCGCTTTGCGTCAGGGCAAGCTCATAATCTTCTTTACCGTACCGCCACGGCACAAATTGCTTACCGAAGCGCAGGTACAGGCTTTCACCCAAGGTTAAGCCCTTAAAATCCATATTGCCCGAATAATACAGCTCCGCGCCGCTTTCGCAGCACAGCGACAACAGCCTGTCCAACGCGGCGTTAAGGCCCGGTGAGGCGCATACCAGCGTACAACGGAGCCCGCGCAGTTGTTCGCACAACAACGCGAATACGCTCGCGCTTTCCACGACGAAAACCTTCTTTTTATATACCGCAACCTTCGTGAAGCGGCTTATGTTCTCCAACGTCAACACATGCGCTTCGCCCAGGCTGTCATAATGCGCGCAAGCCTTATCCGCCACAATGCCCGATACGGTCACTTGGTTAAGTACACCGTTGGATAAAAGGCCCGCTTGCCAATACAGCTGTATGCTTTCTTCCAAATGAAGGGGGATAAACGTGCCGAACCGCCGCGCCAGCGCACGCATGAACAACGATCCGAGGGGCGCGTAGAAATCTAACGCCTGCGGTTGCCCGCAAACCTTTTCGGAAAAGTCGGAAAGCAGGAGGTATTCATCCTCCGGCAGGGAATTTAATGCCTTGCACACCGTTTTAACCTGTTCTGTCACCATATCGGGCTCTGCGATAAACGATTCCGCCCATTGCTTATAAGTGCGCCGTATATGGGCAATCATTTCCTTAAGCCAATGTTCGGCTTCCGTGCCTTCGTATTCGGGCAGGATTTCGTTTTTGACGTGTACGGCGAAGCTGTCGCGTATACGCATACGATCCTTCGTTTCCTCCACATGGGAAACCAGCGGACGCGCGAAATAACCCTCCAGGAAAACGCCTAACCCCGGGGCATCGTCGAATGTTTTTTGCAATTGCCGTTCAAAATCGGCAAGGGAGATACGGATCAGCGCTTGGTCGTAATAGTCGCGCTTGAAGAATTGTGAGATGGCCTTTTCCTCTTCAGGCCGGGGTTTGATCAGGCGTACCGCGCCGAAACAGCGCATATGCCGCGCATACAAGTCCCACATCCCGTTCATCAGACGGGTGAAGCCGTCATCCTGTTGGAAATAGCGGAGGATTTCATCCATGTTATATCACGGCCATTCTCTTTGAATTTGGTTAATCATAACGTTAAATTTACGACATTGCAAGCATATAAGGCTTGTGGCATAATCATTTTCGTTATTACCGCAAATCGTGGAGGGATTGTATGAAGGATACGATCTTTACGTTGATTTCCGAAAATCCCATTCAAATCCCTAAGCTCCGGGAAACCCTCACCGCCATGAACATTGTTGACGTCGGCGATATCTTCGAGGACCTGGACAAGGAGCGCACCATACAAATCTTCCGGCTGCTGCCCAAAAGCATCGCGGCCAACGTATTCGCCCATATCGTGCACGAAAAACAACAAATCATTATTGAGGCCCTTACCGACGTGGAAGTCGGCGGTATTATCGAGGGCCTTTTTATGGATGACGCCGTCGATTTTATAGAGGAAATGCCGGCCAACGTCGTTAACCGCGTGTTACAGACCGCTTCACCCGAACGGCGCGATGTGATCAACCGCTTGTTAAAGTACCCCGAGGAATCCGTCGGTTCGATCATGACGACGGAATATATGTCCCTGCGGGAAGACTTCACCGTACTGGAAGCCTTCGCCCGCATACGCGAAAACCGCGTAAAAGGCATCCATACCTGTTACGTCGTACGCCGCGATAAAATCCTCTTGGGCGCGGTTTCTTTAAAATCATTATTACTTGCCAAGGAGCATGAGCGCGTGGGTGACCTCGTGCGTACGCACGTCATCAGCGCGCAAACCCACGACGACCAAGAAATGGCGGCGGGCCTGTTCCGTAAATACGATTTCCTGTCGCTGCCCGTAGTGGATAAGGAGAACCGCCTCGTCGGCATCATCACGGTGGACGACATGGTGGAGATCGTGGAAGAAGAAGCCACGGAGGACTTCGAACGGATGGCGGGCATTTCCCCTTCGGAGGAACCCTACCTGCGCACGGGTGTGTTCATGCATTCGCGCGGGCGCATCGGCTGGCTGATGATATTGATGTTGGCGGCTACGCTGACCGAAATGATCATCGGCGGTTTTGAGGACGCGCTGCTGCTCGTACCTATTTTGGGGACATTGATCCCCCTCTTGATGGACTCGGGGGGTAACGCCGGGAGCCAAACCGCTACGCTCGTCATACGCAGCATGGCGCTGGATGAAATAAATTTTAAGGATATCCTAAAGGTGTGGTGGTTGGAAACGCGTGTGGCGTTCCTGTGCGGCTTATTGTTGGCGGGTGTCAACGCCTTGCGTATGCTTATCTTCGCCCCCGCGGACGCGGACCCCACATACACCGCGGTTATCCTGACCGTATCCGTCACGCTAGTCGTGGTGGCGCTGATCGCGAACTCGCTGGGGTGTTTGCTCCCCATGATCGGTAAAAAGATCAAAATTGATCCGGCGGTGTTCGCCACACCCATGATTACGACGGTAAAAGACACCGTAACGCTGATGATCTTCTTCTACCTGGCGCGGGCGATCATAGGGGGTATCTGATGGATAAAGAAAAACTCCTCCAACTAATCAATGAAGAAACGACGGACGCCGATCTGATCCAAAACCAATTCGCGAACATGAACGCGGCGGACATCGCCGAGGCGTTGGAAGAATGTGAGGCCGACCAAGCTACTTACGCGTTCCGTTTATTGTCCGGTGATATCGCCGCCGACGTGTTTTCTTATATCTCGCCCGATAAACAGCAATTCCTGGTAGAAGAACTGACCGACCCGGAAATTACGGACATCATGGAAGATTTGCACGCGGACGACATGGCGGACTTTATTGAGGATATACCCGACGATGTAGCCCGCCGTGTGTTGGACAGCATTTCGGCCGAAAAGGGAACGCTCGTGGACCGCTTGTTGGACTACCCCGAGGATTCCGCGGGTTCGGTCATGACCACCGAAATCGTGGAGCTCACGAAGGCCATGACCGTAAAGGACGCGCTCCATACTATACGCACTTCGGGCGTGGATAAGGAAACGATCTATACCTGCTATGTTGTGGACGATGAACGTAAATTAATCGGCGCGGTAACGGCCGACACGCTGGTGCAATCCGACCTTAAAGAAATGATAATCAACCTGACCGATACGAACATCCCAACCGCTCATACCGACGACGACCGCGAAGAAGTCGCCTTACAGTTCAGCAAGTACGATTTGCTCGCCATGCCCGTGGTTAACCGCTACGGCCAACTGGCGGGTATCGTCACGGTGGATGACATCCTGCGCGTCATCGTGGAGGAGGACACCGAGGACTTTAATATCATGGGCGGTATCTCTCCCTCCGACGAACCGTATTTGAAGACCGGCGTATTCGCCCATGTAAAGAACCGCATCGTATGGCTTACGCTCATGATGCTGACCGCCGTAATCACCGCGACCATTATCGCTACATTTGAAGATTCGCTTGCGATCATACCCGTGCTGTACACCTTTATTCCCGTACTGATGGGCGCGGGCGGCAACGCGGGCGCACAATCCGCTACCGTAATTATCCGCGGCATGGCGTTGGGTGATATCGTGATCAAGGACATCGCGCGCGTGGTGTGGCGCGAAACGCGCATCGCTTTGGTTTGCAGCTTGGCGTTGGGGTTGGTTAACTTCGCGCGGATATACTTCATGCATGGCGGCAATTACACGCTTGCGCTGATCATCACGCTGAGCTTGTGCGCCACTTTGCTGATCGCCAAGACGATCGGGTGTATACTGCCCTTACTCGCCAAAAAAGTAAGGGTCGATCCGGCGGTGATGTCGGCGCCGTTGATCACCACGATCGTGGACTGCACGGCGTTGATCGTGTACTTCTCCATCGCGCGTATCATATTGGGGATATGATATAAAAATGACGCGCGATATCCTCTCCATGAACATAACCGAATTGCGTGACTTAATGGTTGAATTAAAGCATCCCGCTTATCGGGCGGAGCAAATATTCGAATGGCTGCACCGCAGAGGAGCGTCACATGCGGATTCCGACGGGATCCGCGATTTTTATGTTGTGCCGTTCGCTCAAATGGATAACCTGCCGAAGACCTTGCGAGAAACGTTGGCGGAAAAATGCTATATCACGCCTTGCCGTGAAGTAAAGAAGCAAATATCGAAGGACGGAACGGTTAAGTATTTATTCCAAATGGAAGCCAAAGACGAACATGAATGCCCTAATAAAAATGGCGTTCATGTTCGGGCCTTGGGCGAAGGCACGCCTGAACGGGATATATCTGTTCCCGTTTATATTGAATCCGTCTTAATGGAGTACGAACACGGCCATGCCGTGTGTATCTCCACCCAAGCGGGCTGCCGCATGGGTTGCGTGTTCTGCGCGTCCGCCGTCGGAGGGTTGGCACGTAATTTGACGGCGGGGGAAATGTGCGCACAAGTATATGCCGCCGGGCGGGACACCGAACGCGTTTCATCGGTCGTATTGATGGGCTGCGGCGAACCGTTGGATAATTTCGACGCGGTGATGCGTTTTATTGAGTTGATCACCCATGGAAAGGGCGCGAACGTCGGTGCGCGGCATATCACGCTTTCCACCTGCGGCTTGGTACCGCAAATGCGTGCGTTGGCGGAACGCAAAATGCAGATAAATCTGGCGGTATCGCTGCACGGCACGACGGATGAAATGCGCGGGTCTTTTATGCCGATTGCGAAAAAATACCCGATAAACGAATTGATCCATGCTTGCCGTTATTACATAGGCTTGACCAACCGCCGCATCACGTTTGAATACGCGCTTACCAAGGGTGTCAACGATTCGCTTGTACAAGCGAAGGAACTGGCGGATTTATTAAAAGGGATGTTGTGCCATGTCAACTTGATCCCCATCAACGCAACTTCGTGTCAATTTGAAACGAAGTTCTCCCCCACCCCGCGGCGTGAAGCGGAGGCTTTCGCGAATGTGTTGATAAAACACGGTATCCCCGCGACCATCCGCCGCAGTCTGGGGGGTGATATCGCGGCGGCATGCGGACAATTGCGGAGCGATTTCCGCACGAGGCAATTGCGCGCAAACCCAAATACATAGCATTTGAAGTCAAGATTACCGCTTCGGTATCCTTTATCATAACCGCATAAGGAGGTGAGAGATTTGTGCGCGGAAAAAATTAAGGCGTACGTCGCGGCGCGTATCCATGAACCTATCACGGCAAGCGCTTTGGCGAAGGCGATCGGATATTCGCAGTACCATATGTCACGATTATTCAAAGAGGAAACAGGCCTGTCCCCTTTCGAATATATCCGACGGGAACGCTTGGTCGCGGCTGCCAACGTTTTGCGGTGCGGTAAACGCAAGATCATCGATGTCGCGCTTGACTTCGTCTTCGACAGCCACGAGGGCTTTACGCGGGCATTCGCGAAAGGCTTCGGTATTTCTCCGAAGAAGTACGCGAACTATCCGCCCCCCGAAGGCTGGCTGATACCGCGCCAATATCTCGACCGCTCCAAACCCAAGGAGGTAGTGAACATGGAACAAACAGCGGTAATCTTCACGCAAATCATCGAACGCCCCGCGCGTAAGCTGATCCTTAAGCGGAGCGTAAAAGCAACGGAATACTTCGCTTATTGCGAGGAAATGGGAAGCGGGGATAACAATAATTCCGCCCCGTGGGACATCTTGTGCGGTATCAAAGAAGCGTTGTACGAACCCGTCGGCGTATGGCTGCCGGACAACATGCGCCCCGAAGGGACGGGCGTGTACGCTCACGGCGTGGAAGTCGCCGCCGATTACGCGGGCGCGATCCCCGAAGGCTTTGACGTGATCGGCCTTGAACCGTGCAAGCTGCTCGTCTTCCAGGGCGAACCGTACGACAATGAGTATTTTATGGATGCTGTCGGCCAATGCATGGGCAGGATCAAAAAATTCAACCCCGAGGTGTACGGCTATAAATACGCGCCCGAACTGGCACCCAAGATGCAGCTTGCGCCTATGGGTTGGCGCGGGTATATCGAAATGTACCCCGTCGTCAGCGTCAATTAAACGGCAAACCCCATAACCACCGGATCGGCGGCCATTAAATAACGAACCCAATAATCACCAAGCCGACGGACATTATACGACGAACCCCATAACCACCAGACTGGCGGCCATTACCGCCATCCCGGCAAACAACCATTTCATTACGAAAGCGTGCGTTCCATATTTGCAGGCCGTGGGCAGCAATTGGTGTATCGCCACGAACACCATGATGCCGCCCACGGCGGCGAATGTTATTCCGAACACCGCACCCACATCATCAAAGATACGTTGCAACGCGAACCATGCGATCAACCCACCCAGCGGTTCGGTCAAACCCGACGCGGCGGATATGAAAACGGCCTTTGCCTTACTGCCCGTAGCGTAATAAAGGGGCGCGGCCATCGCGATACCCTCGGGAATGTTATGGATAGCAACGGCTACGGCGATCGCCGCGCCCAACGCGGGGTCATACATCGCCGCCATAAAGGTGATAAAACCTTCGGGGAAGTTGTGGATACCGATCGCCAACGCGCTCATCACGCCGGTACGCTTCAGATCCCCTCGCCGTGCCTCGCGTCGGCCGGGTGGCTTGTTGTTTTCCGACGGCTCCGTTTGGCGTATCCCTTCGCTATGGGGCACAAGCCTATCGATTAGCGCCATCAACCCAACACCCGCGAAGAAGGCAATGGAAGCGATCATATACCCCATCCCTTCGCCGTAAGCGTGTTCCAGGTTTTCGAATCCTTTCAACAATATTTCCGCGAACGATATATAAAGCATTACGCCGGCTGCGAAACTTAAGCATACGGATAATGCTTTTTTATTTTCCGGCCGCGTGAAGAAAACCACGCAACCCCCCAACCCCGTGGCAAGCCCCGCAAGCAAGGTAAGTAAAAACGCGAATAAAATCCCGGACATATAATCACCCAATCCATGTTATGAAGGGCGAATCGTAATGTGCGGAAATAATCCTTGCATATGACGTTACGTCATGAATTATACTGTGTATCGAGGAGGTCAATCACATGAAAAATATCAAAGCCATCCCTTCCTGCCATATGACCGTGGGGCAAATCGCAAAAACAATGGGGGTAACCGTCCGTACCTTGCAATATTACGACAAGGAGGGTGTCCTTTCGCCCTCGGCGGTCAGCGAAGGGGGGCGCAGGTTATACACGCATAAAGACATGGTAAAATTGCACCAAATCCAATCAATGAAATACCTCGGTTTTTCGCTTGAGGATATCAAGACGCGGCTGCCTTCCATCAACACGCCGCGGGAGGTATCCGAGGCATTGACCGAACAGGCGAAATCGATCCGGGACAAAATCGAATCCTTACAAAGCGTCTTATCGTCCATCGAAAAACTGAACCGCGAGGTCGTCCAAATAGACAGCGTGGATTGGGAAAAATACGCCAACATCATCGTTTTGTTGCAAATGAAGAACAATGCTTATTGGGTCATTAAGTACTTCGACAACGAAGCGATCGGCCAATTTCAAAAACACATAGATGAAAATAATGGCGACAAGCTCCAAGAGCAGTATAAAAAGATAATAAAAAAAGCGGGATACCTGCAAAGGAGCGGCCTCCCCCTCGACGGCGAGGAAATCCAAGCCTTAGCCAAAGAATGGTGGGATTTCACCCTTGCTTTTACCGGGGACAACGCGGATTTGTTATCGGGGATGATGGAAATGGGGCTCGAATTGGAAAGCGAGGAATGGAAGGAGCACTTCCGGTTCGATAAGGACTTTATCGGCCGAGCATTGACGATTTATTTTAACAATACGGGACACAATCCCTTTGAAGGAGCGGAACAAACATGATCAACGTAAGCATGAAAAACGTCGGGAAATCCTTCGGCGCGAATGAGGTATTAAAGGACGTGAGTTTGGAAACCCATGAAGGTGAGATATTCGGTATGTTGGGTCCCTCCGGCGCGGGCAAGACCACGATCATCAACATACTCACCAAGCAGCTCACCATCGATTCGGGCTCGGTCCATGTGGCAACGGAAAGCCGCGAAATCGGGCTTTTATTGGAGCATGACGGGCTATACCCCCGCTTATCGTGCATCGATAACTTGATCGTGTTTGAGGATATCTACGGTTCACCCCGCGCAAAGACGAAAGAGATGCTCGAACGAGTGGGCTTAAAAGATGCGATGAACACCCCCGTGCATCAGCTTTCCAAAGGGATGCGGCAACGCTTGGGATTAGCGCGTGCGGTCTTGCACGAACCGAAGATACTCTTCCTCGACGAACCCACCAGCGCGCTCGATCCCGTAACGGCACGGGGAATCCATCGATTGATCTACGACCTGCGTGCGAAAGGCTCCACGGTTTTTCTCACCACGCACAACATGGAAGAGGCGACAACCCTGTGCGAACGCGTGGTATTGCTCCACAAGGGTACCATCATCGAGCAAGGCGAACCCAAGGAAATTTGCGAACGCCACAACGCCGTAAAAACCGTTATGGACTTGGAAGCCGTATTTATTAAAATGACAGGAGAAGGATTGTTATGAACAGCGTAAAAGCGATCTTTAAGAAGCAATTGAAGGACACTTATAAGAACATGGTCGTTTTGATCCAATTCTTCCTGTTCCCGGTCGTGGCGTGGGTCATGACGGAAATGGTGGCCAAAGCGGACGAAAACATCCCCAATACGATGTTCGTCACGATGATGGCGGCGATCTTCGCGGGGATGGGCTTGATCCCCCTCGTAGCAAGCATCATCGCCGAAGACAGGGAAAGAAAAAGCCTGCGCTTTTTGGTGATGGCAGGCGTTAAGTCCGGTGCGTATTTATTGGGCGTGGGCAGCGTAATCCTGCTCGTCAGCATCCTTCCCGCGTTCGCGTTCAGCTTTATCGCCGGTTACGCCGGGCGGGAATTTTGGCTCTTTACCGCCGTAATCATGTCGGGTGTAGCGGCGTCGATATTGATCGGCGCAACCATCGGCATCGTTTCGAAGAACCAACAAGCCGCAACGGGGTTGGCCATGCCCATCGCCATGGTGCTGGGCTTCGGCCCGATGATCGCCCCCTTTAACGAAACGGTGGCGCGTGTATTCAATCCGTTCTACACCATGCAGTTTACCGTGGTGGTCGAAAGCACCTACACGTACGCATGGCAACCCTTCGCTATTATATGGGCGAATGTGGCGGTGCTAACAGTGCTTTTCATTATTGCGTACGCCGTGAAGGGGTTGAGGGGGTAAGGGGGTAAGAGAAGGTAAAGTGTTAGGCTTTCAGGGGTAGGCATTCGGGGTTTTGAGTTAGGTATTCGGGGTTTTGGGTTAGGTATTCGGCGTTCGGCGTTAGCGTTCGGAATCAAGTATCCGGAGCAACGAGCTTGAAAGTGATCCTTCTTTCCTCCACATCGGTTGAAACGAGGCGTACCTCCACTTTCGTACCGAGTGCCAAGGCTTGGCGGTTCCTCTTGGAAACATAGCACTTGCGGTCTTTGTCATAACGAAGGCCGCTTTTTTTTATGCTTTCGATGGGGACCATACCTTCGATCGTGCTTGGGAGCATCACGTACACGCCCCATGCGGTAATGCCCGATACGATGCCCGTAAAGGTTTCGCCCTCGTAACCTTGCATAAATTGCACCTTTTTAAGTTGGGTGACTTCGCGTTCGAGGGTTTCCGCCTCACGCTCAGTACGGGAGGCTTGGACGCACACGGCGGGTAGCTTTTGCTTGAAATATGAAGCGGATTGCAACGGTTTTCCGTTCAAGATGTTTTTCAAGATACGGTGCGCTTGCAAATCCGCGTAACGCCTGATAGGCGACGTAAAGTGGCAGTATGACTCCGATGCCAAGCCGTAGTGCGTGGGGTTATCGGGGGAATAGTGCGCTTGCGGCAGGGCGCGGAGTATCGCGCTTTGTATGGCATACGCGGCGGGGCTGTCGGCCACGGCGGTCAATACTTTTTGCAATGCCTTGGGCTTTGCGGCTAACGCGGGGATTTTAACACCATAATTTTGCGCGGTTATGTTGAGTTGCGCCAACTTTACGGCATTAGGCGGTTCGTGGGTACGGTATACGAAAGGAATTTTCTTTTTTAAGCAATGTGCTGCGACCGTTTCGTTGCACAATATCATACATTCTTCAATGATGCCCGTAGCGCGGTTATGCATATAAGGTTCGATTGAAATAGGACGTCCGTTTTTGTCCACGCGGATTTTTGCTTCGGGTAAGTTAAAGTCCAATGCGCCGCGCGTACGACGTTTTTCGTAGAGAATACCGCGTAAACGGTCAAGGCTTTGGAACATCGGCAACCATGAAACATCGCCGTCGTCAAGTTTCGAACCTTCGTCCGCGTTCGTTAATAATTTTTCCACATCATCGTACGTCCACCGTCTTTTACTATTAATTACCGTTTCATTTATTTCATAATCCAATACGTTCCCTGCCTCGTCCACCGTCATAACGCAGCTTACCGCCAGCCTGTCCACCTCGGGGAAAAGCGAACATATCCCGCTCGACAAACTATGCGGCAGCATAAGAATCACACGATCAGCCAAATACACGCTCGTACCCCGTCGTAAAGCCTCCCGATCAAGCGGCGAACCTTCGGTTACATAATGGGTCACATCCGCGATATGCACACCCAATTTATAATACCCTTCATCGGTCATCGTCAACGATATCGCGTCGTCAATATCTTTCGTATCATCGCCGTCAATGGTGCAAATCCGCCAATCGCGAAGGTCGAAACGGAAAAAAGGCGTAGAACCGGACAGATCGGAACGGGGAGGAAGCGCAGATTCGGGGAGGTCAATGCGTTCGGGGAGCGGGGGGATTCCGGCGAGCGGCTTCGCTTTCAAGCGAGCGGAATCCCCTCGCTCCCCGAACGTTCCGGACACTTCCTTAATTCCTACTTCTGTCGGCACCTTAGCCGTAACGTTTAACATATCGATTTCTGTCGGCATCCCCGCCGCCGCCTTAATAACGTCCTGCGGCCATTCATACGGTATCCCCGCTTGGCGCACCAACGTCAACACATCCACGCCGGGGTCGTTCATGTGGCCCAGTACATCCGTGATGAAGGCCGGCGCTTGATTATACGGTGCGATCGCACCGCGGTTCCGCGTCATATCCTCCGGGCGTTCACGCTTGTCCACCGAAAAAACGACCCGATGTCCGTCCGCCAAGCCGAAGCGCCCCTTGCTCTTAGGCGGCACGGAAAAGCAATACGGTATCCTCGTCTCCATCGGGCGCACATAACCTTGCGCCCCTTTGGTAAAATATGTGCCGATGAACGTTCCGCGCTCGATGATCCGCGTTATGCGGCCGATTTTCCGTTGGTCTTCATTGGAATGGGATTCTTCCGTTACGCGATGTGATGCCCCGTTACGCTTTTTCGCTTCGTTGCGAACCATTTCGCTTCGGGTATCGGTTTCTGTTTTTACTTCCACCGTATCTCCATGCAACGCGCCGCATACAAAATGGGGCGGAATGAAAAGATCATCCGCCCCTGGGGTTTCAAGTTCTACAAAGCCAAAGCCCTTCGCCGAACCGACGAACGTACCGGTCACCATGCGCGGCGGCTTTTTTTCAATCCGATAAGAAATCGCTTTATCCGGCTTTACGGTTTTCGTTTTTTTCAATTTTCCACGGGGATATTATCGATTTCGGCGTACAACGCGGCGAGTTCATCATCCACGGGTACGGCCGGAGCCAATCCCATTTCCGCTTTTAACGCGGCCAATTCATCGTCGAGCGCCGCGCCGCCGCCGTTCTTATACAGGTCGGCGAGTGCCATCGCTTCGTCTTTCGGCACCTCGTTAAGCGCGGTCAAAGCACGGGCGCGATCAAGGCGTTCCTGTGCCTGCGCTTCAAAGCGGTTGAACGCTTGCATCGCGCCTTCGGCTTTTGAACCCGCGGCTCCGGCTTTTTGTACACGCTCGGTAGCCTTTGCCACGGCGATGTTTGATTTAATCGTCGCCTGGCGCGAACGTAATTGGTTGATGTCGCGCACCAATTTGTCGTGCATTTGGCGCATTTGCACGGCGTTTTGCTGGGCGGCTTCGGCAAGTTTTTGCAATTCAAGCCCTTGCGCCTCCAGCTCGTTCTTCTTGTTGAGGAAGACGCGCGCGTGGTCTTCATTGCCCGCTTGCAGGGCCTTGCGTGCCAGGTCCTTGTTCTTCGCCACTTCGGCTTGGTTGGCATCAGCTTCGCGGCGGGTACGGGTTTCCTCCGCCATCACGCCCGCGGTTTCCTTTTTAACTGCCGCAAGGTCGGTGGCCAATTGCCGCAAGGTTTGGTCGATCATCTTTGCGGGGTCTTCCATCCTGTCCAACGCCGCGTTCACGTTGGCCGCCATGATGTTCTTGAATCTACTCAGAATTCCCATAACTGATTCCTCCTTTTAATTTTTGTTATCATCTTCGTACAGTTGCGCTAAATTACTCGCCTCGTCCGTTTTCGATGAGCCGAATTCAGTAAGGTCTTGGTTAAGGATGCGCTCGGTTTCCGCGGCTTCCTCACGTTTGCGGTCCTGCTTCGCCTTCCACCATGTGTACAACAGGAAGAGGATCAACAGCACGCCTACGACTACCATCACGGGTATCCACGGCGAACGGTGTACGGACATAATCCTGTCACTTGCGCGGTTAAACGCTCTGTTGAACATTTCGCACGCGTCCATATCCGCGTACCAATAATAGCGGATGCAGGCGGACAAGATGTCGATCGCTTCCGAATCCATTACGGTGTCGGCTTGGTTGCCCACTACGATGCGGTGGCCGTACCCGCCGTCATACTCAAATACGAGGATGACCAAATTTGCTTCGTTAAGGTTCCATTCGCTCAGCCCGCGGGTAAAGAGCCTTTGCGCGTAATTTTCCATATCCGTCATGTTCGGCCTTCTGTTGCCGTCAAGGTTGTCCGTAATGTACACAAAAGGCATAACACCCGTTTCACGGTGGAAGTCGTCCATCCCGCGCGTAAGCCGCGACGAATTGTTGATCCACCCCAAATGGTCCACGAACCGCGGGGCGGGCGTGCTTGCTGCGTTACGCGGCAGCGCCGTACGGGTTATCGTTGAACGGGGTACGTCCACGCTTGTAGTAAGGCCTCCGGTAAATTGCATCATTACCGAAAACGCGATAATCAATACGAACACGGCCAGTATCATGGTAAAGCAACCGCATCCGCCGCCGCCCCTGCCTCCTACGTGGCGTCTGCGGCCAAAACCGCCGCCCCAGCCCCACATGCTCCGCCTACGGCGCCCGCCGCCAAGCATCATGCCTGTGGCCATGCCCATACCAAAGCTCCCCGCGTTTGAACGGCGGGGCTGCACCGCCCTCGGTGCCGTTACCCTTGTAGGTGCGCGGCCCGGACGGGCCAAACCCTGCCCCGAGCGTCCTCCGCCCAAGCTGCCGCCCAGACTGCCTCCGCTGGAGCGGCTGCCGCCGAGGCTACCCCCCATACGTCCGCCGCCGCGCATCCCTCCGCCCCCACGTCCTGCTCGTCCCATTCGAAACCCACTCCTTTCAACTCAATTGCATACAAACCCAACTCACTTGACTTGCATACTCCTCCCGATAGAAGCGCATACTTACCATGAAAGGAGCGTGATACCATGAATCGTTTTACGGGTGGATTGGTCAGCGGATTGGCCGTTGGCATCGCTATCGGCGTGGGTTTTGCCCTTACCGATGACAAATACCGCAGACGCGTAACCAAAGACGGAAGGCGCGCGATCAAAAAAGCGAGCCACTTCATCGATGATTTCCGCGATATTTTTTAACGTTTAATATTCCGCGCAAATTAGCCGCCCGTATATTTATTATCCTACGGACGGCTAATTCTATGCTTTGCAAAGTTTTATGTCAATCATGTTACATTTCGCTTTTAACGGGAGTGGACAAAAAGCGTTGAACATGATATAAGCAAGCATGGAAAATAAAAGCGTAAGAAATGAATATCAATGCCCCAGTTGCAAGGCCGATGACGGTCAAATGAAGAACGGAAAAAACCGTTCCGGAACGCAAAGCATC
>Ga0131853_10004136_pt1 | contig 26031 bp, 10 predicted proteins | sample TergutLab28metaG_FD_92764 | JGI IMG/M metagenome (GOLD analysis project Ga0131853, IMG submission 92764) | Labiotermes labralis P1 segment gut microbial communities from Petit-Saut dam, French Guiana - Lab288 P1 (version 2) (version 2) | ecosystem: Host-associated > Arthropoda: Insects >... | reverse complement strand
TGGGTGCTGTGACACCCAAAACATGTAGAGTGACTTTGCAGTAAGTAAATATCTGCATACAGTTGCATCTGGTTGGATTTTTATTAACATTGAATTACGATGCACGGAACCATGAGCTTAAAAAAATTAATCGTACTCATTTACGAAACTAATTTGCATTCAAAGCGAATAGTGACAGTGCATCGTAAGAACTTGTGGCCTCCAATCACGTTAGCTGTTGCACATTACGTATAAAATTTAGAAAATATAAATGAACTTACGTGTTAAAGCTCCAGACCCTGAACAATATTTCGAAGATTGCTTCTGCGAATGCAACTCCGTCCACTGTAATTAGGATTATTCCTCGGATGCGTTTGTACCCGTCTACATAGATACGTGGAGTCACATCCGGGAAGAAAATAATAATCCTATTTTCTCTCTGAGAAACAACTCTTACACATTATTTTGTTTTTACGTGATCAAATGCATTAGAACTTATTCTAGTGTCGTGTTTTCTCTTAATGTTTATTTGCGCTTGAAAAACCATTGCAGTACTTTATATTAAAATATATCACATGCCTACCAGGAAACAAATTTTGCTAAATCTGTGTACAAAAATACAGATATGCGTTGCTTAACCCTTTGACGCCTAACGACCCCTATAGGCGTCGTACCGCACCGCTAACCTCTAAAGTTGCATTTTATATATTTATTAAACAAATATAGGTATTGAATATTTTAAACATGGTATATACTCTCCGTTTTTTCCTCTTCAAAATGCAGTTTGTTTCATAATTCTAACGAATTTAGTTCCTGTACTATTCACATTTTATATACAGGGTGTGCTAAAATTTAAAAAAATAATTCCGGCGCCAAACGACGGGGATACGTTCTGAGAAACGCGTCGCTAGGCGATTTCGTCGTTGTGCGATAGTGTACTTACACAAACCTAGATAGTGTAGTCTACTACACACCTAGGCTATATGGTATAGCCTTTTGCTCCTAGGCTACAAACCTGCACAGCATGTTACTGTACTGAATAATGTAGGCAATTGTAACACAATGGTATTATAATACAATATTATAATCTTATGGGTCCACTGCCCCGTATGCGGTCCTTCGTCTTTATGCTGTGCATACCTGTACTGTGTAAGTCTGTCACATGCAGTTAATATGTTTGTGTCCAGCAAGGAATTCTTTACACAAGCCCGGACTTTGGAGCCCCCTTAGGAATTTTTTTTGCCCTGTTTTTTACAATGAACTGCACAGAAATTTCAGCAAGTACCACCAGTTGAGATTTTCTTAGTGTGAGATCGGAGTGACAGTGTCGACATATACGGTGCAGACATACACTATGCATGCAGTTCGAAAGACAGACAGACGACGAAAGCAGAACTGTGGAATACTTGACAGAACTTCTTAGATCAGTCTTGTTAGTGGAAGGCATTAATAAGCAACTCTGAGATTGAACGCATGACGGTCATTCCAGCGGCCAGGAGGTCGCGCCGATTTGTAATTGTTTATGTATCTGTGACAGTACCAGCACTGTTCATTGGACTGTCTTACAAGAGCTAGGATTCAAATGGGTATACTTTTGATGTTTATTGGACCGTGCATCATTGTCATAACTGAAGAATAAAAAACCAACTAGATGCCGCTTGTTATTTTATTGTACTTCTTATAGGCTCAACATGTTTCGGGCATTACTGTGCCCATCACCAGGAGCTCGCGACTATGATCTTGATTACCATGGTCGTTTCATTCTTGGTTTGGTGCGGTTAGGCTGGAGTAGTGTCTGGGCCTGCAGCCCGGACACTACTCCAGCCTAACTGCACTTAACCCCCAACACACAGCAAACCGAGAACGATATGACCAATGTGGTAATCAATATCATAGTCGCGAGCTCCTGATGATGGGCACAGTAATGCCCGAAACATGTTGAGCCTGTAAGAAGTGCAATAAAATAACAAGTGGCATCTAGTTGGTTTTTATTTTTCGGGCGTATTTTTACACTTGTTTATTTATTTGAAGTGTATTTGATGATGATGTCATTAACTCAGGCTCTGTAGCCTGGAATAACTGCATGGTGGCGAATACTGAGTTCGAGAGAAAGAGTGAAAAACAAAGAAAGGTGTCGTGGTTTAATCCAAAATCTACCTTTCTCCTTCCTCTATCTATGATTTATATTGTACAGAATGTTTGTAAACATCATTTAGTCGGATGTGATGCTGTGCAGCATAACAGAATTTTAGCAACTTGTCACATGAAGTCGCACAGAAAGCAAAATATCTGCATATCAAAACATCTTAATTTTCTTCATACTCAATTTTACACGCGAATTCTTGTATAATTTCTCAAGTTCTCATAAGAATAATTTTATTTGAATAATACAGTGACAAGTTTTATAAAGGATATTCTCATGTTTTAGCTTGCAATACATAGAAATGAACAAAAAAAAAACAATACGCTTGATTAAATCATTTATTCGATAAATACGAGCCGCCCCTTATATAGTGCGACACGCCTGATCTATAGTCCATCCAGCATCATTTTGTTGGCAGGTGTAAAAAAAGGGACCCAACCATCCAGCACCTAGGCAAACAAAAATGTGTTTTCTTCAACGCTTTCTCTTAAGTTACTTTCCCAGAAAAAGTGAGACTTTGGACACCCGAAAACTTAGCTTGGAACCATTTTACAAGCAAAACCTCCACCTTGTAATTTAGCTGAGGAAGATGTCAAAGTCCGTAATAAGTGGTTTTGTTCAAGGGGGCCGTCCTCCCTATATGCTTGAAGCATTCTTCGTCCTATCTTCCTCTTGCGTATGATGTTCGTGCTTTGTTTTCCCAGTCGCGCCTTGTTTTCTTCTACCTGAGTGATGCCAGGTCGATCATTGTTCACCAGCCAGCAGGAGGGAACCCAAGTCGAATCAGGGGGAAAACAACAAAACAAAAAACCCCTCCCCACACGTCGTGATGTACATTCCACACAACAATTTTTGAGCTGTCCTATATTTAATTATGGCAAATTTTGGATACTGATTTGATGTACATCTTAGTCCCTGTTTGGAAATTGAAACTTTGTTGTAAGCCTTCCGTCAGGAGACAAAAACTCTCACAGTATTTAAAGTTTGTCATCCGATATTTGTAGATCATAAGCAGAGTATTTTTAGGCGCGTTCGTAAAATTGCGAAAAGCGACCATTAGCTTTGCCCTGTCTGTCTGTGTGTCTGTCCGTCCGTCTCTACAACTCGACTCCCTCTAGATGGATTTTCATGACATCTGATATTTGAGTATATTTTTTTTAATAAGTCGAGAAAATTCAAGTTGCATTAAAATCTGACAAGAATAACGAGTGCTTTACAAGACGACCTGTGTGCTATCTCGCCCATTTTTCTTAGAATGAGAAATGTTTCAGTCTTAAGTTGTAGAGAAAATCAAGACAAACATTTTACATTCAATAACTTTTTTTTTTCGAAAATGGTGCCGTTATTGCGATAATGTGGAAAAATATTGTGGAGCCGGACTGGCCACAGACTACAATATGGCGCATGTGCATCGTGTGCTGGGTAGCTAAGGTTACAAACACACACACTCAGAATTCTGATGTGCGTCATCTCCGTTGTGTTAGTACAATAGTAAGGAGCTTGGTGTATTAATACTTACAGTCGAACACAACTATATTTGCCTCTAGTATTACAGGAGGATTCTAACAACGACATGTTTCGGCCCTGTATGTGGGCCATCTTCAGGTTGTGACAGGACTTTCAGATCAGTTATACAGGAATGCGTGGAGCGTTCTAAGGGAGTTCTGGGGGAGGGGGGCGGGTCGAGATCTCATTATAACAGTGGGTATCATGGTCCTGGGGTTTATCAGGCGGACTACCATTAGTAGAACTACAAAACTACTAATGGTAGTCCGCCTGATAAAACCCAGGACCATGGTACCCACTGTTATAATGAGATCTCGACCCGCCCCCCTCCCCCAGAACTCCCCAAGAACGCTCCACGCATTCCTGTATAACTGATCTGAAAGTCCAGTCACAACCTGAAGATGGCCCACATACAGGGCCGAAACATGTTGTTATAATCCTCCTGTAATGCTATAGGCAAATATAGTTGTGTTTCCGACTGTAAGTATTAATACACCAAGCTCCCTTACACACACTCAGAATATGCAATACTTACTGTTCTGCAACTGCAGCAATTGTTGCACTACAGTTCCTGAATGTTACTTTATACGTGCATTGTCTGTCTTTTTTAAAAAAAATTACTTTTTTCCCACTAGAAGAGGAGAGTTACGCTAGGGCACGTACACCCTTAAAGGAGCACTGATAACTGTGAAACACGCGAAGAAATGTGTAATATTTACACACGGAAAACAGCACTAAAGATTGCAATCTTGTGTGACGTCACGCCTTGCAGGCGATAGACCCTGGTGTTGAAAATGTCTTTGTACTGTATAAAATTTTATGCGTGGATTTATATTATACATCGCTTATTACACATTTAAATAAGATACAAAGCAGGATTACACAGGCTAAAATTAGGTGACGATTATGACAGAAAATATTTATAGATCGAATTATTTAAAAGGGTATTTATTTTTGTCTACTGGGCACAAAAAAATTAAGTCAGATCTTACCAGCACATAAAGGCGCATATGGACACAGAATTTATGAAACAGTAAATATTTTCTAAATTTAAAAATTTCACGTGTTTCATAAAGTACGATTCAATAAATAAACTGTACTTCAGAACTTTAAATGAAGAGCCTGTACCTTTTGGCGGTAGTTGCAAGTTTTTCTTATTGCTATTTTCAAATCGTGCTTGCTGCTGTCACAATGAATTTTCTTGAATCAATAATCAACAGTGCTGAGCTGTCTATACAATTTTGAAACATGATAAAAAAAATAAATATTTAACAATTCAGTTATACAGGGATCTGATGTTGGGATATTCTACTGAGACCATAATTTTGGACCCGCAATAGACACGAGCCAAAAAACTTGTAATCCTCGTTACGTACGAGTTACGTTCATCGGAATTTAGCTATGCGGAAAATATTTTTATTTCAGTGTAGAGATAGTTTTGATATATAAGCATAGTGTTTGCTGGCAAGAGTAGAAATGTGTGTGAGCGATTTATTTCAAGTTCTTATGATAAAACAAACTAGATGCACTAATTTCTCAAATTTATTTTTGGAATAAAATTCTGCATGTTTCGGACAGTTCCTCTGTCCATCATCAGGAGTTTTTCACTATACACACAGCAGTGGTATACGTCATACAGGTTTCCTGCTCGCAAGCTGTCAGCTGTGTGTATAGTGAAAAACTCCTGATAATGGACAGAGGAACTGTCCGAAACATGCAGAGTTTTATTCCAAAAATAAATTTGAGAAATTAGTGCATCTAGTTGGTTATATCATAACCGATGCACGGTCATCTGAACGTCAAATTAGTTCAAGTTATTGACATTTAATAAGTGTTTTATATTTTGCATTGTAATAGATACATTTCTCTTGAAGAACACGGTGCTGACAAAACTGCTATCACTTCATCTAATGGTGGCTCACCAAAAGACTTTCGAAACTGAATGAAGTTTTTAGAAGTTTCAAACTAATGAGAAATCTTCCACTTGAAACGCGGGGAAATATAAACAATAATTTCCTGAGTTTGGTTTTTAATTGCAATAGTTAACACGTTGCTTAACATGTTGTTATGACTTAATTAAATATCTTACTAAGCCAACCAAAATTAACAAGCCACTGGTTTACCATGCATCCTGATTTTATTAAGAATATTTCTATCTTTACACATCACGAAAAATTGCAGCAGGCAAGTGCAAAATGTAAAGACCGAGCAGGAAACAGTTTTTTTTTCAGAGTCAAAAGTTATTTCTAATTTCTTTACTAACTGCAAAGTAATTGCACCATACAATACTGACTAAATGTTAGGATTTCCAGACTTGATCTCTTACTCTGCTGGAAGAATATGGTCTTATAGTGCTCGAGTATAGGTTGTTGGAAAAAACTTTCCTGCCGGCGAGTGAGAAAGTAACAGCCTGGTGGAGAAAACTGCATAAAGTAGGGATTGACGATTTGTATTCCACGCTAAATACTATTATGGTGAAGATATCAAGAAAAGTGTGCTGGTCAGGGAAGTGTAGTAATAAGTACTGGGTGTAGGTGGAAAATCCTGAAGGAAAGGGAATGCTTGGATGATCTGGACGCAGTTGGGTGGGTAGTAATGAACTGTAGATTCAAGCAGTAGGATGGTATGAGGGGGACTGGATTAACATGCCTCAGGTTAGGTCTAAGGGACGAGCTTTTATGAGCACTGTAATGAACTCCGAGTTCCCCAAAATTCAGACAATTTTTCGATTGATTTTAAAAATATGAACTTCTCAAGAAGGACTCCACCGGATAGAATTAAGAGTAGTTGGTTACTCAGGCTAAAATAACGGTACGCGAAACTGTAGCTGGTGGAAAGAATGCCGAATTTGAAAAACCCCACATCCTGGCATCACGACAAAAGTCTTGCGGGACAGTGAAATAGGGCCGAAGACGAAAATTCAATAGAACGTCTTACTTTATAATGAAGCTCCAAGTAGACTTTAATTATGATACTGTGTTGTCTCCAGAAGCAGTTTCAACTCTTATGAGAAGCGTGGGTCTGCGACCATTCCCTTGCTGGGATTGCGGGTTGGAATGTCGAAATGGGCATGGATGTTTGTCTCTAGTGATTGTTGTGTGTTATCACGTGGAAGTCTCTGCGACGGGCCGATCACACGCCCAGAGGAGCCATACAGAGTGTGCGTGTGTCTCATTGAGTGTGATCAGGTGCAACAATAAGTCCCTATACCTACGGTTATAAAGATGTCACGATTAAGAAAGCAAGAAAGCTTCCCAACCAAACTGCTTGTACTTCGACATTAGTAGGCCTACTTTCCGAAGTACGTGCGCAGTGCTCAGTATGACTGTTTTACGTACTTCCGAGATGTAGTGCTTTCCATGAATGTTGCTCAGGCATTTTCTGAATGGTTTTGAGGTGGTTCAAGTTGTCCATATTATTACTGTATCTCTTTTGTTTTGATATTTCGCATGCGCGTATTTCTGTTTTGAGGTCTTAATATTTTAAAACCTTTTTGGCTACTTAGTTAATAAAATTTCTACCACCTGCAACAAGAACGACTAATAACAGGCATACTTCTCTCCTTTACCACGGGTTATAACGCCCGGTTTATTGCTAGGGACGGCTCGGTCGGTTTTTACTTCTTCTTCTTCCTATTATTATTATTATTATTATTATTATTATTATTCCTATATTGTTTTAAAAGACTGTGGAAATCAAGATGGCCATGTATTTCTGTAGGTCTCATTTTAAATTCTGGAGAGGAAAAGATATAATGAGTTTGTGTTTGTGTGTTCGTGCGGCAGAACACAGCAATTGCCCGTAGCTACGACGGAGTGCGTCGAAAATCCCGTAGTACAAGGAAATGACTTGAAGTAACTCGTTCCTAGAGCGTCCAGCAGAGGGAAGTAATGTGGGCGATGACGTTCAGACTTCCAAGTACGCTCAGTGCCCAATCTAGCAGTCGTTTGTCCAATTACTTGGACACGCGGGTGTGTGTAGAAAAGAAAAGCATTAATCTGCTCGCTGTGGCTGCTTTGTCACAGAAAAGTGGCTTTAGCTTCGTTTCTCGATCCTTCGCTGAACCAGCGTCGTATAAACCTGTAGAACATGAGTTGTAACGACAGGGTTCTTTGGACTGTATCGTTATATCCGTAGTCTGAGGGTGTCTGAGAATAGGGTTCTGAAAAGGATATTTGGACCAAGGGGGGACAAGGTAACAGGGGAGTGGAGAAAACTACATAATGATGAGCTTGTCATCTGTACTCCTTACCCAGTATTGTTCGGGTGATGAAATCGAGAAGAATGAGATGGGCGGGGCATGTAGCATGTATGCGGGAGAGGAGAGGCGTGTACAGGTTTTCGGTGAGGAAAACTGGGGGAAAGAGACCACTTGGTAGACCCAGGCGTAGATAGGAGGATAATCGTAAGATGGGTCGTCAGAAAGTGGGATGTGGGTGCGTGGACTGGATCGATCTGGCCCAGGATAGGGACAGGTGGCGGGCACTTGTGAATGCGGTAATGAACCTTTGGGTTCCATAAAGTGCGGGGAATTTCGTGACTGGCTGAGAGCCGGTCAACTTCTTTAGAAGGACTCTGCTCCATGGAGTTAGTTAGTTAGTTAGTTAGTTATCTAGTTAGCTAGCTAGCTAGATAGTATCGTTATATCACTCAAACCCCAAGTTCTCAATTAGAAAATCTGCCGTCCTTGCCACAATTAGTTTCACAAGAACACTATAACTCATACTTGTTACCAGACAAATCAGTCTGCTTTGTTACCCAGTTTACCACATTACCTCCATGAATATTTGCATCTTATTTATAGCATGGATGCACAACTAACATTACCCCTTTTTATATCCCCCGTAAAGAGATTTTTATTTTTTCCAAAATATGCAGACCAAATCTGGGTCCCACACAGCCATCTATGATTTGATACTGCAGACTCCTTTCCCTGGGATAGAGCTGCCGGAATGAGAATTTGACCACTTATTTCCATCTAGAGCCGTGGTTAAGACAGAGAGGAGACACATGATATGCCCCCTAAGCCTTTATGGTGCGGCAATGTTCAATTATATTCTTTTACATTTTAAAAATAGACGTGCTGAGGTTTTTTGCATAAAGGCTTTAAGAATTCCAAATACTCTTATTCATTTGTTGTCAAATCCGATGTTCACGCGGCCCAAGGCGTGGTCTGTGGCCGCTCGCTTGCTGGGATTGCGGGTTCGAATTCTGCTGGGGGCATGTATGTTTGTGTCTTGTGAGTGTTGTGTTTTGTCAGGTAGACGTCTCTGAGATGGGCCGATTACTCGTCCAGGGGAGTCCTACCGAATGTGGTGTGTCTGAATGTGATCTTGAAGCCTCCATAATGAGGAGGCCCTGGTCCACTAGAGACTGTTGCTCCATGAAAAAAAAATCACTTCTCACTTATCCTGGTGATGACTGATATAAAGTACTTTCCTATCGAACGCTCGCCGATTTCGGGAACAGTATTGCTGTTTTAAATGTTCCCCCAAGCGCCCGCTTCTCCTGTGAGTGAAACGGGCCATGTGGTTGAAAATATTTGTGGAAAATTGGTGTCATATTACTGAGAGGGAAGACCGATGTACTCGGAGGAATACCTGTCCCGTCGCTACTTTGTCCGTGTCATATCTTACATAGACTGGGCTAAGATCAAATCAGGACCTGGTGGTGACCTGCCAAAGACTAGCCAACTGACCCATGCGTGATGGCAAAGACTCATTTCCACCATCTCCTCCTATGGCGCAACAGCCCCTAATTGACCAGGGCCTCCCCATTTTCGAGGCTTCGCGATCACATCCGGTAGGACTGTTCTGGACGAGTGATCAGTCCCTCGCAGAGACCTCTACCTGTTCACACACAACACACACTCCAAGCCCCCCAGCGGGATTCGAACTCGTAATCCCAGCACGCCAACAGCCGCAGACCCACGCCTTAGACCGCTCTGCCAGGCAAAGACTTATGTATAACATTTCAATTTTTACTTCACAGAGAACAAAATCCGTGTCTATTATAAAAACCTCTTATTTAATAATGTCCGGGGAAAAAATCACCGTTTGTTCCTAGAATAACACGACACAAACAAGTACACAGTATGAAGAAGCGTGCCTCTTTTAAACTTTAAAATAAGTGGTATGTATAATTACCACTGGCCTTTAAACAGTTCCTTTCAAGCCATTTACAAGAACTTATAGTCATTTATTATTCTAAGGATCTGTCTGTTTTTACTTATTTTGCGGGCATGAAAACACACATACTTTCAACCAAATATCACGATCAAGTATGACCTAAATGGTATTTCATCTTCGAATTCGTGACTGCCCAGGTCCGAATCTAGATCTCGAAATCGATTATTATGAATGATCTCTATCGTTGTTTTCCTCAGTCTGCCCAGATAACGTCTGAGGCACCTTCTTAAAACAGACCACGTTTGTTTCTTCCAGCTCACTAAAATCTCAACGCGACCTAACATTTGAAACTAAAAAGCCTTGTTAAATAAACAAAAAATAGCGACTTTATTATGACCTGTTATAGAAGGGCTATGGATTTTGAGGAATTAAAAAAAACTGTCATGATTCGAATAATGTTCGATAGGGGCTTTTGTTGTTGATGGAATGAAATTCTTCTTTTGTAATAACATTTAGTAACTATTAACATAGACATTTGCTTAAAGCGGAAAGCATTGTTAAAAGTTTCGGTTGGTAGCCTAAATTAAGTACATTTATTAGTCCAGAAGCTGTCACATCATTTGTTTTGGGGCCCCAGACAGTTTAAAAAGTCATAAAATTCTCTTCTAGTGCGCATAGCCAAAAAAATACGATTGTGGCAGTAGGGATTATAAACGCTAGCATCAATAATGTTGTTTTTGAATTCGCTCAGAATCTTCCAGCATTCGTTTTGGGGCCGCCGGCAGTTGAAAGTTTCTGTGTCCTTCTCCCCTGGTCTGTGGAACCAAAAAAATACGATCGTGATAGTAGGGATTATAAGCCGTCACTACACTAATGTCGTTTGTGGAACTGCTGATACGTGGTTACATCCATGAGGTAATCGCGGTGGTTGTAACGACGACGCATCGACTGACACTTGGTTTTCAGCTGCAAGAATATGTTTACCCTCTCTCAAATTAAATAGTTCGGTTGGGTATCACACAAAGAACGTTACTTAAAGTACAAATTGCTGAATAAACGGTTGTTTTCTTGTTTCACTTTTCAAACTCTGTATCGGTCATTGCAGTTCTATTTGATTTTGTCCTGGAAAATATAAATTGGGAAATTCGTTGCCACATAGGAGGCTAACCTGAAAACACCTAAAACGGTAAAGTTTTTCCTCTTCACGCCAAGAAGGCGCATAGGACGAGCGCTAAATGGAAGTAAGTGGTTAACCTCACGACCCGGCCGTTTTACCTCCGAAAAAAAAACTGGTGCCTTTTGAATCTAAGGTTGGGTGCGTCGAAGTCAGTCTGAACGTTCTGGAGTAGAGAAAATCTTGTCCAACTGCCCGGATTCGAATCCCAGGCTGTCCACAGCGTAGCCCACTCACTGTATCATACGCGTTACCTAAGGATCATTAAAATGTACGACCCATGCAAATTCCAAAGGCGCTGTCTCGTCTTTCGAACGAGTGAAGGAGAGGGGGTGTATATGTGTCCATGACGTAGGTTTGTCAGCATGTCAGTATGACAAATCAAACCTTTACACGTCGTCCCCGATTACCCATCATTCAATGTCAGCAGAGCGTCGCACTCTGACTTGTGCAATCGTGCGTTTACCAGTGGACGGTAGTTGGTGTTATAAATGTTGATGTTTGATGAAGTTCTGCTTGTAACTCATTTAAACAAAAACGGCGTTTTGATAGGAGACATCGCGTTGTGTTTATAACGCAAAGTGCTTAAATGTGAGTCACTATCACGTTACATATTTGTGTGTACTGCAAAGTGTGTTGTAAATATTCCGGAGTGTTCAAAGTCTTCTTAAGTGATTTTACCCTAAGAAAAGGGTTCCGTGTGTGTGTGTATGGGCTTTAGTATAGACCAGTCTTATTCATTTTCTGGCTTCTGATGTTTCCTGATGCAGTGACACCGAAGATTTGTGCAATAGGTAAGTGACCGATTGTAACGTTGAGGCTCTTCCATCATCCCACGTCAGGATTGCTAAAAATGGCGGTAAAAAGACCACACGTTTTATATATTACACCAATATTTTATTTTTCCGCATACAGAATGTTGAATGTGAATTTAGTATAATACATTTTCCGTGCAGTAGATAAATTAGTATTTAATCCCAATAAATCATGTAATCATTTGTAACTTGCGCCCCTTCTACATGATTCGACTACTACAAGGTCATCATCAGGGAGGTCTATACAAGGGCACACAGATACAGCAGATTCTCTCAAAGATGTGTTGTATAGCTAAATACAATATTGCCAGTTAAAGTTGCCAAAAAAATTAAAATGTAAATCAGTTAAAATATATTTTACATTTATAAGTTTTCTATTGTATATTGCATTTTGAGAAACATCTGTATCAGTTTTGTCATCTTTATTCAAAAGGAATATCCCCGTGATGTCTGGTTGGTGTTTATGCCATGGTGGACCACTGAGTGCTGAGTAGTAGTAAATGTAAAATTTAGAATTGTAAACTATTTGTTACGGGACTTATATTTAAAAATCTTAGCATTTTAAATTGACAGTATTGTATTAAACTATACACCCACACTTTTGGCTTAATTTTCTGTATTTGTATGCCTTTGTATATGCTTCCCTGATGATGACCTTGTAAAGGTTGAAACGTGTAGGAGGGACATAAGTGACAAATGATTGTTTATTTATTTATTGTGCAATTTGTTGGATTAAATACTGTATAGCTGACTAAAGTTGCAAAACATATATATACAGGTTTATTCGAAATGATTGTCGCGGTTTTAACAACTTGTCATACACAATACACTTGAGATAGGAATATATGTATTTTTTATTTAATAGAACAACACTCCAAGTTTTTGTTACATACTTTACAGGTGCTCTATATGTGGTGCGCCCTTTGTGATTCTACAAACATCAACACGATAATCGATTTCGTTCCAAACTGTTTGTAGTATGTCAGCGGTGATTGTTTCAGTGGCGGTTCTGATTCGTACCTTCAATTCCGGGATAACTGCGGGAAGAGGAGGAACAAAAACCTGATCGTTGACGTAAACCCATAGAAAGAAATCACATGGGATTGCATCTGGAGAACGAGGTGGCAAGTTGTTAAAACCCCGACAATCATTTTGAATAACCCTGTGTGTGTGTGTGTGTGTCTATACACACACACATACACACACACACACACACACATATATATATATATATATACATATATATACAATCGAATAATTAAATCTATGGAGCAGAGTCCTTGAGAAGTTGACAGTTTCTTAGCCAGTAAAAACATTTTCATCATGTTATGGAACCAGAAAATGCATCACCGTATTCATAAGAGCCCTCCCATTGTCCCTTTCCTGAGTCATGTATCCGGTTCATACCCTTTCATCATGTTCCTATAAAATCCATTGTAATATTAGCCTTCCATCTAAGCCGAAGTCTTCCCAGTGGTTTCTTTCCTTCAGGTTTTACAACCAAATTTCTGTGTGCATTTCGCTTCTCCCCATACTCGCCTTATGTCTCTTTCACCCCATCCTCCTTGAATTTATCACGTGAATATTATTGGTGAAGGGAACAAATTACTCTGTTCTGACACATCCTTAGTCTGTACGGATCCGTGAAGCCAGAAGTATGGTTTGTGAATTCCTGTTTCATAAGTTATAAGTTTTTAGGGCTACTTAACTGTTTTCCTTCGTCGAGCTTTCTAAAAATGTTTTAAATACGAAAAGTAAACCAAAGTTTCAGAAACTGGACGTGTTTCTGCCCACAGGTAAAAAGGTGGCGAGGCACCAACAAATTGTGACTCCTAAGATCAAGCTGTTCCCAATCTGTGGGCCCAGTGTTCAACCACCTGTTCTCAGTCCCTGGGCTAACAGATCTGCCGCTTGCCCACATGAGGCCCATTAGATAGACGTGTCAGTCTTTGGGCGCAAATATTTTCCACCAACTCAGCTAGGCCCACTAGACGAAGGTATTCGCAGTCTCTGGGACCACAATTATACCACCAACTCTTTTGGTTTCTTTAAACCAAGATCTTCTTAGCCTGAGAACAGCGATTACTGTCTTCAGAGTTGGGCCCATTAGACCGAGCTTGAAAAAGCTCTGTCCCAACAAGCCCAGCTGATTAGGTAGAACATTTTAACTGGGGACGGAAACATCCTATTTCCGAAATGTTACATTCGCCATTCACTGACAATAAAGATTTGACGTTTTGCTGACCGTGCATCTCAGTATATTTATCTCAGTAATTAACCAACTTGATGCACAAAATGTTTGTTTTACAATAAGTTTATTTCACGCTTCTACATGTTTCGAGCACATGTGCTCGAAACATGTAGAGGTGTAAAACAAACATTTTGTGCATCAAGTTGGTTAATTACTGAGGTAAATGACAGTAAAGATTTTCTGAAGAGGCAAATGTTTGCCTTCCCCTGCAGACAACATCTCTATTTGTTACAAGTTGATATAACAATGCAATATAACAAAGTATACTCGGGTCCACAAGGGATTTAATTTCATGGGAGTCTTTTGGAACGTTCGGAGTCTCAAAATTCTTGTGGATTATCGATATTGAATATTCAGTGTGTTATGTGTTATGTAGGACACGCGTTAACACGTTTCCTCTACAGTGACATTTTGAGAAATCTTTTAGCAGTTAAAACAGAGTTGTACGTTGTACAAAGCAAAATGAATTTTACCTAACTACCGCAACAGCAACGACTATAAATTTGTATGGTGATAGATAGCTAAAAGCATGGAATTTAATATTTCAGCCTTTTTTCTTCCTAACGCGGACGGTGGTGGAACTTCTCTGATCCAGATAAATTAATATGGTAACGTTGTAACGGAGGGGCTTGTAACTGTAAACAGTGGCGCCATTTATCTTATTGTGCGGTCTGATGGTTCAGTGTGAAGGCTATGTAAGTGCATTGTGAGTTTTCTTGAGCTGGAAGAGGAACTGAAACAGCAATCTCTATTACAACACGTTGCTGTTGTCATCACATGCCTTTCGTATATCAATAGGGAGAACAATAAAAACTCTTTACTTAGCGCCGACATCTTTCGACAACAACAAAGCGTCCTGTTAGTGAAACGAAGCACATAACTGCATGAATCAGAAGTGGTTCTCCACATTTTTATCACGACAATTTATGGTAGAAGTTTAAGCGAGAATGAGGGAGTATCAGCAGGCCACTAAATATTGGAAACAGAACTGCATGTCGAGTCCTTTGTAACGTCCCTGTTAGAATGAACCAATGAAGAAGTTTGGCAGATCACGTAGCAGGAATCGTGAGATGAACAATACTTGTACTTTTTAATTTGTAAAACCTAACGGAGGAGATCACTTCTGAGACGTGGCCTTATTTGGTGGAGGGTAATGTTAAAATGAAATTTCAAGAAATACGTTTTGATTGTGTACAAGTTACAAAACTTCTTTACGCAATTTTATACCCTCCTGTCTTTTTTATTCATAGTCACAATTTTCTCATCGTTCCCACAAGCCAAATTGCCCGTAATAACCACTTTTTAACGTAGAACAAAATTTGAGTTTTTCCTCACTCAGGTACTTTAACGAATGAGGGGGGAATAGTGTTGTGGGTGTATTGCTGTGGGTCAAGCAGTTGTTATTTTGGGGGAGCTGATGCCCACCGTTCAAATACTTAGCACCCCCCCCCCCCAGATTGGAACCCAAGGACTTCAAACTATGAATCATATATGTTATTATTGAGTCACATTTGCTTGGACAGCGTATGAATTACATGATTATAAAATAAATTACAAGTCAATGAATCAGTTACTCATCTCTCATTACAAATGTGTGTGGGTGGAATGTTAAATTGTATGAATACAGTCGGTAAAAGTGACTTAAACCATTGATGCAGTGCAATATTCGTTCAGCATAACTACCGAACTGAACAAAGTAATGGAGAAAAATGCTACGTCATAGCCAAATCATAGACTGGAGCGTTTGTGTGACTTTTGCTCCACCATGGTGTTGTGTCGAGATGTTATCACACACAAGACATGATAACCGTAGCTGTCTCTCTTCAACCCGGCCAACAAGAGTAATTCAATCAAGAGAGGGTCAGATCACAATGCTCAAAGTAAAGGCATGTATTACTGTAATCTCCTCAAACTGATCTCCGCTTTCCCTCCTTTTTCTCTCTTACATACAATGAAGAAGAAGGCGGTTAAAAAATGCAGACAGTAATGAAGAGCGGGTTTCAATTTAAACATTTCCCATTGTCCAGTTTAAAAACGCGGTGATCCGTTGATTGTAACTGAAATGGTGTGTTTCATCTGACGCAGTAGTCCAGAATTTATTCGTTAAAAGTATCGTAATTTTTTAAATTGGTTCATTTTACGACGCTAGGTGTGGGTTTATTTTACCACACCAAGCATCCCAAATTAATCCAGTGTTGATAAAAGAATGATTAGGAATGGTTTAGAAGAGGATTTAGAGAGATGATTTCGTAGTCCGTCTTGGATTGGCATAAACCATGCGAAGCGTCAGGATTGCAGGTTCCTCACTCAACAGACACTAACAGCAGGGATTAGGTTGTGGTTCGTCTTGGACTAGTATAAGCTATGAGAAGCGTCAGGATTGCAGGTTCCTCACTCAACAGACACTAACAGCAGGGATTAGGTTGTGGTTCGTCTTGGACTAGCATAAGCTATGAGAAGCGTCAGGATTGCAGGTTCCTCACTCAACAGACGCTAACAGCAGGGATGAGGTGGTGGTTCGTCTTGGACTAGTATAAGCTATGAGAAGCGTCAGGATTGCAGGTTCCTCACTCAACAGACACTAACAGCAGGGATGAGGCTGTGGTTCGTCTTGGACTAGTATAAGCTATGAGAAGTGTCAGGATTGCAGGTTCCTCACTCAACAGACACTAACAGCAGGGATGAGGTTGTGGTTCGTCTTGGACTAGCATAAGCTATGAGAAGCGTCAGGATTGCAGGTTCCTCACTCAACAGACACTAACATCAGACACGTCCCTAATTAAAACCTCGAGCTTGCCGAAACGCTCTCATACTGCTCGGCACGCTCATGCTGGTGTGTACTTGTGAGGAAAAATATTAATTGCCACAATTAAGAAATTTACCGTGTCGTAAATTTTGCTGCTCCGATAACTGACTGCAGTTTACATTAAGGCTTGCCAGATTACGTACATTTTATAAACACACATTTATTCCCTAAATGCATGCGGGGGTAAAGCTGCCCCGTTACAGGCCTGGACAGACCCTTAGGGCTCGAGAATGCTGAGGCTCCCAGACTTTCAACACAATTGCACGTGAAGGTGGTAAGGATGTCAGCCCTAGACACGGGCTGCGTTTACACCCAGGAAATGTTCCTGGTACTCATTTCTGTTAGAGGCTGATTCGACCACAGGACCATAGTGCGGCGGTAAGCATTATGTGAATGGAAAAGCCAAGTGACCACATCGGTAATCGAAATCGCGACATTCCGGCTTGTAGCGCAGTGCCTGATCAACTGCCCCACCGCGTACCCCGGCATACTGTGGAGTGTACGTGCAGCACTAGCATTCTAAATATCGACACTAGACGGTGATAATTGTTTAGCTTCACGCCCAGGTCGCTTTATTCCTGGAGAAAGAGGAAACCAATTACTAGCTGGAAGAACAAGACTTGTTTGTTGCCAGGTTATGTCAATTTGCGGAGCTCTTTAACTAAACCTCACCACCCGGCGGTCCCCCTGTTGTCCGCGATCCGGTCGTCGAGGCTTCTGGGAAGTGACGCTGTGTCGTTGGGCGAGTAGTTGCCGACGTTTCGAAGGATACTAATGTCTTTATGTACGATCCTTCGAAACATCGACAACTACTGGCCCAACGACACCCCGTCGATCCCACACTCCAATCTCCAGTAGTTTGTCTCTCAGAACCTCTTATATCGCAGAAATAATTTAATTCAGATAGCCGAAATGTGGCTGTTAAGTTCAAATGCGACTTTACATTTTCCTTGAACATTTTAATTAGCTCATTCAAATGTGCACAAATGTCCGTTAAGAGGGCTAGATGTCGTCACCACCGCCACCACCACCACCACCACCACCGCCACCGCCACCGCCGCCGCCGCCGCCGCCGCCGCCGCCAAAGCGAATTCTCCGATTAGTCCAATCTAGTGCTTTCTCTGTCAGTTTACAGTATTTTCTTGTTTCCGTAACGTCACCCATTAGCAGCGCACGTCTTTTCCTTCGTCTTCCCGTGGCTAGATCTTACATCCAATTCAATTCTTCAAAATGTTTAATTCTGACTTCTTCCGATCGAGTAGTGGCAAGAAGCGTTAAACACCTCAGCTGTCGATTAGTACATGATATGGGCTTCCAAAGTCACAGCAGACGGTTATTGACCAACTGACCCCATTTTTAATCCAAACCATAAAGCCCATTAAGTTCTGCCGAAATTTCGGAAATGTCTTCTTTTATAGCAGGTAGTCAGTAACTAGATGTAAAAGTCATGTAATGTAATGTCACCACGCACGTGTAGCATAGTGTATTGGAATCGCTTACCGAGGACATCTGTGAAGAAAATGTTGTACTAATTCAACGATCAACAGCTGAGCGGTGAGATGCGCGGAATTCCGTGTAGATGGCGAAAGTTACTCGATGTGCGGCAAATGCCATCTAGCGGGACGTTTCCACATGTTATAAATCAGTCCAGACTGCAGTAGCTGTTGTTCGAGTTGGTGTGGAACGCAATCTACACGTGGAGGCGTAACTTGTGGGGAGGATGCTCCTCCAGCATTTTTCTACCTAAGAATAGTTTAATTTTGGCTACGGAGTTGAAGGGGGGGGGGGGAGATAAAAAAAATTGAGTGGGAATATGGGAAAGGGGTGTTTGTATATACAGGACTGGTTTTAACTAATCTCCCCGCTCTTTGTAACCTGACTCCCTTGTAAATTAAAATTGCTAATACCTACGGACGATGTGCCCCTAACCCCTCCCACCCCCGAAAAGTTATTAGCCAAGTTACGCCTGTGTCTCTACGGGAGTTCTGCGCTGCTTTGTGTGCCAGTGGCGTTGAATTTTTTTTTTTTTTTTTTTTACATATGCAAATCTGCTGTTGCTGAAAGAAGGTGGGTGTAAGGATATGCACTGCTTTCATTTGGCAATGAAAAGGGTCACGCGTTGGCGCAGTTGGTTGAGGCACTGCGTTACAAGCCTGATGGGGTCATCGGAATTTTTCATTGACATAATCCCTCCGGCCGCAATATGGCTCTGGGGTCGACTCATCATCTTAAAAGAAAGTAGCAGGGATATTTCCTGGGGAGTAAAGGCGGACGGTGCGTAGGGCTGAGAGCATTACCACCTTCGTGTGCCGATTGTCTTGAAATCTGGGATCCTTAACCTCCTGGAAGAACCAGGGCCTGTCCAGGCCTACACAGTTTTATTGTGAAGACAAATTGTTTGTCTTCTCAGTGGGAAGTGTTCTCTTCCTTCTTATCTTCCGAAAACCGTTTCATGTCAGGAAGGATGCCTGACAGCTGCGTTCCAATGCTGAATGCCACGTTGAGGCTTTGAGTTTGTTTCTGTATTTAATGTTAGTCACAACCGAATGTAAAAATCCTGCTTCGAACGTACATGTGCTAGCGCAGGAAAGGGGGCTTATGCAATGTAAATCCTGTGATATTCGGTTACACTTGAATTAGGCTGCCCAAAATATTAATTAATTTGTCTTAGTTATTTCTGTCAAGTTCCGATAACCTTACGCAGTTACATCAATTGGTTTGGCGGATATTAAAGCGATTTTCCCACCTAAGTACTAATATTGCTGTTTTTTGTAAGAAGAAAATTATACGAATTTGGTGGAGGGCAGTTCATACAGGTTTTATGCAGATGCGCAGCAGATCCCTGCATCGAGAATGTATAAACAAATGCACACAAAATTTAGCGGAAGAAACTTCCATCTAAATGTGCTTGGATGTGGGTTTAATTATAGACGCTTCTGTTAAACAAATTGTGCCTGTGTGGAACGAATTCAACTCGCTGATGATTAGTGGTTGGGCTTTTGAACACGGTAACGAACCCTGGGTTCCACGAAATGTTTAACTACTATCAGCTTCTCAAAAATACTCTGCAACGTGGAGTCAATTTGTGTTGTACATCGATGTATATTTGTGTAATTTTGTGAAGAAAGAACACTTCCTCAACGCTTCGTAGCGTGAAATTCGTCTATTCCATCCTCGCAGAGAACAAAATCCGTGTACTTTGTAAAAGTTAGTTATTGAGGTTTAGCAAAATAGAACAGAACTGAGAGAGCTTAGTTCTGAGAATAAAGAATGTAGGTATGCTGTGTGGTCGAACTGCTGTGGTGCTTGAATGGTGCTACTATGCACCAGGCTGGTCCAGACTTCCGTTTACCCGTTGTGTAGTACGTAATATCGACGCCTGTAGAGAATATTATCCCTTTGTGGTTGCCAGCTTACTACTGTCAGTAGCTCAGACACCTGACTACATCTGCCTGAAATATAATCTACCGTCCGGCCATTGCCATTTGGAAACTACGCACCAGCATGTAGGGAAAAGACGTGATACCTTCAGTATTCTGGGAAGTTAAACAGCTTCGATTGGTAGTTAACCGACGCTTCGAGACAACGTGTCGGCCCCATCTTCAAGGGTCAAGCAGTCGAAGAACAGTAGGGGTTACGACGTACGTTTGGAACAGAGTTTAGTACAGCAGCAGCTGTTGGCTCCCGTAGATAAATCAAATGTTCAGAAGAGGGATCGTAATTGTACGTGCGAAAGTTTTGCCTAAAGGCTCGCTAGAATCCTTGAGTTGTTCCTTACTTAAAACGAAACCCTAAATTTCTACGACTGAATAAATTGTATTTGTGTACCGAACCAAATATTTTTAGATTAGGGTTTCTAACTTCGGTTTCCCATATATGGATAACCAGCAACAAAAACTGAAAAGGGTGCGTTTGTTTTTATACAGCATTCCTAAGGGGTCAAACTTGTCCCAAATAATAATTAATAATATTCTTAAACTAATATTTTAATCTGAATCTATTTATGGAGAATATACTGTTTTATCACGGAAGAAGCTGAAGGTAGTCTTGGAGGCAAGTCTTCCGTAATGTGACGCCTTTGTAGTCTGGTGCTAGTGTGCCGAATCTGCAGTGGAAAATGCACCCCCCCCCCCATTATCAAGTTACCCTGTTTGATGGTGGAGACAGCAAGTTACTCTTAAAGTGTCGGTACATACGAACCAGGCTATATATGGTTTCGCATCCCGGAAGAAGGACAGTGTTCCTAGTCATAGCCTTAAGAAAACCAAGTATTAAATTTAGGACCTTCGGCTAAATTATTTACTACCTTTTTTTTTTAGGCAGTAGAATCGCCGGAACTGAAGGTCAGGTACTCATCTTTTTGTGATACCTGCATGTCCTGTTGAGGTGTATGCAGTAGTCATTTTACATAATATCCCATTATAAAGAGGAAACAATGGCGTAAGTCAAGTAGACTTAATTCAGACAAGGTCGTTTTTAAAATTTGTTAAGAATTTACAGCTAAAAAGCTATTTCAAGGAGCCTTCTTATTATAGTCATGGTTGCCCCTAGTCACACAATGTGAAGGAAATTTTCCGCACACCTCCATTGCTGTCCCTTTTTACCACAGAAATTTCCTCAGCTTGGACACTTTTAGAAATGTTTCTGTCAGCTGGTCTTTGATTTTAAGCCGCATTTCATCAAGCACTTCCAACAGTAGTGGTCATTACGTGGTTTTCATGTAGGTGAAGTAACAGAATATCAGCTTTCAAAAGAACACAGGAAGTGCCGAATTCTCATGATAATTTGGCGCCTTTGCAACATTTCGAAAAAAAACGAGTGTTAGCTTCGCCATGTCTGCCCATCCGGCACAAATCTGCTCCCACTGGATGGACTTACGTGAAATTTGATACTGGATGATTTTTCTAAACTCTATCACGAAAATTCCAGTTTCTTTAAAATCTGAAAAAAAATGACGGGTACTTTAAATGAAGACCTATGTACGGTATGTAATAGTTGCTCATACTTTCGGTACGACCCTCGTACATTTGTGGTAGTATCTCGCTGAATTCATCTTGGAACAAGAAATGTTTGGGCTTGCCGATTATGAGATAACGTGGAAAAAATATGGTACAGCGAGACAGGCCACGCGTGAAAATATAATGCAGCGGCGAAAAGATGCGCTTTGCATGCCGGATAACAAAAGCTGCAGAACACAACACTAATATTTAATATCTTTATCATTGCACCGTGTATTTTGTAGTTTATTTAAGTAACACACCAACAAATGCGCATATATAGTCTTTAATAAGTTAAATTTACATTAAAACACTTAAAACGCTCCTACATGTTTCGATCATACAATCATCCTCAGGGACCATACTTTGTTCCTTGCTAAAGTTACAGTTTAAAACATTCAATGATTTACTTCGTTATCCAGTCGCACGCTATACGGCACAACAAGCACATCGACAGCCGGTCTCAACTGAACAGCATCCAACTCAACACACAACACGCGACATGCTGCCACAGCACCAGATTAATTATAACGAAGTAAATCACTGAGTGTTTTAAACTGTAACTTTAGCAAGGAACAAAGTATGGTCCCTGAGGATGATCGTATGATCGAAACATGTAGGAGCGTTTTAAGTGTTTTAATGTAAATTTTATCTCATTAAAGACTATATACGTGCATTTGTTGGTGTGTTACTTAAATAAACTAATATTTATTGCTTCATAATGGATTATTTCCGTTCGATCAAGTAAAATGTTTTACGGTAACAAAAGCAGAGAAACTAAGCAACGACTTACGTGTTATTACGATACGTATAGCCAAACTGTACGTTTAAAGAGGGCCACGAACAAACGAACATTCGTTTGTTTCAGTGCAGCGTTTATATGTAAGGTGCGAAAAAGAGTGCAAATGGTTTGGAATGTAATTTATTTCAAAAACTGGTACGTGTTATTTGCTTTGTTGCAGGTAACATAAATTCACCATAATAGCATTATTGTGCACAATTAATATTTTTTATATAGTTGAAAGTGACATGTAATTCAACGACGACAACCTACAGAATGCATCGTTGTTTTTCCACTGCAAAGTCATTACACGAACCCTCCAATATATTACTTTATACGTAAATTACCTGTCTTACTATTGATAAATATTATAACCGAAGTGTGACAGAAATTTGAGTTCAGTTAGCAACAGATGTATTTTCGGTGGAATATTAAAAAATGCAGGGTTATTCGAAATGATTGTCGGGGTTTTAACAACTTATCATACACAATACACTTGAGATAGGAATATGTGTATTTTTTATTTAATAGAACAACACTCCCAAGTTTTTGTTACATACCTTACAGGTGCTCTATATGCGCAACCCTTGTGATTCTATAAACATAAACACGATAATCGAGTTCGCTCCAAACTGTCTGTAGCATGTCAGCGGTGATTGTTTCAATGGCGAACGAACTCGATTATCGTGTTGATGTTTGTAGAATCACAAACGGTGCAAATATAGAGCACCTGTGAGGTATGTAACAAAAACTTGGAGCGCTGTTCTATTAAATAAAAAATACTTATAATCCTATCTCAAATGTATTGTGTGTGACAAGTTGTTAAAACCCCGACAATCATTTCGAATAACTCTGTATTTTACAGTAGGTCCTTTGCATACAAAACTGAAATCCTCTGTCTGGTTCATATGAGATGCAATTTAGCCATAAATATTTTTGTTTACTTATTTTTATTCAGTTTTTGGCAGTTTTGCATGGAAAATTATGCCTACTTAAATATTATTTTCAGCATTAGCCTGAATCTGTGAATCTGTAAACTTCGAAGAGAAGATAATACAGACGCTCTTAGTTAATGATAATAAACAAAAGAATAATTTTGTTAGCTAATAAAACCAACCGTAAATGCACTGAAATATATACACGACAGGTGCACAAAATCTACTCGTACACGTTTCGGCACTGCATGGGTGCCATCATCATTGGTTAAAGTAGTGTTTTCGAAATGGTCCGTTGTATCCAGCGCATTCGCACACTTGCACACGTATTAAAATGTCAATTGAAACATTACTTTAACCAGTGTGAAGACTCCCTGATGATGGCACTCATGAAGTGTCGAATTATGTTGGAGGAGATTTTGTGCATTTGTTGTGTATATGTTCCATGGCATGTAAGGTTGCTTTTATGAGATGATTTTCACACTAAGCACAGCACATGCAATATTAAAATGGGTTTTTTTTTTGTTAATTAAGGCTGCAGTAGTGCGGATAGAACTCTGTACCATATGTACAAACTGTCAGGCCTACGTGAGAAGAGTATTCTTGGTTCCTACTTGTCCTTGGATAATAAGTTCGCTTTGGAAGAACTTGCTGCCTTCATATTCAGGGTGTCTGAGGTTCAGGTGGCTGCTGCTTCGGCGCATAATAGCCCAAGAGAATGCCATTTGAACTCTGAAAGTGTTGAAGTAGCACAATAGCGTCGTAACTTGTTTTATTTCAGTAAAAGAACGTTATTGAATTCGAGAGAAACCAAAAAATGGGATACATTTTAATACCTCTTCAGTAGTTTAGCTTAATAATAATAATTATTATAATTATAATTATATAAGTCTACATTAATTTGAAACTTTTCGTAGACTGGTTGTGTATACCCTCCCCCGCATCGCAAAGTGAAGGTGTGGAAACATCTAACTTGTTGCTGATTTTCTCAAGACACAGTTTGTTAACAGCAGATATACGAGCGCAGCAGTTAAAATTAAGATATATAAAATTTGGTGGAACCAGTTGCAGTGCAGGGAGTGAAACATGGGAGGAGTGAGATGGATGTTACGAGATTGGGTAAATGGGAGAGGAAAATGTTAAGAAGGATACATAGAGCAAGGAATATGGAGAGTGAGAACTTATCAGGAATGAGGGAGCTATATAAAAACCTAGCCATATTAACAGATTCTTGATTTCAACTTTCGCCGTGTTCTGAATGTTGTGTGCTTTCTTCTGGGTAATTCCCCGGCGTCTGAATTTTATATGCCGACGTTTCGGAACACTGTTCCATCTTAATATGCAGGTATGAAGATGGAACAGAGTGTTCCGAAACGTCGTCAATTAAAATTCAGACGCCAGGGAATTACCCAGAAGAAAGCATACAACATTATAACAGATATTAATAAGAAGAGATTGGAAAGGATTGGGCATGTATTAAAATGGGTTCAGGGAAGGATAGTTGAGAAAATATTTGAGAGTAAACCGGAGGGAAGCAGAGGAAGAGGAAGACCTAGATTGGGATGGTTGGAAGACGTAGGAAGATCTACAGGAGATGAACGTTGAGACATGGCGACAAAAGGCAGTTGAAAGGGAAGAACGGGCGTCCGTAATGAAGGATGTCAAGGCTGTCTGAAGGCCGTAGGGCGAAAGATATGCGAAAGCATTTAGGATGTAATTTATGTTACATGTTTAAACTCTTATGTTTTGACGTCCTAATGGCCAGTGTTTCATAATGCATTTTTTTTTTTAAATACTCCCCAGAATGATGTAACTTATCAATTTTTTTTGGGGGGGGGGGGATGAGACAGAGAGAGAAGCAGTTCTATTCTCCTGTTCCTATGTCGCAGCTTTACGTTATTCCGTCAGGTCTAATACTAATCTGACACATCTGTGTAATACATTCTTATCGCAGGTGCATTTAAGCTTAATTCCGAGTACAAAACTAAACCGCACTAACCTTATCCATGTACTGAACAAGTAAAAGAATGCGCTAATACTGGCTCTCTCATAATCGATCGCTATCTTCGACTACGAAAGCCTTGTTTTCAACCCCACCCGCACTGACAACCATGTTCATTTCATTCCCTGCGGAAACGTTCGTCAAATCTTTCCCGTTCTGAAATAACTGCACACAGCTGCAATCCATGGAATACTTCTTCACTGCTTGGTTCTCCGCCTCCAGATTAAGTGCCTCCAGCTGTCTGGCTGCTGCTTCTTTCTTGTGTTCTTTATACATCCAACTGTAAGAAGAGAAAGTTATAGTAGAAAAACTTCACCGTTAGTTAAGACAGAAGAGAAATAGTACACTTTCTCTGAATTCCTTCAGTAGCACAGAGTAATATTACATTCGGTGTTCAGCAGGTACTTTGTTCTTTTTGGGGGGGGGGGGGGGGGGGGGCGTTTTTTGCCTGTTTTAATTGATGTAATTGGAAAATTTAATTTTTTATTTACCTGGAGTGGTGTTTTTTCCGTCC
>Ga0131853_10004135_pt1 | contig 26033 bp, 33 predicted proteins | sample TergutLab28metaG_FD_92764 | JGI IMG/M metagenome (GOLD analysis project Ga0131853, IMG submission 92764) | Labiotermes labralis P1 segment gut microbial communities from Petit-Saut dam, French Guiana - Lab288 P1 (version 2) (version 2) | ecosystem: Host-associated > Arthropoda: Insects >... | reverse complement strand
AGCTTTGTGTTGATGGATGAAACATTTTCTTCAACAAGTGCTTATGATGCCTCTATCCTAGCTGAGGCAACCTTGAAACATTTAGCAAGTATTGGTTGTAAGGGGATTTTTTCTACACATATTCATAATTTAGATCAAGCAATTGATGAAATAAATGAGCATGAGAAAACCATCGTTAAAGTTGATAGCCTTCTTGCGGTTACAGAGGCTGGCAATCGAAGCTATCGTGTGGTACGTGGCAGATCCGAAGGGCATAGCCATGCTAAAGATATTGCCCAAAAATATGGCTTATTGTTTGACTAGAAAAATTAACAGGAGGGTGATTACACAATGATAAAACATAAAGTTAAAAATTTCAAAGGCTTGCTATTAATTATCACTTTACTAATGTTGACATTAGTAGCATGCACAAATGAAACTGTATACGAAGAAAACAATTATGAAACAGCAGATAAAATTGAAGAAAATAGGGATGAAACTTCAGAAGGTGAAGGCATAAATCGTGCTGAATTTGGTCCCAATTTGCACCCACTTATTCGTTTAACCGAAGAGTCTCGCGATCTTGTACTTGAGGATTTTGATTATTTAGTTGAAATTATTTTGGAAAATGCACCGTCACAAGTGATTATAGAACGTCGATTTGGTATTTCATTAGAAGATATTTTAGCCCAAAGGCGAGAGATGATTTATCATATGGAACCAGTCGAATCATTGCATTCTATTATTATGGGTGGAGAATTGGAGATTTTGAGTGGAGAAGTACCGACAGAAGCACGAGAAGTTGCTGCCCATTATTTAGCATCATTGTTGGTTTGGTTTTCAGCCGATATCGGTGGGATAGGTCATTTGGGGGTGCGTGATTTCCCCGTATACTGGGAGCAACTTGAAGGGGCAGCAGCGATGTTTCACCAATTAGAAATCAGTGACGGGCAATTAATCAGAGGTGGGCAACCCCTTTGGGATGTTAGATTGGAACAATTAAGATTCGATAGTTTTTCTGCAGAATCAACCTTGTGGTTCTTTGGTATTGATTTTGATGATCTTGATTTGTATCGTGATCTAATGGAAATTGGCTTTCGCGAGGAAGGGAATATAACGACTGAAATTATTGAAGAAGGCCGAATTGCACATTTACACATTAATAGCTTTGGAAACAACCCAGCGTTTGATAGTGAAGTATTATTTCCATTTTTTGAAGAAGTGCAAGACTTTGAGCATTTAATTATTGATTTGCGCGGTAATGGTGGTGGCTTAGCATATTATTTCCCAAATTATGTGGTCGCAATGCTTATTGATGAGCCGCTTGAGGTAAGAAAAAATGAATTTTTTATGGCAGGAGAACGATCACTTCAATTAGCAGAATATAGTTTAGCTCAGTGGTTTATTGGCTCTGCTGATGAAATTTTATTAGCAAGAGATTTTGTGAATGATAATGATTTTCCTTACTTTAACGAAGCAGATTTAAATATATTAGCTTATGTTGTTCCATGGCACTTGGAGATTGAACCGCGTGAAGATAATATCCCTTTTACGGGAGAAATCTGGTTATTGGTTGATAGATGGTCAGCGTCAGCCTCTGAGTTGGCAGCCCTTATTGCAATGGATTCTGGTTTTGCAACTGTTGTAGGAGAACCTACTATGGGAGTTACAGGGACGATGCATATGTATATTTCTTTGCCAAATACAGGTGTATTATTTAGAATTGATACAGGCTACACGATTGATGCTTATGGGAGATCCTTTGAAGAATTTGGGGTTATTCCTGATATTGTTACAAATAGTGGGCGTGCATTAAGAGAAGTCTTAGATTTAATTGATTCCCAATAAAAATAAATGCATGGGAGTCTTCCTACAAAAGCTAATCTACAGAATTATTTTGTCATAAATTAAACCAAAAAAACAAAAAAGACACCTGGAAGGCATCTTTCACATTTTCAATTATTTCGCCATTGCAGCTTTAGCTTGATCGGCGATTTGTGTAAATGCAGCTGCATCGCTAATTGCGATTTGAGCTAGCATTTTTCTATTCATATCAATTTCAGCTAATTTTAATCCGTACATGAATTTGCTATATGATAATCCATTCATACGTGCAGCAGCGTTGATTCTTGTAATCCATAATTTACGGAAGTCACGCTTTCTTTGACGTCTGTCACGGTATGCGTACTGTAAAGATTTCATGACTTGTTCGTTAGCTGTCTTGTATAGACGGTGTTTCGAACCATAATAACCTTTAGCTAGTTTTAATATTTTTTTACGGCGCTTACGGGCAACTGTGCCACCTTTTACTCTTGCCATTGTGTTTCAACTCCTAGTGTTTGAGCAATGTTATTCACTCAAAATCTTCTTTAAATATAATTAGGTCTAATTTTATAGGTTGTACAACATATCTTTGATACGTTTGTAATCTCCACTTGATACAACCGTTGCTTTTGCTAAATGACGTTTTCTTTTTTGAGTTTTAACATCTGACTGATGATTCATTCCAGCATGATGTCTTTTTAATTTACCTGAACCAGTTCTTTTGAATCTTTTAGCTGCTCCACGATGTGTTTTCATTTTAGGCATCTTTGTTCACCTCTGTTGTTATTATTGTACTGTGTTTGTTACTGTTATTTCTTCTTTGGTGCCAATGTTAAGAACATTTGACGACCGTCCATTTTAGGCATTGCCTCAACATCTGCAAGATCTTCACATTCATCTGCAAATCTCTTTAATACAGCATGTCCAAACTTCGTATTGGCAATTTCGCGTCCTCTGAACCTGACACTTGCCTTTACTTTGTCACCTTTTTCCAAGAACTTTCTCGCATTTTTTAACTTCGTATTGAAGTCGTGATCTTCGATGTTGGCAGAAAGCCTAACTTCTTTTAGCGATACAGTCACTTGTTTTTTACGTGATTCGCGTTCATGACGTTGTTTCTCATATTTGTACTTACCATAGTCCATAATACGACAAACAACAGGATCAGCATTAGGGGCGACACAAACTAGGTCCATGCTCTTCTCGGCTGCTAACTCCAATGCTTGAGCTTTTTTCATTAACCCAAGCTGCTCTTTGTCGGGCCCAACAACGAGCATTTCATGCGCACGAATTCGCTCATTGATAGGGGTTGTATCCCTTTGCGGCGGTTTCGTATTTCCACGTCTGTTTATAGTCATTCACCTCCATTTTTTCATATTTCAGCACAACCAGTGCAGCTTATCTAAGTAGGCAAGCATAAAAGAAAACACGAGCACAAAAAAGTAACCCGTGTTAATTTGCTCATACTGAGCAAAGCGTCATAATCTAAAATGTACAATTCGCCATATTTGGCAAAGATGACATCTCGTGACATTGACCTATTGACCTATTTGCCAATCAGGTGAGAATGGGTTTCTTCTTTCCACAATTAATTGTCTGATGTATCTATGATAGCATTAAAATACCATTTTGTCAACCATTTTGCGTTGTTTTCATTTTCTATGTTCATACCAACTTCCTCAATCTTAAGAAAAAATTAAGAAATTTCCCCTGTTTTTCCTAAGATTTTTCCTGTATAATAGGGTCAACGCATGGAAAGAGGAGCTGATGAATGTGTTAGAGGTCAAAAATTTGACGAAAAAGTATGGACGGCGTCTGGTGTTAGATGATGTGTCTATGACATTCGAGAAAGGGAAAATTACTTGTTTGCTGGGGTTGAATGGGGTGGGGAAAAGTACGACTATGAAGGCCATTATGGGGATGATTCCTGTTAATCAAGGGGAGTTTTTAATTGATGGGCGTAAAATAACGAGCAAGAATATGGATCGGATTGCTTATGTTCCTGATTTGCCGATTTATGACCTATCCTTGACTGCTGATCAGAATTTGCTGATTGCTAAGGAGATGTATCCTAATTTTGATATGAAGAAGGCAGAGCGGTTGATTGCTTTTTTGAAATTGCCTCGTGAGAAAAAGTTACGTGATTTGTCTAAGGGTAATCTGGCTCGGTTTAATTTGATTGTTGGTTTGTGCCAATATGCGGAGGTGCTACTTCTTGATGAGCCTTTCAGTGGGATTGATGTGTTCACTCGTGAGGCGTTTATTCAAGCAATGAAATCTGATTTTATCAACCCTGGACAGACGGTTGTGTTAACGACCCATGAAATTAATGAGGTGCAGGATATTGCCGATACGGTTATCCTTCTTGAGGAAGGGCAGGTCTTCCAGACTTTCACGAAAGAGGCTGCTCTTGCTGAGGGGTTGACCATTGTGGATAAAATGCGTGCATTGTATAAAGGAGGTGCATCGTCATGAAAAAGTTTCTGACATTGGTTGAAATCGAGTTTAGAAATTTAATTGGCATTTTTATTGGTATTTTTGTTGCTATGACTGGGATTTCAGGACTTTTATTTTTTAGTGGAGCGTCTAGTGCCAATCAGAATGCCCAACGTGTGATGAGCCAAGGCGGGATGAGTGCCGCAGAATTTACAGCGCAAAATGGTTATTTTACTTTAACTGCCGTCACAAATAATATCTTGTTATATATGGTTTTTATTATCTTTTTCTTCGCCCTCGTTCTTGCCCTTAGTTTCTGGGTTTGGCAGCGAGAATGGGCTGGCAAATCGAAAGGCATCTACTTCTTATTGTCATTGCGTGCACCTAGGTTGCGTATTCTAGCGACTAAATTGTTGATTGTCGTTATTGGTTCTTGGCTTTTCTTTGGGATGATTTTGATCAATTTGGGATTCGGTAGCCTTATTATGAATATTGTTATGGGAAATGCCTTGGTTGGTAGCAATCTTATTTCAAGCTTTTTACAACATGCTCACTGGATTCTTTCTTTTGCCTTGCCGACCTCTATCGTCCACTTGGTTTTTCATAGCTTTTTCACCATTGCAGTTTTCTCTGCTATGACGGCTTGGGTTTTGTTAACTAAATCCTTTAAATGGATAGGGGGCATCGTTGGGTTCGTTTATTGTGTTGCGACCCTTGTGATTTATATTATCACTCAAACCATGTGGCTATTTTATGATGAACGAATTTTTGTGGAATGGGCCTTTGTGTTAGGGTCATGCATCATCAGTTTTTTGTTGAACTGGTGGTTAATCAATAAGAAAATTTCAGTCTAAGACAGCTAGGAGGTCTAATAAATATGAGTAAAAACTTTTCTATCACTTTAATGATACTTGCAGCCATTGCTATCGGCTCTACACTTTTCTTACGTCAGGCAGATGCCACTGTGCTTAACCAAAATTTTAGAATCGAAACTTTATATGGTGATGAGAATCTTATCAATGATATTTTTGAAATCAGCACCATCAGGCAGGAGGGAGCAAACAGTTTTTCGAGGGTTGTATTAACCACCAATGAACCAGAAATTACACCGATTCGTTTTGATGCCCGTCATCAGTTAGACGAGCGTCAGCTTGAAAATCGGGAGTTTTATCGCGGAACGCATGTATGGGCTAGGAGTACCCATAATCGAAATGAAACTGAGAATTTCCGTATGCTATGGATTCATAATTGGCCAAATGCCAGTACTTTAAATATTTTGAATAAAGAGACAGGTGCTTTCGCTAGTTTCGAGGATGTTGATTCTAGCAATCATTTTCAAAATTGGACAATGAGCTTTTTCTTGGAAAAAGAAGATATTTTATATCAAGTAGTTGCCGAGGAAGGTCGATCTCATGCACGTATCTATCGTGCCGATTTTGGACAAGGACGCTTTGTTTTTGACTTCGATATTAGACAAGATTCGGAAGCTGCCGGCTCTTGGTTTGCTACAGCTAATCATATTTATTTTTATGAGATGGGTGGCTGGGTACATTCGCCACAAGGTTGGTCAGATTGGGTTGATAATCCAAGTGAAGCCACAGGTGGATTTGACCCTGAAACAGGTGTTGATACATTGACTGCCAGTGGTCGTCCAATGTATGCAATCAACTTTGAAACAGGCAGGCTAGAACCAAGACAATCGCCAGTGGGAATTGCTAATTCATGGTCGCGTGGGCACTGGGGTGATTATTTTATTCATGAGGGAATTGTAACTTATGATGAACAGGGTCAACAAGGTCATTTTGATGGACTGTCACTTATTAATTTAGAGTTAGGTCATCGTTATGTCTTCTTAGACACCGCTTGGAACGATTGGCATGAGACACAGCAGAATGATGGCTGGGGGATGACTAGCCATTGGTGGACTGAGCATTATATTATGGGTGATTATCTCGTTGCAACAATCCGTATCAATGAATTTCTTCAATTTATCAACATTTATGCTCTAGATGCCAAGACACTTATTTATCGTGGTCGCATTAATATCCGCCGTGACCAAGGGATACTTACCAATGATTGGGGACAGGTTAGCGGATTTGGCGTTAGATTACGAGATTAATCTTACAAAAATTTAAGCACAAGAAAAGACGCCATGATATAAACGGCGTCTTTTTTCTTAGTTGTTATCCATGTTGTACTTCTTATTGAAGCGTTCGATACGTCCGTCAGCTTGTGCAAATTTTTGACGTCCTGTATAGAATGGGTGACAATTTGAACATGTATCAATACGAATTTCTTCTTTTACTGATCCACTTTCAAATTCATTACCACATGTTGTACATGTTATATTCACACGGTTATACTCTGGGTGAATTCCTTTTTTCATTTTCTTTACACTCCTTGAACCCTGACAATAGCGAAGCGAGTTGTGTAGTACGAGCTTTGTCAGAAAGCACGCAAGTGTGAGTACTGAACCGACGATTACACAATTCCACGTCTTTGGATTAACTTTTTTGTCAGAGAAAGTCTTTTTTGCATATAAGCACGAGTTGTTTTCAACTTCTGCTGTATACAACCTTATTATTATACTTGATTTGACGGGAAAAATCAACTCTTTTTATTCATCAACATGCTCACGCCAAATTTTCGCACCTAAATTGGTTAATTTTTCTTCGATCTTAGAATAACCACGGTCAATATGATAGGTATTCCCGATTTCTGTCACACCTTCTGCAACCAAGGCTGCGATAACCAGTGATGCACCAGCACGCAGATCGGTCGCCATAACCCGGGCACCACGCATTGGAGTTGCCCCATTGACAATGGCTGTTCTACCAACCACATCAATGTTAGCACCCATTTTGTTCAGTTCATAGCAATTTCTAAAACGGTCAGAGTAGATGGTATCTTCGACTTTTCCGATTCCTTCGGCTTGGGTTAGCAAGGTTACAAGTGGTTGTTGTAAATCTGTTGCTAATCCTGGATAAATGCTTGTTTTAAAATCAACAGCTTTGATATCTTTTTTTCCACGCACGGTGACAGAGTCAGTGTTGATGTCAATGTCAATGCCCATTTCTTGTAATTTAGAAATTAATGCATCTAAGTGATGGGGGATGATGTTGTCTATTTTTACTTCTTCCCCTGCTGCTGCTGCTAGTGCGATATAAGTTCCCGCTTCAATGCGATCAGGAATGATGGCGTGTCTTGTGCCTTTTAAGCGATCGACACCTTGGATTCTGATTTCACCTGTTCCGGCTCCGCGAATGTTGGCACCCATGTTGTTAAGGAGATTAGATAGATCAACAATTTCAGGCTCTTTTGCTGCATTTTCAATGACCGTTGTTCCCTCGGCTTTACTGGCGGCAATCATGATGTTAATGGTTGCACCTACTGATGGGAAGTCTAGATAGATTTTGGCTCCTTTTAGGCGTTCAGCCTTCATATGAATCACACCGCCATCTTGCTCGACGGTTGCACCTAGGGCTTCAAATCCTTTTAAGTGCAGGTTGATGGGGCGTGGTCCGAGGTAACATCCACCAGGCATGCCAATTTTTACTTCTTTAAATTTTGCTAGTAATGCACCTAAAAAATAGTAAGATGCACGTAATTTTGTCACTGGTCCATCCAGTAACGGCACATTTTTAATTTTTGTTGGGTCGATCACGAAATCTTCATTATTTTGGCCATCATAACCATAACTTCCGCCTAATTGTTCGATCATTTCTCCTAGGCGTTCTACATCAACTATATTAGGAATATTTTCAAGTGTTACAGGTGATTCTGCCAAAATTGATGCGGGGATTAATGCTACTGTACTGTTTTTGGCACTGTCAATCTTCACTGTTCCTCTTAATGGGCGTCCACCCTCAATTTTAATTAACTCCATTACTCTTCGTCCCTTCGATACGCATGACTCTCTTCTTCAATTAAAGACATTCATCGTTATTATACCAGAATTTTCGCAAGGATGCTCGCTTTTTGATAAGAAAAGCGTTTTTCAATGATTTTATCCTTTTTACCACTTAAATCTTATGCTGGAAAACCGTCTTTTATGTTTGAATTGGCATGGTTTCTACAAATTTCTTGTCTTGTTTTAGTTGTTCGACCAATGCATCAAGACTTTCAAATTTCATTTCATCACGGATTTTTTTATGAAATTCAATTTGAAGTATCTTTCCATACAAATCCTGCTCACAGTCTAATAAGTGCGTTTCGATGGAGATGGTTTCACTTAGGTTTGCCGTCGGGTTAAATCCAACGTTTGTCATGCTTGCAAACTTCGTGCCATCTATATGCGTGACTGTTGCATAAACGCCCCGTTCTGGCAGCAAGTAATCCTTATCTATTTTGAGATTCGCTGTTGGAAAACCGATGGTTTGTCCTAATTGCTTTCCGTAAACCACTTCCCCACTGATCGAAAATGCTCGTCCGAGCATCTGATTTGCAACTGGTAGATTTCCTTCTTTAAGGGCATTTTTGATCTCGGTTGTTGATATTTTAATATTAGAAATTAATACAGGTTGGGCAACTTCCACTTTGAAGGTTTTTTGAGTTGCTAAGTAATTAGCATCTCCTGCGCCACCTTGTCCGAATCTGAAGTCAAAGCCGATTGAGACTAGGTGTACATTGGTTTCTAATAGGTAGGTCTGAATGAAGTCTTGGGCGGTCAAGTTCAGGAGGGTTGTGTCGAATTTTAAAATAAGTGTGTAATCAATGCCTATTTCTTTGAAAATGCGTAACTTTTCTGATAGGGGGGTGATATGGCCGTCATCTGTTGCGTAGCCCAGTGCCACTTTTGGACTTCGATCAAAGGTAATGACGACACTTTTTAATTGGTTGGCTTTGGCATATTTGGTTATATTTTCGATGACCACTTGATGTCCGAGATGGATGCCATCAAAAAAGCCGATTGCCACGGCGCAATTTACTTTCAAATTAGTTAAGTTTTCAATTGTTATAACTTCCATCATTTATCGCCTCTTATGCATAAAAAACGACAACCAGCAAGTTGCCGCATGATCATTTATTCCCACTCGCTCGCTAAAACGCCTGCTTTTGCAAAATGGCTTTTGGGCATCTCTTCGATAAAGATTGAAACATTTTCTGGTTTTGCTCCAATTGTTTCTACTACTGCTTCTGTTACTTTTTCTACCAGTTCTTTTTTCTGCTCTAGGGTACGACCTTCGAGTATTTTAATGTCAAGTAAAGGCATGGGCTTGACCTCCTAAATTTGTCTTCTTTAGATTATAGCATAGATTGGGTCGATTGAACATATTAAAATGGTAAAAAATTATTACTTTTATGCTAATTGTCGATTAAAATAACTAGCATGGAAGTCGATTTTATGTTAAAATGTCAAGAACAAGATAATTAATTTGCAAATGAGGGTTGTTGAGATGGAAATTACAAGTGATATTAAAATTGAGGAAGCAACCATTGAGTCAATCCTCCAAGCAGTCAGCGGGTATATTACTGATCAAGAAAGTCTTGATATTATCAAAAAGGCTTATGAACTTGCTAAGAGCCAACATAAAGGTCAATTGAGAAAGTCAGGAGAGCCTTATATTTTACACCCTCTTGAAGTTGCTTATATTTTGGCCTCGTGGCAAACAGGTCCTAAAACCATTGCAGCCGGCTTTTTGCATGATGTGATTGAGGACACTGATATGGGTGAAGCAGAGCTGACCGAGATGTTTGATCGAGATATTTACAGCTTAGTGGATGGGGTCACTAAATTAACGCAATTAGATTATGTATCTAAGGAGAGTGCCCAGGCGGAGAATCATCGAAAAATGCTACTTGCCATGAGTCGGGATATCAGGGTTATTCTGATTAAGCTGGCTGACCGTCTTCATAATATTCGTACTTTGAAACATCTCAATCCTGATAAACAGATTCGAATTGCTCAGGAAACCATGGATATTTATGTGCCCATTGCCCATCGCCTAGGGATGTTCCAAGTGAAGGCTGAATTTGAAGATATGTGCCTGCGTTATTTGGAACCAGAGGCTTTTTATGATATTGTGCGCTTGATGAAAAAGAAGAAAAGTGAACGGGAAGAACATGTGGAGCGAATGATTTCACGTATCTCTGAACACCTTGAAAAAGAAGGGTTTAACTTTAGTATCAAGGGTCGCATCAAAAATATTTATAGTATTTACAAAAAGATGTTAAAGGGAGATAAAGTTTTCGATGAAATTTATGATTTGCTTGCCATTCGTTTAATTGTCGACAGTGTGCAAGATTGCTATGCCGCCTTAGGCACCATTCATGCCAATTTCAAACCTATTCCTAACCGATTCAAAGACTACATTGCCATGCCAAAACCTAACATGTATCAATCGCTTCATACCACGGTTATTTCGCGAAGTGGCAATATCTATGAAATTCAAATTAGAACCAGCGAAATGGATGAAATTGCTGAAAAAGGGGTCGCCGCCCACTGGGCTTATAAAGAAAATGCCCGTACAACCGCCCAAGAGCAGCGGGAGATTCAGGATAAGTTAAAGTGGTATGAAGCCTTGGGAACTTATGAAAATGAGGTCAGCGATGCAGAAAACTTGCTTGAATTTGTCAAAGAGGATATTTTCAATGCCAATGTCTACGTGTTTACACCTAAAGGCGATGTGTTAGATTTCCCACCTGGAGCAACACCTTTAGACTTCGCTTACCGCGTCCATACAGACTTAGGCCATCGCACCACTGGTGCCATTGTTAATGGACGAATTGTGCCATTGTCTTATCATTTAAAAATCGGTGATGTCATCGAGATCAAATCAAATAGGAATTCTTTCGGTCCAAGCGAAGAATGGTTGAATTTTGTCGGAACAACACAGGCTCGCAGCAAGATTAAGCAATTTTTCAATAAAGCTAAACGTCAAGAAAATATTTCTCGTGGTGAAGAGCTTTTCCTTGCAGAATTAAAAATAATCAACAAAACGCCTAGTGACATTGATTTAAAAGAATTGAACAACCATAGCAAAAAAAGCACTTTTTCCACCTGGGAAGATTTATACCACGATCTAGGGCGGGGTCATATTTTAGCCAAATCTATTCTTGAACGCTATTTCGAAAAGGAAAGCACCATTGATGAAAATTCACTTGTTGCGGAAATTAACGAGCGGAAGCGGGACATCAAAGCTAGGAATCGTTACGGGATCATCGTTGATGGATTGGTCAATGTGGATATTAAAATCGCTAAATGTTGCCGCCCAGTTCCAGGAGACCCAATTACCGGTTTTATTACCAAAACAACAGGGATTGTCATTCACCACTCAGAATGTCCTAATTTAAAAGATGATACCCGCTTTGTTGACGTCTGGTTCACAGATGATATCCAAACTACCTTTGTTGCCAAAATCCGCATCAAATCACTGGCCCGAAAAAATATTCTCAGCGACATCATTACCAAACTTTCCGCTTTCAATGTTGATATCGAAAGCTTAAATACCAATACATTAAGAGAAACAGCAACCATCGATTTAGAACTTTCTGTTTCTCACCTAGATATGCTCAATAAGAGCGCAACCGGATTAAGATCCATCAAAGACGTCTTCTCTGTGGAGCGTCACTTCGGCTAACTAGACTTTTTGTGAGGAAAACCATATGACTAAACAACAAATTAGCATCTTGTCTACCGACAATAACACCTTAAAAACTTTCGCGACAACCCTTAATAACAAGCCATTTTATGTTGAAATAATTGGGGCAATTTCTCTTGAATCTTTGTTAACCCTCGCTACTGATGTTATCCTGATCGATGAAAAGAATGCCTTAAATATGTCTGCCCTTGATATTTGCAAAATCGTCCGAACAAAAAACGAAGAAGTGATAATCATTATTCTCACAGATGATTTTGATATTTCAGAAAAAATCATCGCACTTGAGGCAGGTGCTGATGATTACCTCGCTAAACCTGTTAATCGCTTAGAAATAATGGCTCGAATAAAAGTGACTTTGAAACGTATGCAAGCAGTAAGCGACATGGCATTAGAAGCAAATGAGTTTAAGTTTAATGATTTATATTTAGATGCACATCGTCATGTTTGTATGATAAATGGTATTAATGCAAGCCTGACCAATCATGAATTTCGGACATTGCTTCAACTGGTTCAAAATAACGGAAAAACCGTCTCAAGAGCCACGCTGTTAAGCAATATCTGGGGCCTTACCAGTGATGAGCATACCCGCCCCGTTGATGATGTTGTTAGACGTCTTCGAAAAAAATTAAATTCAGCTAACAGTTCAAGTCAAATCCTATCCCATTGGGGGCATGGTTATCGAGTTGAAAGAATAAACGACTAAGAAAGGTATCTCAACATGGTTGCGCGATATCTTTTTCATTTAATCTTAATTAACTAGTGACAATTTTGAAAGCGTGTGTTATAATTGGTCTGTACCACAAAGGATGCCATTTCTTGGCATGGATGCACATAGAATGATAAGTAGGAAGGAAGTTTTGATTATGGAAAATATGGAATTAATCAGTTTTCAAATTATCTCAGCAGTTGGAACCGCAAAAAGTATGTACATCGAAGCCATTCAGGAAGCAAAAGCTGGAAATTTCGATGCAGCTGATGCATTGATAAAAGAAGGGGCAACCGTTTTTTTAGATGGTCATAAAGCCCATGCTTCATTAATTCAAAAAGAAGCAAGTGGTGAAAAGGTCGAATTCAGCCTACTGCTTATGCACGCTGAAGATCAGTTGATGAATGCCGAGACAACCAAGATCATGGCAGAGGAAATCATCGAATTATACCGAACAAGATAACCCATTGAGAAATAAATCGGGAATAAAAGCCCAAATATAGGAGTGGTTTACAATGAAAATCAAATTATTCTGTTCAGCAGGTATGTCAACAAGTATGTTAGTAACAAAAATGCAAAAAGCAGCAGAGGCACGTGATTTAGAGGTGGAAATCGCAGCTTATCCAGAGTCAACCATTGATCTTGAAACAAATGATTGTGACGTTGCACTACTTGGTCCACAAGTGCGTTTCTTATTGAAAAAGGCACAAGAAGTTTGTGAGCCTAAAGGCATTCCAGTTGCTGTCATTGATATGCGTGATTATGGCATGATGAATGGTGAGAAAGTTCTTGATGCAGCATTAGCCATGTTGAATAAGTAAAATTAATGGTTTTTGATGGAGGTATCCCGTGAAAAACAATAATATGATTTATTTTATCCTAGGTCTTATGTGTATTTTGATCGGCATGCAGCAGCTTGAGCTTTATCATAGCAATAGTGCGTCAAATGCTTTAATCGCTCTGGGGATCATTATTCTGCTGATTTTGGGTGTTAAAGCAATCCGTTATATACTTACATTCTCTAACGAAGAAGCCAACACTGCCGAGGACGAGAAAATTTGCACAAATGAAAAGCATCAGTGAGCATTATGCTCTGATCTCTGATGCTTTTTAATAGTCACTTTTTTGCTAATTCGCTGTCCGATTTTCAAGAATATGTCTTCCCATTGCCTCAAGAAGCATCTTTATCCTTTTTTCAGATGATCGCTTAAACAAGAAATTCATCACTTTAAAATTCAAGTCGTCCATCTTTTTATTTCCTTGATAATTTTCAACATAAGTGATTTTGATATTTTTTTCGTCAACCTCTTCAATGGTGTAAGAAACCACATTAACACCTTTGCTGCTTTTATAGGTCATTTCATAGACAAATGGAGCTTCTAATCTCGAAATCGTCGCATTAGCCATCGCACCACTGCCTAATTTACCTGTCAACATTTTTTCGTAAGAAAAGCCTGATTTAACATCATGATCAGCTGGCTCATCGCCTGTTGCCTTTTTGATGTCAAATTTTAAAGATTCAAAAAACAAATCAAACAGTTCTGTTGGTGTTGCCTCTAAATTCACAATTATTTCCATCAAACACACACCTTCTCTCATCTTTTACTAGTCTATGACCCAACCAACTAGGCATATTCAACAAAGCATTAAAATGCGATAGGTAGACGCACCCATCGCATTTTAAATCATGCTTATTTCTTTTTGCGATAAATCATCCACGCCCCTATTCCAACTATTACTAATCCCGAAACTATTATCGGCAAATTGTGTTCGACCTGTGGCAAAGCACTCAGCAGAATGATCAATAAGCCAATATTTAAGATAAATAATGCATTTTTACTCTTATTGCTTTCTTTTTTCATCACGATTCCGCCACAGCTTGGAAATACAAAACTGATCCCCAAGGTTCTTTTTTTATTGTTTCCCGTGCCAATCTGGCAGCAGCCTCTTTGTCAGCAATGGTCGTGTCAAATAATAATTTCATCCCGACTTTCTTAATAAAAGTAAATTGGCCATCTTGATTGTCAAGTAGTTCAATAATCTTATCTGCTTGTAGTGGTGCATTAATTGCAATCATTATTCTTCTGCTCCCTCCATTTTGTTAGCAGCAAGTACAAATGGAGCCCAAATGATAAATGCTACTGCTAGGTTTACAACTGTTAAAACAATGGCGCGCCAGTCACCTGCTGTTCCTAAGAAGCCACTGATTCCTGCTGGCATAACCCATAAAACATTGATTACAACCGGATTAACCAATCCAAACTGTGTCGCAAAGAAAGCAATCGTTGCTGTTGCCATCGGTGCCAAGATAAATGGAATCATATAAATAGGATTAAGTACGATTGGCATACCAAACATCACAGGTTCATTGATGTTGAAAACGCCTGGTGCCAATGCCAATTTACCAATGGTTCTAGAATCTGCACGTTTTGAAAGAAGTAGGATCGCAACAATTAAAACTAATGTTACCCCTGCTCCACCTGGCCAAACAAATGCTTCAAAGCTTCCTGCTGTCCAGTTAAACGGAATCTCTAACCCCATTTCATGTGCATTAATATTCTCATTCATGGCTGTTCCATAAAGCGTTTGGAAAATTGGTGCTAGAATGTTAGTTCCATGCAGTCCGAAGAACCATAATAAATGAACTAAGAATACAAGAAGAATAACTGCTCCAAATCCTTGTGATAAATTCAACAATGGTGCCTGAATGGTATCTGCAATCCAAGTAATCATCGGCATACCTGCAAAATGTCCGAATGCCCAATTAATGAGGGCCATCACATAAAGTGCAATAGTTGCTGGAATAATTGCTGCAAATGCTTTGGAAACCGCTGGTGGAACACCATCTGGCAATTTGATCACAAGATTTTTAAGCATTAATTTCGAGAAGATGATAACTGAAATAAGACCCGAGAATAACGCAGTGAAAAGTCCTGGTCCTCCGAAGTGTGCTGAGAATTGGAAGAATCCCCAACCGCCCATTCCCAGTTGCAAGTTTTCTCCAATCTGAGTGACAGTAATTCCTGCTTCAGTCAGTACTTCAATTACATCTGCTGACAGTGCATCACTAGCAACTTCACGTACTAAATTTGCTGATTGTGTAAGTCCCATAATAAATGCTGATAACGACACAATAGAGCCTGGCAAAGGATCCACGTCATAAGCTTTTGCAATATTAGCACCTAGGGTGACCGAGAATATGACTGCAATAATCGCAAGAGAACCTAGCCAAATATGACCGTTGAGACCAATAATAAATTGGATAATTGCCGAATCTACAAATCCGTCCCAACCCCAATTTCTTGGGAAATCTCTAATAAAAGCATTCAGTAATACAGCTACAGATCCTGCCATTGTCACAGGCATCGTAGAAATAAAACCGTCACGTATCGCAACTAAATGCTTTTGCGTACCAATTTTTGTTGCAACAGGAATGATGTATCGTTCCATAAACTGCATAAGTCCGTTCATTTCAAACCTCTCCTTTTTTGTTTTGGATTGACATATACCAATCACGAATATAGTTATATTATACTCGCTTTCCAAAAAAATGCAAGACTTTTTTAACTTTTTTAATCACCTGTTCTCGAAAGCGATTAAACGCCTGTTCTCTAGCTATAAAACCTAGGTTAAGTTTAACTGTATTTTAATATATTTTAACTTATAAATTCTGCATTTCGATTTATTTGCTAAAAAAGCGTACTTGTACTGATTACTGTACATATTGCACGCTTTAAAATTTGTATTTATCTGGATGCCATTATCTTTTAAGTTGTATATAGCTTGATCGTAATATTGGCACCTTTTGGGATTCTGATGGTTCCTAAAGCGGCATCAATTCCAGGTGTGACATTGAGAAGGTAGACTATATTTCCTGAAGCAATGCCTATACCATCTAGGTAAATCAAAGCTGAACCACTAACGATACCGATTGGCAATGGCATGAAGGATTGTCGGACGATGATGTTATCTACTACCAAAGCGATGGTGGTGGTTGCATCAACATTGTTATCGTTGGCATCGACTGGAACTTCCCAGTGGAGGATATAGTAACCTGCTTGAGTCACAGTGATTTTTCCACTGCTAAGAGAAATTTCACCTGTTGTTTGGAGCAATGTGGTGTCAAATGGGATTAAATCATTTTGTGTGATCGTTGTTGAATTTGTGTTCCAGTTGATGATGGCTTGTAAGCTTGGGATTTCTGGGAAAGCTCCTGTTGATCCTGTTGGACCAGCTATTCCTGTTGGGCCCAGTGGGCCTGTTACACCGTCTGCTCCTGGAGGACCAGGTAAACCATCTACTCCTTGTAGGCCGGTTGGACCTGTAACTCCCGTTTCCCCTTAGGACCAGCAGATGGGCCAGTTGGACCTAGTGGGCCGGTTGCGCCGTCTATTCCTGGGGAGCCAGTTATTCCTGGAGGGCCGGTTGGGCCAGTATTTCCTTGGACTCCTTGTAGGCCGGTTGGACCTAGATCGCCTTTTTCTCCGGGTGGGCCGCCTGCTCCTGTTGGGCCGGGTAAACCATCTTGACCTTTGGCTCCTGGCTCGCCTTTTTCGCCAGGTGAGCCGTCTGCTCCTGCTGGACCAGGTAAACCATCTTGACCATCTTTTCCAGTAATTCCGTCTTTTCCATCAGCTCCTTGAGCTGTGACTCCTGTGTCGTGGTCGCCTATCCACCAGTTTCCGTTATCTCCGATTTCTGGTGTAATTCCATCCTCGCCCTTTTCTCCTTGTACCTCATCTACACCAAAGATAGCAATGCTTGCTTTTATCTTGGTGTCTTCTGAGAGGGTGGCTGGATGTTCGGATATGTTGATAATTTGGAATTTGACAGGATTGTCGGCAATGTTTAGGATGGCAAAGCCAGATACTGAATTCATCTTGAGATGTGTGCTGCCTTGGGAATGAATGGTGTTTTCATCATCGCTAAGTGTTTGGATGGCAAAGTTGCCACCATCTAGTGCTAGTCCGGTTTGTTGGGCAACAAGCCAGTTGATAAAGTAGCTTCCTTTTTTTAAAATGCTAATTTGTCCTTCCTCAGTCCAATCAAATGTGTCATTACCGTTATTTTCCACTTCGCTGTTGAAAGGAACGGCACCTTCAATGTCTATTTGAAAGGGATTTGTATCACTATTTAATTCTAATTGTAAATAATAAGCCATTATCGTCTCTCCTTTCAAATATTAGTTATTACAAGATTCGCACTTGGCAAATGTCTACTTAGACGGACGCTGTCTGTGGTGTTGTTAAAAAGGGAAATGATTGCGCGTGGTCTTTTTGTACTTAGAATCACATCTCCACTTAATTGTCCAGCTGTCACTGGTAGTGGAGATTCTGAATAAAGTTTGCCATTCAATTTGATTCCAAAATTAACGAAGCGTGTGGTATTGGCACCTCCAACAATAACACCCCAACTTATTTTATAATCTCCTGGTTTGTGGATGATAAATTCCCCAGTTGCATCGTTATAAGTAAAACCATGCCCAATTTGATGTAGCACAGTGTCAAATAAGACATTGTCATCATTTTCAAGAATCACAGCCTCACTGTTTTTCAATATCGCCTGAATGCCAACACCCTTACAATCGCAAACTTTTTCAGGCTTCGGACAGCATGGTTCTTTTTTGTGACAACTGCAATTAGGGTCACAACAGTTTTGATTAAAATCTTCATCCCACCATGGTGGTGATTGATGACAATGTTTTTGATTTCTCCATTTTCTTCCATTTTGATGACGATGACACTGACAATCATTGCGGAATGTGGCGTGATTGTTTTGCATATTCATATCCTCCTTTTTGAATATTTGAACGATTATTCTCAGATGATCTCTTATTGCGCAAACGGTCGAAAGTAACAATTGCCATTGGCAGGAATAACCACCATTTCCACCTGAACCTTCAAGAATAATGATTCATCTCGCTCACTATAAACTTTAAATATAAAAATGTAACATCTAAACCTATCCTATCATATGCTAGCTTCACTATAGCGTGTAGGCTCTTTAAAACCACTTTTTGAGGGTATTAACCTGCATCCGTAGGCGATTGGTAAGTTAAAAACATCCCCTCAAACATTTATTTTTTCTGTCAAAAATTCACAAAATGTGATATACTTGATGAATCAATGAAATAGGAGATATATAATATGAACATGCAAATTATTTTCAATGTGATTATCATTTTTTTGCTGGTCGTCACCCTATTTTTGCTTTTAGCGAAGCAGAAAAAAAGTGACATCCCACGAATAGAGCAATTACTCAGACAAACATCAGAGGCTCAGAAAGAGGCCATCCAGAGACAACTAGCAATGGCAACCACAGAGCAATTCGAGCGATTTGGACATATTCAAGAAAGTGTGCAACAGACATTGATGATGAATCGCGAGGAGACAAGTACACAATTACGAGCATTTAGCGATACACTCAACACCACTCTCGAAACAAGAATACAGAATTTACAAGAAAGCAATGAGAAGCGACTGGAACAAATGCAAGGCGTAGTAGATGAAAAGCTACAAAAAACCTTAGAGACCAGGCTGTCCCAGTCATTTGAGCGGGTTGGGAAACACCTAGAAAGTGTCCAACAAGGCCTTGGAGAAATGAAGTCCTTAGCCGAGGATGCCAAAAGTTTAAAAAATGCCCTGACCAATGTAAAAGACCGAGGCACATATGGAGAAGTCAGGTTGGAGCGGTTGTTAGAAGATATCTTAGCACCAAGCCAGTTCGAGAAAAATGCCCAAATTCAAGCTGGAAAAATCGTTGAATTCGCCATTAAACTCCCTGGTAACAACAATTCGCCCCTTCTCTTACCCATTGACGCTAAATTCCCAATCGAAGACTACAACAGGCTTATGTCTGCGGAAGATAAAGCAGAAATCGATGCTTCAAGAAAAGCCCTCCTTGGGGCCATTCGCCGTTTTGCCATCGACATTTCCACGAAGTACATCGCCCCACCTAAAACAACCAACTTTGCTTTAATGTTTTTACCAACCGAGGGACTATACGCCGAGGTCATTAGAGATGCCGTCTTTTTTGAAGAGCTACGTGAAAAATACAACATCATTATCGTCGGTGCAACCACCCTTTCAGCATTTCTCGGCTCATTACAAATCGGCTTTAAAACCCTCGCCATTGAACAACATTCGCAAGAGGTATGGGACACGTTAGGAAAAGTCAAAGGCGAATTCGAAAACTTCAAAGGCGCACTTAACACCGCCCATCGCCAAATCAAAACAGCAGAAGGCACACTAGAAAAACTTTCAGGAACCCGCATGAGAGCCATTGACCGAGCCTTACGAGGCGTTGAAAATATTGGCATGTTGGATGATCATCTACCTTCATTGGAGGAGGCAACAAGTTCACATTTTGAAGAAATGTGATTACGATTGCCTTGGCAACAGCTTCTTTGCGACATAGGAGCAATATAGAAGCCACTGCCTCTATAAAATTTAAGGAGAGCCTATTGATATGAATAACACAGAAAACTACCTTATCCTCGACACAGAAACCACAGGACTTGGTACAACAGATGAAATCATCGAACTAGGTATCATCAACATGAATGGCGAAGTCATTTACCACTCCATGTTCAAACCTAACTGCCCCATCAACCCAAAAGCAGAAGAAATTCACGGCATTAGCCTCTCCAGCTTACAAGACGCACCTAAATTTTCAGACCAATGGCATACGATTAAAAATATCCTATTTGGCAAAAAAGTCCTTATCTATAATGCTACTTTTGATTTAAGAATGCTCAACCAAACAGCCAGACTATACGGATTTGATAACTTGTTAACAAAATTTGACACTCACTGCATCATGAAAAGCTATGCAAAATACAATGGTGTTATCAATCCTAAAACTGGAAATTACTGTTGGGTTAAGTTAGAGCAAGCACTTATTAATGAAGGCATTCCCAGCAAACAACGCCACCGAGCAACAGATGACTGCTTGATGACTTTGGCATTAATTAACAAAGTCGGGCGAATTTGGTAATAAAATATATAAATCACGAACTTTCTGTTATCAGAAAGTTTTTTTATTTTCAGCCAGAACTTTCTCTTTGGAGAAAATTATGGTATAATAATCTAAAATTTATCCTAAGGAGAAATAGTATGATAAGACGTGAACATTACATTGAAAAATTAACCCCAACAATTGATACTGAATTCGTAAAAATCATCACTGGTGTCCGCCGAAGTGGCAAAAGTTTCCTCCTCATGATGATCAAGGAAATGTTAATTTCAAGAGGTGTTAAAGAAAGTCAAATTTTTCATCTCAACTTCGAGCATCCAGACCATTATCATTTACAAAATTCTGAAGCCCTTTATAACCATCTAAAAGAACAAGTCCACAGTCAAGAAAAAGTCTATTTCTTGTTTGACGAAATCCAAGAAGTGCTGGACTGGCAAAAATTAATTAATGGGTTAAGAGTTGCCTTTAATTCAGATATTTACCTAACAGGTTCAAACGCATCCTTACTCTCAGGGGAAATGGCGACTTATTTGACAGGTCGTTACATTGAGATAAAAGTTCTACCTCTTTCTTTTGAGGAGTACTTGATATTTAAATCGTATGATAAACATCAGAGTGAACGTTATTTCCGTGACTATCTGGAACACGGTGGTTTTCCATCTGTTGTCCTACAAAGTGACGTACAGCTCAAGAAAGATGTTCTTAGCGGGATCTATAATAGTATCTTATTCCGTGATGTAGCAGGGCGAGCAACTGTAAAAGAGCCAGAACTTTTAGAAAGAATTGCCATTTTTTTGTTAGATAATGTTGGACAGCTTATTTCAACTAATAAAATTGCAAATACCATTCGCTCCACTGGTCGAAAAGTCAGTAATAATACCATCGAAAACTACTTATCCCTTTTAGAAAATTCGTTTCTCTTTTACAAGGTTAGACGTTATGATATCCGTGGGAAAGAGTATCTTTCAAATCAAGCCAAATACTATGTTGTCGATCTAGGTTTCATTTTATCACAAGTAAAAAAAATCAATTCAAACCGTGGAAGCCGAATTGAAAACTTGGTTTTTCTTGAATTGATTCGTCGAGGGTATGATGTTTTTGTCGGAAAATATGAAGCAAAAGAAATCGATTTTGTTGCCATGAAGCATGATGAAACATTGTATATTCAAGTGACAGAACACATCCCTGAAGCTAGTAACCGAGAAACTGATAACTTACTTCATTTGCCGACTGGTCACAAAAAGTTGTTAATTACAAACAACTGGAGTGATGTAGGCTATTATGAGGGGATACCGATTGTCCATGTTAATGATTTTTTGCTTGAGTTCTGATTTTATGAGCTTTGTCCATAACTGATTATTTGAATGTTTCTCGGAAACAAACTTGAAAAATTTTCGTAAATTCTATCAAACTTATGAACCATCAATTCGGCAGATGATTCTTACCAAATTCAATCCATTTAAATTGGGTTGGTCTCATTATCAAATTTTGATGGGAATTAAAGATGAAAATGCTCGGAAATTTTATGAAATCGAAAGCACAGATATGAAATTTTTGGCTTTTTTGTAAAAATCCCCTTACGTAACCTATTGCTTGTGACGTAGCGTAATGCCCTAAAGTAAGGGCAAGGAGGTGAAATCTATGTCAAACTATACGACTGGAGAAATGGCTAAACTGTGCAATGTTTCAGTTCGGACAGTGCAGTATTATGACACGAAAGGCATATTACTACCATCTGATTTAACCGAGGGTGGCAGGCGGATTTATAATGATGGTGATTTACGCAAACTTCAACTTATTTGCACACTAAAAACAATTGGACTTTCATTGAACGCTATAAAAGATGTTTTAGAGAGCGAATTGTCAGGAAAAATCCTCACCATGTTACTTGATGAACAAGAGGTGTTGTTAGCTGATGAAATCAACGAGCGACAGAAACAATTGGAAATGATAAATGTTATCAAAGAAAACATCACAGGCAAAGTCATTATTCCAGCGAATGCGATTCTTGACATAGAAGACGCTATGGAAAAGAAAAAAAAGGATCACAATCACAAAAAACTGGCTATGGTTTATGTTGGAGTAGGCGTTGCTTCAGCTTTAGGACTTTTATTTATGGGATGGCTGATCAGGTCGCAAGCCTGGTGGGGACTTGCAGTATATCTCTTCTTTGCCTTGTTCGGTTTATTCATTTCAGCTTTACAACTCAAAGACACTGTGTTTATTTGTCCTAAATGTGACACAGTTTTTAAGCCATCACTAAGACGAAAATTTTTTAGCACTGGTGGTAATAAAGTACGCTGGACGTATTGCCCTGAATGTGGACATAAAAATTGGTGCGTGATACGAAAAGAAGTTAAGCAAGGGGAGGTTAACTAAAATGAATTTTAATTCATTGAGTCCGTTCTATCGTTATGATGACGGGCTTTTACTAATTTTAACATCATGATGTTTGTAACTTCCATTCTTTCAGGTCAGTTTTCCTTTCTTACTGTCATATTCTTCTTGGGTTAAAATGTTGTTATCACGCAAGGTTTTGAGCATATCAAATTTTTCATCAGCACTTAAGGCAGGGGATTCCTTGGTCATTTCTTTTTTCTTGAGATATTTCTTGATTTCTACTACCATAACGATTGCGAGGTATAAGATACTGAAATAGATAAAATTCTCAGCCCAATTCATATTTTGAAAAAGACCAAAAATAAAAATCAGTGTGAAAAAATAAATAACCAAGACCCCCATATATAGTACATAGTCGATAAAATGCACTACAATTTGATTGACAGTCTTATTGAATTTTGAAAACATCAATTGGACAAATTTCTCAGTATTCAACGTAAGGAGTACAACCAATATAATCAACATATCTTGAGTGAGTAGTCGGTTTAGTATAATATTTCTCATACTCCATAAACTGCCTTGAGTTGCCGCATTAATAATGGTGTCATACCAATTAAAAATTTCCGAGACTGCTAGATACATAAATAATACTTTCCAAATTACGGACTGCTTCTCTTTTTTTACATTCATAGTATTTATTCCTTTCGGCCATCTCAAAAAAGCAGGATAGCGTAGCTCGTAATTGTCCTGCTAATCGGAAAATAAACAATTAATATGTGCAGTTAGCCCAATAGACCCAATTGAACCTATACCTATTTTTAAGAAAAGAAAAACGCAATAATCATCAACAGGAAGCTAACATCTAATAGAAAAAAGAATCCATTAAAAATCAACCGACCTATGGCTCTAGGAGCACTAATCATTCGTGCTCTTCGCGATTTAATTGTTAAATAAATGAGCGTAGTACAAACAATTAGTGATACTAATAGTAAAATGATTCCGATTAAAGTTACACTCTCCATAATCAGATTCATGATTAGGGCATAATCTAGCTCTACATTACTCGGAAATTCCAAATTAGCCCCCAATCTTCCATAATAAAAGATAAGGATGCCCACTAGACTTAAATCTATCCAATCAACCGTTCTATAGAGTTGCTCAAAATTATTTTGTTCAGTTATGTTCTTCATCTGTTTACTCCTTTTTTTGGACTCTTAGTCCGTTTTTGCTAAGTTTATTATGAATTTCGAATTTTCAACAAAAAAATCACCTACTCTTAATGTCATTTTTCCTTGTAGCATTAAGTATAGCAGGTGATTTCGTTGGCATCAATAGGGGTAAGACCGACCTGTATGAATGAGGGAGTGAAGTGTAAAAAAACGAGAATGAATTGTATTGAGCTTACCTCTCATACTTCAAGTTTATTTGTAGCGTTCCTTTAACTTTTTCGTAAGTTGGTTAGCTGATTTTACCGATCGGAAAAAATCCATTGTGAATGACATCATGTATACAATAAAAACAATTCCGACGCTTATAACCATACTCCACCCTGCAAATTTTACAAAAAGCAAAACTATCGTTAACACTAATAGTAAGCAGATTAAATGGCGAACAAGCCATTCCAAACGAGCTAATTCCCGTTTGGAATAAAAGACAAACTCAGGTAAAGTTGTCAAGGCTGACAACAACATGTAACTGAATACAATATTCCAATTGATGGTATCAACACCCTGTAACCTAGATAATACCCCCGTTACAACCATTATGCTAAAAAATATTACAAAAAAATTAATTAATATATTCGTGGCTATTTCTTTAATGTCCATGACTTCACACCTCCATCTATATCCCTAAAGTCTTTTTTAGTTCGCTGACATACTTCCGTGAAATAATCACCTGTTCCTTGTTTGTTAAAACTGCCCCCACTCTGCCAGAAAACGAAGGAATAAGGGATTTTATTTTGCTCAAGTTAACAATGACTGATTTTGATATTCTAAAGAAATCGGTCATTCCCAATTCGTCCAATTCGTAGAGTTTTAATTTCGATTCATACACAGCATGCTCACAGTAAATATATGTTTTTTTATCGACTGCTTCAAAATAGAAAATGTCCGAAGGGCTTACCCTGTGAATTTCATTGTTAATATATGCAACAAGCATACCACTCGGCGATTTGAGCGTGTTTAAAATGTTTAATAGTTCAGGACTTATGTTGTAGCATTGGACAATAATCCGTTCTTCCTCACCTGCTGGTGGTTCTTCTATTATGATTCTCAAAGCTTCTCACCGCCTAATCGTTTTGGTTGACTTGTAATTTTGCGAATGACAATATAATAACATTAAGTTAGAAATCACAAGTCTGTCATAACACTTTAATTATTATATTCGTTGGTACTCCCAAAAGTCAAGAACATTTTTTGTTGCTCTGTTTCTTTTCCCGTTAAAACACTAATGGTACTATTATAGGTACGCCCCCGGTGAGGTGGTTGTCAGAAATGGTTTGAAGTTATTCAGTATCCAGTTTTCTTTGTTCACGTTTTTCTCGCAAATTGGCGTTGATTTGTTCGACTTCGCGTTTGTCACGGATGTAAAAATATGTCCAGATTGCCAAAACAATCAGCCCATTTATCAACACATTTATCACAATATCCGGCAGGTTAAATGTAAATGCATTAAATCTTAAGCCCATGATTAACAATGTTCCTATTCCTACAACCATGTGGATAAGTAACTTCAATTTAAAACGCAATTGCTTTATTTCATATACAATTCCACCAGTTGTTATAAAACCGATACAAAAAATAATGAGCCCTATAGCAAATGTGCTAAAATTATCAAGAACGTTAGGCAAAAAATCAAAACCTGTTAAATCAAACACCATGATATTTCCAACCACAGCAATACAGCCCCAAGCAATCCCGTTAAATAAATGTTTTCTAATTAATTTCATCATATTCATCACCCTCACATTCCCAGACGAGCTTTGAAGTCGCCTAGATATTTCCGTGTAATATAGTCGTGAACGCCATTTTCCATGATGATGTACATGGTTCTGTCAAATGAAGTGGACAAGTGGTCTACTCTGCTTGTGTTGACGATGGCTGATTTTGAAATGCGGACAAATTGGCTTGGTAGTTGCTCGAGAATTTCACTTAATGATTTTGTGAGTGCGT
>Ga0131853_10004134_pt1 | contig 26035 bp, 9 predicted proteins | sample TergutLab28metaG_FD_92764 | JGI IMG/M metagenome (GOLD analysis project Ga0131853, IMG submission 92764) | Labiotermes labralis P1 segment gut microbial communities from Petit-Saut dam, French Guiana - Lab288 P1 (version 2) (version 2) | ecosystem: Host-associated > Arthropoda: Insects >... | reverse complement strand
GTGGTGGGTGTGTGTGTTGTGTGTTGTGTGTGTGTGTGTGTGTTTGGTGTGTGTGTGTGTGGTGTGGGGGTGTGTGTTGTGTGTGTGTGGTGTGTGTGTGTGTATGTGCGTGTGTGTGTGTGTGTGTGTGGTGTGTGATGTGTGGTGTGTGTGTGATATGTGTGTGTGTGGGGTGTGTGTGTATGTGTGTGTGTGTGGTGTGTGTGTATGTGTGTGTGTGTGTGTGTCACTGAGTATGATAGGTGCAACAATAGAGAATGAGTAGGAAGGGGTCAGAACAGGGAAGGAAAGAAGGAAGGAAGAAAGGAAAGAATTTTAATTACTACTTCTTCGAAATTAATGCTTCAAAAGAACAGTACGTCGTTGAGTCGTTTATTTCACGTCCCCCAATACCGCGATAGGTTGTATATATTTAACGGCGCTGTATCAACTGCAGGAATTTGTGTCTAATGAGAGGAGGATGATTAAGATGAGTATTGAATAAGTGATAAACTAGAGGGATGTAGTTGTGGAATAAGTTAACAGTCTGTTTATGCTCTGTTCGCAAAAAACATATAAAATCAACGCACGATAGATAGTTTTTTCTTCGGCATCTTTCTTCTTATCCGAAAAAAAAGATACAGATATATTTTTGCTATGTTTATTTAAGCATCACGCCGAGAAGACGGAGACTATTAGGGATAAATGGATAATCCCATATAATTTTAAATTCAATTAAACATATTTGGCTTCACGTAGCAGCTGGCATAATCTCAACGAAAACACTCTCAACTCGTACCCATCCACTAGGCCGCTGGGTGACCCCTAAAGCCATTCTCCTTGGTTTGGAGAAAGGGACTATGCTTTCTGTCGCGAATGGAACTGCAATTCCACATATATCCAGCCCGTAACAGAGTCAGTACCTAACGAGCACTGTCATATCGTTATTGGAAATAAATAAATGATTATGGATGAAAATTTATAAATTTAGATCTGAAGAGTGCTTGGAATATAAAGTAATTGTATTTCATGTGGTGTCTACGCAACTGCTGAAATCGATTCGGTCCATTGGAAAACTGATAGACAAACAACATAAGACTTTATAGTAAATACAATCTGTAATTTGTCTTTTAAATCTTCCTCGATATAAGTCAAGTGCTTTTAACTAAATTCGAGGAATAAATTAATTGTTAATACTCAGATCTCTAACAGTTTGGTAAACGTTGTACATTGTTTACTGTATAATTGTTTACTTGGGTAGATGGTGGTTGTTTATTTAATTTAAAAGCCGGTTGACTATGTGTATCGTTCTTGAATAACATACCCATTGGTTAACGAATTAGATAAATATTATTTTATTTTAAAACAGGCAATAAATCTTCCAAATTCTTATCTCGTTGCGGAATATTTAGAACTTCGCCTGTAAGCAGAGTCTGGAGTGAGTTATAAGTGAGTGGTCTGAAGACCAGTTTTTATCCAGTACTGTAAAACTTTCCGTTCCTATGGCACATGTAACACATTCGTCCAACAGGAATAACAAACAGTTAAAAATGCCCATACGTTATGTAACAAAATGAACATTTTACTGCTGTTAGAACAGACCGCATGTAGTGGTTACCAATGGGAGCTTTAGAGTATTTATGACTAAAATATGCATATACAGATGCGTTTGCAGAATTGCGGAAAGCACTTACTGCTTTCGCCATATTTGTCCGTCTGTCCGTACGTCTGTCTGTCCGTCTGAATGTAGGAGCACACATTCCACTTGAAAGAAATCCTTGAAATTTGATACTGGAGGCTTACATAGACATCTACAGAAAAAATCGAAATTTGGTTAAAATCGGACAAATATGTTGGACAGTTTACATGAAGACATATGTAGGTTTTCTTGTCCCCGTCGACACAAAATTGCCATAAGGCATTCTTGACATTAACATGTAGTGCAATAATGGAAAAGGAATTCAAAAAGTTTGTTTTTCGCTGATCAACGGTTACCCGAACGAGCCAAAATATTCCATTATAAGTTTATTTCGTATCCTGTTGTATGTAATGTGACGAGCTTCCTAGCGTTCAGTGTTATGTTTTGATCCATAAAAATGAAACTCAAATTCAATACATTTTGAGAATCACAAATAATGCCTCAGAAGAGCTGCCTATTTGGATGGACAGTTTTATTTCCACTCGCCCACTTTTAGGCGCCTTCGTAAAACTTCGAATAACGACTATGAGCTACGTCATGTTCGTCTGTCTGTCTGTCCGTCTGTCCATCTGCTCTTCCACACGAAACAATCGGCTACCACTGGACGGATTTTAATTAAATTTGATATAAAAGTATTTTTCGAAATTCTGTAGCGAAAGTTTGTTTGATTGAAATCTGACAAGAATAACGGGCACTTTACATGAAGACCTAGATACATTTATGATAGTATCTCTCTCAGTATTTTCTTAGAATAAGAAATTTTCGGACGAAACTGTGGAGAAAATCGAAATAAATTTTATGTTCAAAAACACTTTCCAAAATTTACGCCAGTAATGGGATAATATGGAAAATTATAGTGGAAATATAACAAGACGTATGTGGTCTGCATGCTGACTAGCTAAGGATACATTCACACACTCAGAATATTTAATGTTTACTGCTTCTCCACGGCAGCAATGGTTTTGCGAACGACTGTCAGTATTAAGTCGTAAGTGCATTACCTCTCTTGTTCTTAAGTGAATTCTTTTCATAGTTCTACAAAAGCACTTTTATTCTGTTTCTCTCAGAGACAGAATAAAGATAAACACGTTGAAAGTGCTGTGCTGACACATCGGATAAGCCCAGTTCACAGCAGGCCAATCAGGCAAACAAGACAAACCACTGCTACGTCACTCAACACAAATGGCCCAACAAAGGCCAGATTTAATAGCATTTCTACTGACACAGACTTGAATTCGGTTGCACTAACTGCCGCAGTTACATTTTGACGACGATAATAGCATAGACGCCTATGGATTCGTTTCTTTCATAAAACATATCAGAAATCCGTGTTTCCGAAAAATTCTCAATAATGTTTACCTTCACATCCGTATCCTAACCGAAATCTTCCCAAGATCTCTTGATTATGTCACTTTTTCTACGTTTTTAATCTTTACTTCTTAGAAGTAATTTTCTTTCTGCACTGATCAGCGTCCAAAACGGACACTGCCCCTATTCGGCCGTTGTTCTGATTGACGTATAATGGGACATGAGGCGTCATGCTGCAGACAAAACCAGACGAGTCTTGTTGTGTCTGCAAGTGACTGGTACAATTTGGTCTCCTTTACTCAAATCGGTTATCAGAGCTCCAATCACGTCGGTCTTCTCAGGACTGCTTCTGTGTTGCCGCACAACCAAACAATCACTCATCGCCATCTCTGACCTTGTGTTAGATTATCTGAAAACTGTCAACAAGAAATTCTCTGTCACAATTGGCAGTATCATTTTGTGACCACGCCATTTCCAGGAATCCATCAATACCTTCTTAACAATGATTGGTTAAATAATGTGCGACATCGTCCCACGAGATTGGAGTGAGACCAGGTTTCCGACGTGACCACCATCTGGCCTCATCCATCACTAGGGTGATTGGCAGACGCATGAAACCGTTATCGGTCTCGAGCGAAAGTAACAAAGGAGTTATCTGATAGTACGGAATTGTCACACGTCGGTTTGATTCGCTTTTAAATGGATGGCGCTGCAAATCTGATAAAATCTGACACTGATGGAGTACTTCGCCAGCATTACGAGTATATTATTTATTTCTCTTACAGTGGTAGGGCCTTAATTGATATTTATCTACTTCTGACCTGACGTATTATCTCAAAACGATACTTTTCTGCGTCAGCTAAATTTCAGCTTCCGTCATAATACAAATTTATATGAATATTTGACAGTACTGTAAGACTGCAACACACCTGCTTTGGCTCATACTGTCATTGCACAAAAATTTGTCTACTTTTTCTTTTTGTCAAAGCAGGCACTGAATCGAGTAATATAAAATTAATTTAATTGATAATAGGCAAATATTTGCAGTTTTAATTTGGTTATCCAGTAATCTTTCCTTTATTCTCAGCTCTGTTTTAATGGCTGAGATGTATTTTGACAGCTCTTACAAAAAGTTTTTTAAAGTCACATAATGGGGTCATTATGTATCTGTTCATCAGCAAATTTCAAATACAAAGTTATTTATTGGGTTTGGAAAATAATTGTGTTTTGGTCGGATAAATAGAAGCGTATTTACCGAATTTAATTTTTGTTTTGTAGCTATATTTGTCATTAATTCCAAATGCATTGTCATCATATTTCTCATGCCACGAATCGTCGCACAAAGAATTCCGAAAAATCTTGACATGTTTAACATTTAACTTTCAATCGTGTTTAAGATTCTCACTGTGAAATATCTCGTTGATATTGTTTGTTTGGATTGAAGGATACCGGCTTTGCCTCCTTTTTCAGGGTATTGAAAACGTAGGTAATATCATAATCCGGAAGGTCACAAGATGTAGATAAAAATCGACAGATGTTTCCGCATTCTCGATGGACAACGTAAATAAATAAATAAAAATATGACAAAAATATGTATTTGATAATGATGTACACCATGTATTTGAGATATTTTTATATGGCAGAGACTTTAAAGAAAAATGTCGTGCAAGGAAACGAATCATTGATATGGTAGTGTGGTTATAGGCCTGTCTGCATTAAATGGAAATGTCAACTAATTAAAATTATAAGGAACGAGTGAGATTGTTATGTGGGCTATTTCTTGTCAGCTTCGCAAGATGTCTTGCCACGTTGTTTCATATGTGCATATTCTGTTCGCTTGTCCCTTAGCACAAGATGGAGCGTCACCTGTAGACATCTCACTGCCACACGACAAAACACGTCCCTCCACCGTCACCCGCTACGCAGGAAATTGTCTGCATCCTTCTTCTGCTCTTCATTCACAAGAAAGACCGTTTCGTTGCGTCTATTTCATTCGGTTAACCGGTCCTGTTTCCGTAGGCCGCAGGCACGAATCTTATGCCTCCCCTCAACACATCGTTGTGTCTGGGAATGAGACATGGTCTAATTTCTCCCATTCTCGGCATATATATATATATATATATATGTGTGTGTGTGTGTGTGTGTGTGTGTGTGTGTAGTCCCATTGGTGTCGACTTGAGGATCACCCAAGTATTCTTGGACTTCACAGCATTCTCCTGACCAGAAAGAAAGGATATATAAACGGAATGTCGTTTCTTTGTCCGACCGAATATTTTGCCTCCAAAATTCATCGATGATTTTCGACTGAATACATTTAATGTTGGGATTATTCATTATTATTTCTGTTGATATTAATTTAAGCGAGATTAAAGGTCTGAAGACCGAATGTGTGTCATGAAGTCTGGTGAAATTTTAACAACAATTGTGAGAGACCTGCTGCTTCAGTCAACAGAATGGTAGATAATAAACTTTTGAATTTGTAATAAGCTACATTACGGAACATCCTAGAAGACAGCAATCTTCGATCAGTGTTCTGTCCTCGTAAGTCCAAAATAAAAGGATACTTTACAAAAGGATATACGCTTTGACTAAACGTGAATTTAAAAAATATGGCAAAAAATTATATGTATTGTGCCGTGTTGTGTTTTGAAACAATACGTAATTTAAGAAATTAACTCTTTTGACAATGTCATATACAAATAAGTGCTTATCTAAACGAGTTATGGGCAAAAAAATGGATTAGTAATAAAATATGCGATCTACAATTCAGAACACAATTTCACTCATACTACGATACAACATTAGAATTTGATTCGATAAATGTACTGGGAAAAAAATATATGTGTGTAGTGGCACTTCTATACGGAATTTCTTTTAGTTGTAGGATGAGAGGAAATGGCACATTTTGCTTGTCGGAAAACGAATTTCGGAAAGGCAGAGTGAAATTTTTTTTTTAAAAGAACACTAATTACATTAGTTGTTTGTTGATTAGAATTATCTTTAACGTGATTTTGTTTAAAGCACAGAATGCTTGGTGTTGTTACAATACAACTTGTTGAATTGTTTATTAAATAAAAATAGTACTTTCAAAGAAACTTGTAACTGATACTTACAAGAAATAAGACCGGTTCAGTATATTAATGGAAGGTGAAAGAAAGAAAAACACTTCACGCACTTCGTGCAGTGTTGTTCCAAAATACGAATATTATGTATCTTATCATATTTGTTTATATTACAAACGGAAGGCATCGAAATTTCCGTTGTGGTCACAAGTGAAAAAGCAAACAATTTCCACATAACATCTAGGGTTAAAAAAAAGCTGTTAGAATTCCTCACAGAGGATATTGGTAGCTTGCATTATCTGTGAAAATAAAAGACGATAGGAAAAAAAAAAGTTCTGAGCAATATCACACGGAACCCAACGTCTATCTCCCTTCCTATCTGCAAACCAACTCACTCTTCACATTCATCTATCTCTCCCATTCTCTATTCTAAGCATCCTACGGTCTCATCCCTGTTCTATTCCTGCCCCAGCACACAATCTACATTCCCTGGGTTTCACTTTAATGATAGCCACAGGGGCCCAAACCCCACCCCCTCCCCCACCCGCACTTTGGCAGTATCTCTCTCTTGCAACAAACCATTCCATTCGATTCTCCACGTGCTCACAAATTTCGTTCCAAAACCTCAACTTGGTGCTCGAAAGAGGAAGCCAGACAAGACAAACGTTCAGTTCTTCCTCACTGCTCTCGCCTTTCCTCTTTTGTTTTACACAACGATTCTTCTCTTTCTCTCTTCTAACGTCTGTAACTCTTCTTTTACTCCCCCGTGTCATTTTTGTCTCTCTCCTCTTGTGTCTTCTTCTGCTACTACAAACATCTGTGAAATTGCGCGATTCGCGTATCATTTGTTTCTTTGTTGTGGAGGAAACATGGGTGGGGGTAAGGTCTTACAGAGGACATTGCAAAGGGGAGCAAATTGGGGTGGGTGGTTTTGGCTCATTCTTTGTACTTCGGACGTCCCCCCGGCTCCTGTACTTTTGTTTGTCGTGGAATGTCGTGAAACCATGCAGGAAAATTATGCGTGTATATATGGGATTATTGGAACATTTTGTTGGTAAGACTGCCTGGGTTGTTTAAATGGAATGTGCTAACCGATTCCTTTGCAACCTTTTCTTTTATGCAAGACAAAGCACACAGTGCCTCTTCGGCTGGTCGGTAAGGTAAATAAAATAATGAAACCTTATCAGAAAGCATTCTATGAAAATGAGGATATGTAAGGTTTAATGACCTCCTCTCAGAGTGACCACAAATATAGGCACATGAAATATTTGCCATGATCTTTTCCGGGGTTCTGTAAAATACATATACAACCACTGTACAGGGCTCAATAAAGCAGAAATAGATATACTCGTTAATTGGAATTTCCTCTTGCCACAATGTCACTATGGATTTTTTGACACGATATTTCCGCTGTCCTTTTCAAAACCATGAAAGTAATGGGAATGGGAGGTATAGACCCACTCATTCTTAAAGCATGGCACAGAATAGTGGTGAGTTGGTAGATTTACACCCCAGCTGCCTTAACCGAAAGGGAAGCTACCTCATACCCATTGAATAAGCGGTTTAGTGGAAACAAGAGCTGGTTTGGACATTTTTGAAGAAAGGAAAATTATCTTATCCCCGCCAGCAATCCTGCTACAATTCGTCGGTTTCCCAAACCTTAGCACAGTTACCCTATATGTATATACATATTATATATATTATACATATATCCCCCCTGTCTCCTAGATCTTAATTGTGATTATAAAGGAGGGGAAAAGTATACACCAATCTTGTTAGCAATTACAAATTACTGTAACAATTTTAATTACAAGAAAGTAAGGATAAACAAAGGCTTCATATAAGTAAACATGAAGATACACTGTGTAGACACTTTCATCTTCTCGATTCTTATAATAATGTGATATGAGGGAAATCCGATATCCAAAAAGAATTAAGACCGCTTGAAGCTGGAAGACGGGACAGATATGCTGTACTCAAATGTCGCCAGAGTACTAAAAATCTAGGCTGAGAAAAGTCCCCAAAAGAGCGAAACTTCAACTGAATATAAATGGAAATGCGAGATTTCAGTATTATGATTTTATGAACTTAGGTGCTAAGTTTGTAGTCGCAGATACAAAGCCCTTTACTTGCACAAAACACTTAGAAAGAAGCCGCAAGAAAACATTAAATTTTGAAACAAGAATTTCAAGTGAATTGTTTTTGAAATTTCAGTTTTCGACTCAAGATAAGCATTAGAGCTTTTCATCATAACGATCCGTCAGCTGATGCTGTGTAGGGCTGGATGTACCTGTGTTGCGTGCGAGATCATACGGAATACATGACTACACTGCATGGGGAAAAACGTAGAATTTTTAATGTTGGAGAAAGTGGTGCTAGTATTCTCGGGCTTAACATTTCACCATTTTAATTCTACAAAAATTAAATTTCTGGTTCTCTTAACACAAATGTAATACTATATATGCCACACGGTTCATGACGACATGTCAGACCACACGGTTTGCCATATTCAGGTCAGTGGCTTGCAAAAAAGCAGTGAAGAGAAACACTTTTTAAGAATATAATACGCACAGGTACTGGGAATAACTTAAATTTTTAGACAGATTTAAAGAATGGTTTCCTTACATAAACCATACAACCACTTGTCGAAAATGAGTGGTCTTAGTTTTATTGAAAGTTTACCGTCATCAATAAATATCTTAAATATGTAATATTTTACTTAGCTCCAGAATTAATTGAATACATTTACAACACACGTTCCTAATTTAACAACTCTTTAAGTGCTTAATGCATATCAAGTCACAGTTCACAGATGCTCAAAATCTCCTCCACCTGTATCAATGCACGCCTGGACACGTCTTATTATGGACTACCACAGCTTTTCAAAGTTCCCCAGACAGTTGTGAATGGTTTGACAGGCATCAAAATTTTATGGTGCTGTATTTCTTCAGTGTCAGTTGGAGCGGAACACATTAAGGTCTTTAAGTGTCTCCGCAGATAAAATGCGAAAGAACTGGGGTAAACTCTTGGCGGACATTATAGATGTGAACGTTTCTTGTTTTATTTTGGGGGTCTCACTGCTACAGTTCGATCAAGCATTTTACATGCACTCTGTATTTTAAGTTGACTTCTAAGGACATAAAATTTCATTCCGTTTTACACAGTTATTTCACACATACAACTAATTTTTGTATTCAACTATTTATTAATCATCTAATTTAAAGGAACAGATAATGTGATGTATGGTGATAATTATGAGTCAAATTTACATAAATAAAATTAATAATTCTCTATTTACTAACGTGTTCTAGAAAATATTCATAAGAAGGCAGGGTCGTCAGCTGGTAGCGCGTATCTTTCCTGAACGAATCACTTGTAGTCCTGTAGTGTTACACTCCCGCTTACAAATCACAGCCTTGCAAATGTGGGAACTCAGTTTTTTGAGGCGGACTGACGGAGGGTGTTGAAATATTTTGTCGCAATTGTCTTGCGAACGCACCTAAGAATTCAGCATTTCCGAAACCGGTTTTTTTCCGTTTTCAGGCAGAACGATGAGCTAAGAACAGTCATGTCTGTACATTTTATGTTTTGCTGACCGTGCGTTCTGGTACAACTCTGGGTAAATGACCAGCTCGATGCACAATTACGTTATATAATACTTTTATTATTATAACGTAATTTTGCATCGATTTGGTCATTTATCCTGGGTTATGTCTGTACAGTTTCGGTTACTGGGTCCGCTGTTTTTTCAGCTACCAAAAAAAAGGGGATGAGTAGTTTTCAGTGTTTTGCCACAAACAGTATTCTGATTTTTAGGGCTGATTTTGTATAGATATATGACAGACACCGACGAATCTTTATGTATTTCTTATTGTTTTTAAATAGATGTAAAGTAAGCCGAAGTCTGAAACGTTGAAATGCTTTGCTGAAAATACATAATGTTAGTTTACAAATATAATATATTAAACTAAACTCCGTGGCCTTAGTCCGCACGCGAACTATACCGACAGAGCGGTCGCCGCCGGTCGGCGAAGTTAGTGCCAATTTTTGCGGATAGAGGGGTGTCACGTGGTCAGCGCAACGGGTCCCCACAGCCGTTAATCTCTGTTTTCTACACCTGGATCCGCTAATTTTTTCATTCAAGTAGCTCCTCAATTGACCTCACGAGGCTGAGTGGACCCCGTCCCAGACCCACTACTATTCACAAAATCTGGTAGCGCCGGGGATCGAACCCGGGACCTCTGTATCTGTAACCAGAAACTCTGACCACTAGACCACAGAGGCGGTCACAAATATGATATATTAATAGTCAAAATTTTCCCGCCTTCCTTTACTCTATATTTGGGTCACGCTACACTTTTTGCACTTAATAATGTCACGATTTTATTAATTGTTATTGTTATATTTCTATGTATACTTGACATTTCACAAATAGGTTTTTCAGCAAAATGCATTAATTTTCTGTTGTCCTTCTTAATTATTTTCTTTCGTTAAAAATTAATCAGTTAAATGTTATCAGCAAATGTGAATAAATTAAACATTTTCATATTGGCCTATGACTGATAATATAGACAGACACTCGAACCGACCCCCACAGATCCCAATTAAGCTTTATAATAATTTAAATATCAGGATGATAGGGCCGTCGCTGGGAAAAATTGTCGTACGTTTCGGTTACCGTCACAAAAATTCGTAAAAAGAGGCGCTGCTGCTGCTGCTGCCTCAGAGTCTGTTAAATTCCGCCAGTAATGCTTATATTGTAGCGTTGTTTCTGAGCGTTAATTACTCGCACAATTTTAATAGGGGGTCTAAATATTCCACACGTAAGACTTTGGTTTTGTTGTTCGTCGCTAACATGAAGAAGCCGCAAATTCTCCCTCATGTTTTTCGAATTCATCTCAACCTGACCTTAGTTAATTTGACTTTGACTTAACCTAGCTCAAAGTCACATGATCACGGTGACGTATTTCAGCCTACAATAAATAACCAAGCTACATTATCTCATCTCATATAAGGTAATCAGAATATACCAACAAAATTTAATCCAACAGAAATTTAGTTTTCGGTCCTACCTAAATTATTTCAGATCTCTTCTTACAGTTGAACACCACAAAATATTTTAGTTAAAAACACACAAGGAAATAAGAACTGCCAATAAAATTAACATCATCTGCAGTATGCTGAAGATTTCTGTGATGGCGCTGACATTCCACTGAAATCTGCACAGTTTTATGATCACAGGTACAGTAGACATCGTGCGTAAGGGAAATGCGTGTCTGGTACTAACCCCAGAGCTGTGGGTACTAGCCTGCTCTTCATTTAGTTCTCCCGTTAAAGAAAGTAAAATTCCTAAGCTTTTTTTAGTACGAACAAATACGCCGGAGTAGCTATAGGATTTCTCTAAACTCCTCATTTCTTTTTTGACCTAGTCAGAAGAACGGATTAAGGAAGGAGGGCGAGAGAGAAGTAGAAACACAAAAAACAAACGACGATACACACTTTGGAGGATTTGCTCTTCGAAGTGGAAGAATGCTCTTACCATTCTCCACCTCTCGGCTATGCAATGGAATTTTGTTTAGGAATTTTATCACCAAAAAGTCTTTTTTTGTGCCGTATTTGGCAATCAGTGAGGGTTAAAATATTAGTTAAATCGACTATACTGCTAAACGTACGTGAGAAAATTGGCCTTGGGGTACTTTTCAAACTCTTGTAGATTACAGTTTCAGTGCACCAGAAGTAAATTTGATCATCCATTGCGAGAGAACGATGCAGACCGTTGGCGAGTGTGCGGTTCGCCTGATACTCGTCTAAATATGCAGAGAAATTGAGTAAAATATTAATAATTGATAATAAAAAGCTCTTTGAAGTTTTAGAGGTAAAACTTTATAATTCTCACCACTTCCACAAGTAGGTCTTAAACAAGCCGTTGATCCAATCTTATGCATCATAGTTGTTGAGGTACATTTGAAATAAAAACTATATTTGACGTTCAGATGATCGTGCATCTTGATATTTTGTTATAATAAAACCAACAAAATGCACTAATTTCTCAAATTTATTTTTGGAATAAAACTTTACATGTTTCGGACTGTTCCTCTGTCCATCATCAGGAGTTTTTCACTGTACACACAGCAATGGTATATATCAGACAGGTTTGCTGACAGCTTGCGAGCAGGATCAGGACGTTCTGTCCTGATCCTGCTCGCAAGCTGTCAGCAAACCTGTATGATATATACCATTGCTGTGTGTACAGTGAAAAACTCCTGATGGTGGACAGAATAACTATCTGGAACATGTAGAGTTTTATTCCAAAAATAAATATGAGAAATTTGTGTATTTATTTGGTTTTATTACTAGAAAACTTTGTTAGTTTATGCACGCTACAGAACATTTCACGATGAGGGTCAGTAAGGCATTACTGGAACTTTTGAACTCAGTTTCAACCTACCTTGTTGTGATCTTATTAGTAACTCCTCAAAACTGTGACTGTTACGTAATTAAAGGAAGCCGGGATAGTGTAGTTTGTATTATAACTCACTATGGGCTGAACGGTCCGAAGTTCGAACCCCGATGGAGCAATAATATTAATCTTCTCCATTCCAGTCCATATTAGCTCGAGTTCCAACTTGCCTTATAAAAAATGCGTAAATGATCTGTTTCATGGGGTAGAGCGGTCGGGGGTGGGGTTGAACTCTACCGCCAAGGTTAAGAAGAGCTGTTCCCCTGTTCTTCCTCCCTGCCTTCTATGACATATTGCAAGGTGACCTATTTTTTAACATTACTTGTTTTACGAAAGAATAGCTTTAGGTTCGTGTCTGTGGGTCATTTGTAGGGCGCAGAAAACAAAAAATTCATTCATTCCATTGGCATGTGCACAATGCGACGATTCCTTGCCGTTCTCAGGAGCTTCTTCCAATCCTGTCTGTTATGTACTTTTTCCTGCCACCCTTCTCCAACAACTATTCTTCCTTTCTCTCTCACCTCATCTTGCCATCTGTTTCTTGGTCTGCCTCAGAATCTTGTTTTTCCAAAATTCATACATAATACCCTTTTGGGAATTATATTTTCTTCCATACTCTGTACAAACGCAAACCAACGTAATTATGTAACTTCATTGTCTCTGTTTTAGTAGGATTTGTAACACTTGCATAAGTTTCTTTATTGTTTAATATCCTAAGGTTTTCTTTTTTATTGTCATATACTGGGCCTAAAATTCTTCTATACACTTTCCTTTCAAAAAAATAAAAATGTAATATATAATATTTTCTGATTGTAAACAAATATTTAAGTTTTTGGCGTGTTCGCAATAGACGTTTCACAGATTTGACACTGCTGTCTCTCTGTCTGTCTCTCCGCCCGCGTGAAACAGCTTAAGACCCTCTGAAATAAATTTTATATAATATTATAAAAGGTAAAGGTAAAGTTACCCCGTTACAGGCCCATAGGGTGGGTAGAGTTATAGCTCTACTCTTCCATGACCGCGGCACTAGAAGGGGGTGATTGGTCAGCAGCACGCCCCGGCCGCACTTTACCCCCCGGGAAAGACTCGGTACCCATTTTACAGGAGGCCGGGTGGTCCCCAGGGCCGGTCCGGACAGACGGAAAATCTCGTCCCCACCGGGATTCGATCCCGGACAGTCCAGCCCGTAGTCAGTCGCTATACTGACTGAGATACCCGGCCCACTTATATAATATTACACTAAGAAAATTTCACTAACATCTCTCGATACATTAAATTTACTGTTACGATCTGGTAATGATCACCGATATGTACATAAATATCTACACGGTTTAATATTCATATTCATTGGCCAATCTAACCAAACTTTTATCGTGGGGAAAAATATTTCGAGTGAGAGTTTTAAAGAACATCAAACAGATATTGCATGTCCATACACTGTCATAGGCATCAAGTTTCGGATATAATTAAGCCAAATAGAGCGACCGTTCAAGACTAATTACGATATGTCAATATTTTATACCGTGTTCATTGTTCTTTTCGTGTATGACTGGGTGACTCAATGCTTGAATGGTTGAAACAATGGATGAACAGTTGAATCAAATGGTCTTATTGACTGGTTAGTTGACTGAGATTTCTGACAGATTTTGTGACTAAGAGAAATCCGTAGATTTCTGAGTAATTTTTTGACCGAACTGATAAAATAATACCTGGTTTATTGACGAAATAACTAGATGCAAAAATTGGTGAATGAACTGTATAGATGGCTGACTGTTATGTTTATCTGAGTATTTATGCTTTCATGACTAAATTAATGAATGAATGACTGAATAAACAAACCAATAAACAAATAAGTGTATTTGTTCATTACATAATGAGTGTCTGGCTAAGTCCTATTCATTCTATTACAGAACACAGTATTCCGAAAATCAAATAAGTCCCCTTTTGATGGGACAAGCCTAAAACATGTTCACTTTTACAAAGGCTGGCAAAACCCTCAGCGAATTTGTTACATGCGCTTAGAATTACTTGATTTTAGGTATTCACGACCCTAAACCAAAGAAAACGCACAAAATTCTTGCTGAGTTATTTATATTTCAATATCACACTAAATATTCCTACATGTTTCGATCCGCAAGTGACCCTCATCAGCGAATCAAATCAAAGCTGTACCGCATACAACAAAATTAGCTGCTTTTATGAAGGGTTGATGCAGTACAAAAGATTCAAATGCATAAAAGTGGCTATTTGGTTTAATGGTGTATTATTTATTTTCCTACTGATGGATCCTTGCGGATCGAAATATGTAGTAACATTAAGTGTGTGATTATAGTAAGAGCTATAAATATTTAAGGACATATTTTGTACATTTTGTTCATTTGGTGTCATGAATTAGTTATTGATAAGAAACGGAATGCAAAATATAAATTTTGAGTTTATGACTTTACGCGTCGTCTGTTATTAAAAAAGAAACGTTTCGGGAGAGAGAGATCTTCCCATTTTCGGGTGAAGGGCAGTAGGAAGGACACGTCTTTCTGAGTCCAAGAGAAAGAGCTATTCTACGTCACTCTACGATGTTTATCACTTCATTACTTTCGGTGGAACTAGGCGCAACGAATGAAAACGTTTCTTCTAATACAAGACGACTGACGATTTCAAGGCACCCTGTTGTCTTAAGTGCGTAGGTAACATCGTCAGAACGATTTGAAACTGAGATTTAAATCCATTTTTCCATCTCCTCGTTCTCAAAGAATCATTTTAATGTCTTCCTACCTACGTCTCCCCACGCCTACAACACAATATATCTGTCCCTGATGTGGATGACAAACGAAGAGCATAATAAAACATAACCTTATAATGAAGTGTGCCTTGAGATGATATATATATTAAATCCTTCGCCTTTCATCATATTATTTCATAATTTATTGAAAATTGTTTGCTTGTGTTCCTACTACCATGAGCTTAATTACAGCTAGCAGGATCTTTCTTCTTCATTATCCTACTCATTTTTGTAATCAAGTCTGCTGGAGGTGAGCTTCATCCATCCATATGACGGTGTCTGATAGGAAGACTTCTGGTCAAATGCATGTTCTGTAACCTCTACCTGACTATAATATTAGGGGGATGGAGTAGGAGGCTACAAATTTTTCAGATTCCAGGACATATAAAGAGGGTTAATTAAAAGGGAAATTCTTCTTCCTCGATCCGTTCTAACATCCTCTAGTCTCACCTCTCCCCCAAACCTCCCGTAAGCTAATAAAGTCTAATATATTTGCTTCGTTCCACGATATGCTATGCACCTATACAGCCGTCTCTATCTCTCTTTTTTATAAATGAATTCTTATTATACATTCTAAGCGCTCGGACGTTTTCGATGTTTAATTTTCGCTAACCAATCTCTCTCCGATTCCGAGCCTGTGGGGAAGCTCCTAGGCTTTAAGCTTATGTGTAGCTTGTGGTTGGCTCTCAATATTACTTTCCTACCCGGAATATGGGTTCACTTTCTATTTTGTTGACCATGGTATCTGGTTCTTAGAAGAACATACGGTGCTTTCACACGCCACTTACCCATCTCCCTCTCAAAAATTTGACTCAGTGATAGCATAAATGTGCCCAGTTTCATTGCAAACGCATTTCATGGTACAAAACTATAAAAATATCATAAACTACTCACCACAATGGAGCTTTGTATTGAGTACTATTAAAACTGGGAAAACTTAATATTTCCGGGGAATTTTTATTAGGTGTACGCATATGTTAAAGATAAAGTTGCTCCTGTGAACTCTATAAAGTCATATGGGGTTGTGGATGTATAAAAGCATTCATTCTTAACCTGAGCTCCAGACTGGGGTGAGTGGTCAGCTTCAAATATCAGTTGAAGTACCCTCGGGAATAAAACCCGATACGAGTTGAATAGGAGGCTGTGTGGGCCCAGAGCTTTTCTAGAGGAGAAGTAGACCTATGACTCCACACATTCTGTACCTCGACGCTAGATGGAATTGACTGATAAACTTCTCGACCCGTCCACTTTATCCGCGAGAAATAAATCATGTACCCATTGAAGAGGAGGCTGGATGGGCCTCAGTGCCTGTCCGGACGATTTGGAGAAGAGAACAATTTATTTCCCAGTCACTATACTGACTAGGCTACCCAAGTTCGTAACTATCAAGAAGAGACAAATCAATTGCACAGTCCGGAAATAGAATCAAACCACAATTCCTCGAACCCCCGTTTCTATAAAGGTAAAATTCACACTAGAGCCGGCCACGAAGGCCCAGAGAGAAGTACAGGTATAGCTCTACTCTCTCTTTCACCTCGGCGCTAGATGGAAGTGGGTGGTATAAGTCAAGCCCCGACCACTTTACCCGGTACCCATTGTATATGTAGAGGAGACTGGGTAGGCCCAAGGGCCGTTCTGGACGGCTGCGGAAAATCTCGCCCCCACCGGAATTCGATCCCGGACCGTCCAGCCCGTGGCGAGTCGCTATACCGACTGAGCTATCCCGGCCCGACCTAATCACTATACACAGAACATCGCAGCTACCCTACTCATTTGTCATCTTCGTATTTAGTGTAAATCTAAATACCGCCAGAATGGAAAAGAATTTCACAGTGAGGGTCACCATAATTTGCGTTTTTTCCACGTCTGTTACTAAATAGAGGGAGCGGAGTTCTTCATGAGGCGCCGATATTCAATCAACTGGCGAAGATTCCCATTGTGTATGGAATTCGGGATGTCGTCATTGAGTTTACGTGAGGTTGCCATTGGAATGTCGTTGTTGTGTTTATATAAGTTTGCCTTTGGATTGTCGGTATTATATTTTATATAAAGTTACCACTGCAATGTCGGTGTGTTTATATATGGTTGCCATCGGATTATTATTATTGTGTTTACATAAAATTTCAGCTGGAATACCTTTGTTGTGCTTACGTAAGTTTGCCAGTCGATTATCGTCGTGCTTACGTAAGGTTGCCACTGGGTTGTCGTTGTGTTTACATAAGTTTATCACTGGAATGCTGTTATTGTGTTGCCACTGGGTCCTGTCCTATGCTAATTTATTCTTCTCCACAAAATGTTTGGTCAAAACAAATCAAAATATTAAACTTCCACCTAAAACTCAAACCCCAAAGTACTCTTCCTTTTGGAATAGAATAAAATTTCTTGTGCATTTCTCGCTTCTCTTACTTCTGATACATTTCCCACCCAATAGAAAACTGCTTTTTATTGCTGTTTTATATCAGCTGCTGGAGATTAAAAATTTCTTGTCAAATTTGGTTTTTTTTATATAAGAATATACGAAACAGACCTAATATTTACTAGGCAGTCTGGTGACCTGTTTTCATGTAGTTTTACTGAATCGGTATTGGAGCGAATTACAGATGGAATTTGTAGCCGTTTTACGGCTCAATGTAATAATACTGTTCAAACACAGTTAATCCCGCTTTTCCATTACATTGTCTGCATTCCATTTAGCTGATTGTGTTTTAAGCATACAGAATAATTATTTACCTACTACTTTTATTCCCTTACACGAGATAAAAAATAAAACTCACAGGTGTTAACTATGTAGCACGCATGTCAAACTATTGGGTTTATTGTGAACCGAAGATAGACGTACCTTCAGATAAGTATTATTACATGTAAATATTTACGTACATATACAGTGTCCTATGATTTTCCGTCCTGTACAGCACAACATTTTTTAAACTTTTGAGAATATATTGTCCTCTCTATTACTAACTCTCTTCGCATCTTTCATTCATTACTTAGTCCGTCTTAGACAGGTCCATAGCCTCTTCCAAAGCGAGTTTTCCGCAGAATGAGATCAAGTGCTTCTTATTTCAATTTACAATATCCTCTATTTTCCTTAAGGTCATCCAGTAGCTGCTTATGTCTTATTCCTCATCTTCCTGTCACTTCGATCCTTCCTTGCATGTTGTCTTCAGTAACGTGTTTTAGAAGGCTGTTCGTACCTACGATGTGACAAATTCATTAAGCCTTTTTCTTTTATTTTATTTGGGATATTACTCTCTTCCTTAATATGTTTCGTATCACTATTCAGCTGTATATTTCAGACTATTTGTTAAAAATATTTTACTTGGGTGTTCTGTCAAGAAATCCTTCTTTATACTAAATCCGAACTCTCATCACAGGGCTCGCAAAAGCTAGCCATTTCATCTTATCTGGAGGTACATAAAATCAGTCGAAATTTTACGCAATCTAATTGTTGTATATATATACAAGCACATATCTGACAAGTGGTTTCTGTCTCGTTCAAGCCTTCAAATTAATTTTTTAACCATTTCTTTTCTCCGAAACGTGATGAAAATTCTATTCGCCCTGTCAGCTTTAATAACATATTACTATCAATTATAGCACTTAAAATTATGCAGTTTTTCAGTCTCCTGGCAATTATTTCCCGTAGGTTCTAAATATGCTCCCTCATAAACTTTTTAACTCAGTAATCTTAGCTTACATTTCCCGCTTGCTGTGCGATGCCAGGCTTCAAATCTCATGCTACAACATGCAAAACAGCATGCAATTATATGCCTATATATTAGATAGCGACTTTTTCGTAGGTAATAGATAAGGTCTTATTTGCTTGCGTGCGACAGTTAATCTCCTAATTCGACTTCCCAAAAAGTTTTCAAATATTTTCTAAATTTGTTCTTTTTCTCATAATTTCGAAATCAGCCTTTTATATTTTCTCATTCATATATGCTGTGCCTAAGAAATGCACACGTCGCAAAGTATTTACAAAGCAGAGGTCAACAAAACTTTGTTTGAAATACTCATTTTTAATTCCGGATTTTATTTCAGATAAACCTTATGTCTGTTTCCGGCCTATTTATTGCCATACGACTTTCAATGCTAAATTACGCACCATCTTCAGTGTCATCTAATATGATGCATTGTTGGCTGTACAAACGTACAGCAGACAGCTAATAATGTATCAGAATATAAGTAAATAACATAGAGAATTGTAGCAGCAGTTAGCACCAAAATGCACATAGCAATAACTGGGATATAAATAGGTATGCAGAATTATGTAAACTACATGGCATGTGCAACTTAAACTGCAATTTTCTAAGATTAGTATTTAGCAACAAAAAAAATTTATTTTGCGCACTTTAAATATTCGATATTAGAACCTGAATTGATTTGCATAAATATTTTCGCTCTTAGTCTGTCAGGTTTGGAATTTGTTCGACGCTGCTTCAATTATTTAAATATAAACCGAAGAATAGCACAAGAAGCATTAATTTCTGAATGAAAAACTCGTTTGGTCGATAAAATTAATGACTATAAAAACCTGATGTGTGCAAAAATTTAAAAAAATATCTTTGGTACGTTCATACTGCCTACGTGTTTATGCATAACTACTGTAATACTGTGTATACTGTGTATGTACGTACATATATAGTATTTATCCTTTAGAAAAATTAAATGTTTTTTCTTAAATATTGCCAAAAATTTTAACTTATTTAATGAGAGTTGGTTTTCCATTTCTTGCCTACTGTTAACCTATGTTTCGTCATAAAGGGGAAAATAATTAGCGTTCATGAATACCAAACTGTGCGTCTATTTGCATCTCCCCCACTTTAAGTTTTAAACCAACTGACCGACTTTTACGAAACTTGCAGTAAATATTACGTCAATGGACGTTTATATCATTATCATGATTTTTAATTTCCTACCTTGAGAAATGACACATTTGCAGGCCTGAGAATATTTGAGTGTGCCTCTACAGTAGTAATACTTAGTTCAAAATAGTGGCTGAATATGAATTTCCTTAAGGTTGTATATTCATAGTGCAAAATAATAACTTGGAAATTGTACATAATTTTATAAGATAGGTGTTCGAAATTACGTGGTGTACACAAAGTAATCTTTAACATAAGTGTACATTGTATATCGAATAATGCTTTAATTCAACATCCACAAATATTATGGCGTAAATCTTTGATATTAAATCGAATAGAATATTGTAAAGAAAGTAAAGAAATATGGTCTTCAAAAAATAAAAATAGCAATACGGTGTTTGTAGAACCAGAAATTTAATAAACAGGAAAGTAGAATTTATGACTTCTATTCGGAACCCCTTGTGTGCATTTTAAAATGTTCAGTAACCCCCGAAAAGCAAGAAAATGGTAGTTTCTTGCAATAAGAAACGGATTTAGTGGAAGTAGCGGAGGTAAAATTTATGTCACCATCAATGTTGCCCAAATTACGTGGCAATGCAGGAAGTCGCAACGGGTGGTAATAACAGGGCCCATGTCATTGGGAGGGACCGACGGCTTGGCGCGGATTCCGAACCTGAAACGTGATCTGAGGGAAACGGAAGGGCTCCTACTTGGTGTGGATCAGTGTTTGTCTGCTAGCATGTCGCGACACATCTGAATTAAGGTTTTTAATTTCAGTTCTTGTTGCCTGCTGTAGGCAGTAATACTTGGCAGTGCGCTGTCACTAAGAACAGCTTGTGCGGCGAATGTAGTTGAAACAGCTTACGCAAGACCAGCTGCATAGGACGCTGTCTAGTCTCTAAACGAATATCTAACGTATGCAGATATGTGATAACGAAAAGAATATACGCGCTGTAGAATAGGCGACGAGAACTCAGACATATGCAGGCAACATTTCCCTAACACTTTGGATGGCCAGGTTCGAGACCATAAAGCGGCAGCTGCGTTGTGAACTTTATACCTTAAAACTTTGAACTGCCTAACTTGTTTATTTATAATTCATAATATTCCTGTTTTTGTATACAGTTTTTAAAATAATTTCATATCGATTTTTACCCATCAGACTTAATTTTAACCAGTTTTATAAAATTATATAAAGGGGTGAGATCTCTTCCGCAAAAAATTTAGACGGGCGATTGTGCAGTTTTTTGCAGGTGTTCTTTTCTTTCTTTTTTAAGATTTATTGCTCTATAGGTCTGAAGATGACACGCAAATAGACCGAAACTATTTACCTTGAAAGTCTGTTTTGTGTGCGACGGAATACTCAATAAAAACGTCTATTGAATCTACATTCTGATTAAAATATAACTTTCTGAAGAAGGCTTCACAGAGGCTGACTCTTTTTCCTTCCTAAGACCATAAATGGAGCGAAGACACCATACTCTGCTTCTCCCATTACAGTCAATCGTCCTCAGTAAGTATAGGAGCCATTTGTTTTAGCCAAGTCCAGAAGGAGTGATATAATGATGATGATGAAGACGGCGACGGCGACGGCGACGAGGACGATGATGATTTGATATTAATACCATTCCAGTTAATTTTCAAAATTGAAAATATCATATATTGCGCGGCGTGTATTTATAAGTTTTAAAGCTACTTAAAGACGTGAGTTTCCCGTCATATTGTGAAACTGTGGGTAGAACTTTTGATGCCTTCATACTTGCTAATAATTCTCAGGCGCGTTAGCAAAATTGCGAAAAAAGTGACTGTTAGCCTCGTTATGCCTGTCCTTCTGTATATCTGCCCGATTGGAACACTACTGTCCTGCTGGACGGATTTTCATGTAATTTGATACACACGATGTTTTATTCAAAATCTGTAGAGAAAATGTACGTTTCATTAAAATTTTTGAAAAGAGTAACGGATAATTTACGTGAAAACGTACGTACATTTATGATAATATGTAGCTGAATTTTTCTTAGAATAAGATTTGTTTTGTACCAAAGTTGCAGAGAAAATCGAAACACAAATTCTGTGTGCAATAAATATTTTCCAATGATCGTGCCTTTTCTGAGATAATATGAAAATATTGTAGTACCATATATGCTACAGATACCAATGTAATACAGCATGGAAAAGAGACAATCTGCATGTCGATTAACCAAAGCAAGAATAGAGACACACACACACACACAGTAATTAATATTTAATATTTAATACTCGATGTTAACATGCAAATATGGCTACTCAGAACGTTAAACAATGTTAAGTTATAGTATACTGCCTCCTTTGTTGTCTTTTACATTTGTGTATATTTTTCTTGCCCAATATTATCAGGACTAAACTTGCATTTTTCTTTTATGTTCTGATTTGGCAAAACCATTTAGACGACGCCAAAACAGATGCAAATAACCAAGTAATAAAACTCCATAAAGTTTTCTCGGGCTGACAGCTGCGTTAGGTGAACTACAAATCGAACGTTTCGGAGACCAACCCAATCTACATCTTCAGGGTGAATTTTCAAGATGATCCGAATTGTTGTTTGGGCCCAAGTAGCGTCCTATTCAATGGGTACCTGTGGCATTTTCCTCTGGGTAGGTCTAGAGGGATGCGTAGACAACCACTTACTCCATCTAATGTCGAGGGCAAGCATAAGCGGAGCTATAACTCTACTCTCCCATACTAATTTGACATTCAGAGGGCCGTGCATCGTGATATATTCTCATAACAAAACCAATGAGATTCACTAATTTCTCAGATTTATTATTGGAATGGAACTCTACAGTAAGCAGTCAGCAAAACCTATATGACATACACTTATTGATATGTGTGCGGTGATGATGATGGACAGACAGACTTTCGAAACATGTAGAATTCCATTCCAAAAATGAATCTGAGAAATTAGTGCATCTCTTTGGTTTTGTTATGAGAATATCTCCCATAGAACTTTATGTTATGCACAGAAAGAATTGCGCCTTTACCTTTACACTTCATTTACTTTCGATAAAATATCTTTAATTGAAGTTCCCATAAGTGGGTCTGGAGGAAGTGTATTCGACCCCCGAAATGAGAAGGAATTTTGCCTTCAATGTCGCTTCGATACCGGGTCTAAGTATCTAAGCATTCCAGTCTGTAATAGATGCTGGAGGTACATCGCCGGGGAAAGAGCGGCCGAAGCGTGAATATCATAAATCACCTCCATTATTAATAATGTTTCTTCAAGGCCTACAAATTTAAACAAAGAGAAAACTTTAAGCTATAGCGTGTAACAAGTAAATAAATTAATTAATTAAAATGGTTAAGAAATAGGGTGGAAAAAATGCTGGCAGAGAGGGGGAAAATATTATTTGAGGTTCTGACTTTCAGACAGGCTTTTTGGTTCTGACATCGTGCATTTTCGTAAATAAACGCCAGTTATCGGGACAATGTTTCTACATTTGTCGTTAGAGCCTAATGGAATAGCGCTGGATGCGGCCAGACTGCATAATCTACAAGACAAAAAATGTCACATTCAAAAAATTCCAGTATGAATAAAACGTGGATAGTTGTCAGGGTAACTTATATTTTTTGAAATGCAGTTTTGGGCGCTGGCTATTCAAGAAAAGATATATTCAAAAATTGGAAACAACAGAATATTATTTTCGGTCCGAAGACGTTAGATTTGTGACAAGAGTAAATCGTCATTGAAATACAGACTTCAAGTTCTGAATCCATATCTCCTGTCTTAAAGAAAATGTCTTGGCACATTCTATTAGAGGTAACAATTCTTATACACCCTGTGAATAGGAAAGAAGAAAAAGTGAAGAGGAACGAAGTAAAAAAAGATTTAACTAGCATTAGTTCAATTATTCGTAAATTGGAGCTCTTCCTTCGTATGATTTCATTGTCCCCTTTCCGTAGATATTTCCAGTGCTGCTGTGTTCGCCCTCGGTTCGCCCCCATTTCGCTCCCAACTCGCCCAACAGAACAAGGTTCATTTTCTTCAGCCAAAAAAAAAAAACCTTAGCTGGTGACGGAAAAATCTTTAATTGCGACAATCAGTAACAAAGAGAGCTTAACAAAGAAAGGTTATCCACCGGCTGCGCTCAACGCACGACTAATGAGGGATTTGTGAACGCCAGAAAAATAAAATAAATGGAGACAAACAGGGAATCTCGGGTCAAAGAGGGATGAATTGTAATTACAAAGTTTGAAAATTCACTTACTGTATATAACTGTGCTTATATATCATGTTGTTCTTTGTCTATAATTTTACATTTTATCAAATATAACGCACTTAATAGTTTGGCCATAATTTTCAGTTACAAAGGTAAAATTTTTCTAGTTCACGCCTCTAAGGCATACATGAAGGTTACAGGTATCACTCCTATCATTCTTAAACTCGGCATTAGATGGATGTGAGAAGGCATCTTCACAATTCGGCCACCTTTCCTATGGGAAGAAACGCAGTAACCATTGAATAGCTACCTGCAATGCTGCTGTAACTACCCAGTTATGTACACTGTTGCTGGAACTTCCCAGTTATGTACACTGTTGTTGGGACTACCCAGATATGCACACTATTGCTGGGACTACCCACATATGTACAATGTTGCTGGAACTACCCAGTTATGTACTCTGCTGCTGGGACTACCCAGATATGCACACTGTTGCTGGGATTACCCAGTTATGTACTCTGCTGCTGGGACTACCCACATATGCACCCTATTGCTGGGACCAGCCAGTTATGTACACTGTTGCTGGGACTACCCAGTTATGTACAATGTGGCTGGGACTACCCAGTTATGTACAATGTGGCTGGGATTACCCAGTTATGTACAATGTGGCTGGGACTACCCAGTTATGTACAATGTGGCTGGGATTACTCACGTATGTACACTATTGCTGGGACTACCAAACTACACATGATGTTACTGGGACTACATAATAATGTGCAATTTTGTTGACACTACCAAACTATGAAAGATTTTTGGGCCTACAGAGTTATAAACAATTTTTGGGACTTCACAATTATGGACAATGCTTCTGGAACTGCCCAGTTACTTAAAATGTCGCTGAAACTACTCATAAATATGCACTTACTGCTGCGACTACTCATATATATATATATATATATATATATATATATATATATATATGTATAGATTGTAGCTGGGGTTAATTAATTCACATACTTTCACAGTCTTGGAGCCGATCGGCCTATGAACTTTTGCTCGACCTACCAAGAGATATTCACTGCTGCTAGTACTATCCATATTTGTACACAATTGTAGGGGCTGCCAAACAATGTGCATTGTTGGTGAGGCTGTCCGTCTATATACTTATTTTGGACGACCGAACTGTTGACACTACAACCTTGTGAAATGTTTCTAAGCTACGTAACAACGTACAAAGTAGCTAGGACTACTCAAATACACACACAGTTGATGGCACTACAAAGCTATGTGCATTATTGTTGATACTACCCAGCTATTTACACTGCTGTTTGGACTGCAAAACTGCCTTGAATACCCCTCCAACGAACAGTCTAGACGCCAAGAAAGTTTGAAGTGTTAGTCTTTGATTATGGCGAGAGCAGTATTTTCTGTATCGTCGACCCCAATAACCTCACTACAGGATATCATCGAGGAATACCCAAAACTTGAAGCTTATGCCGACCTTTACTATATGGATATCGCGTGTAGCGTGCTGTAGTCAGCGAATTGTTTAGATAACTGATTTCTTACTTACTCCATGGTGCAGAGTCCTTCTTGAGAAGCTAACTGGTTTGCAGCTAGTCAAGAAATTCCCCGCATTTCATGGAACCCGAAGGTTCATTACCGCATTCACAAGCGTCCGCCACCT
>Ga0131853_10004133_pt1 | contig 26037 bp, 11 predicted proteins | sample TergutLab28metaG_FD_92764 | JGI IMG/M metagenome (GOLD analysis project Ga0131853, IMG submission 92764) | Labiotermes labralis P1 segment gut microbial communities from Petit-Saut dam, French Guiana - Lab288 P1 (version 2) (version 2) | ecosystem: Host-associated > Arthropoda: Insects >... | reverse complement strand
TCACTGAAGGTTTTAACTACGTGCATCTGTTTTTGGAGTTCTTCCTCTGTTTTACCTATCAGCTTCAAATCATCCATGTAAAGTAAATATGATACTTTTGTTTTTGTTGTGTGTTCTTCATATCCTGTGTTCAACTTGTTCAACTACTCTGTGAGGGGGATTAAGCTAATGCAAAATAGCAGTGGTGATAATGGGTCTCCTTGAAATATTCCACATTGTATTTCTAAATATTCTGTTTCTTTTATATTCCCTTCTGTATGTAGGTGCATACTTGTCTTCCAGCAACTCATGGTTTCTTAGTGAAAGATATTATTTTATTATTAATCCCTATTAACTCTAAGGATTTGATTATCTGACTGTGAGGCACACTGTCAATAGCTTTCTGATAATATATCTATGCCATGCGTACATTTTTCTTCCTGCTCTTACATTCCTGTAATATTGCTTTTGTTATTAGTAGCCTATCTTGGCAGCATTTTGATCCTCTACAGCACCCTTTCTGCTCTGTAGACATCAAATGTCTGTCATCAGTACACTTTTGTATTCATTTGCTTATGATAGATGTAATGGTTTTGTATATTGTGGGCAGGCATGTTGTAGGTCTGTAATTCTTTGGTCTTCCAGTGTTTTCTTTCTTTGGAATGAGAATTATTATGTCTGTCATTAGCCAGTCTGGTATTTGACCTTCCTCAATCAGTTTTTTTTAAAAAGGGTTGCTAAGTATGTTGTTTTTGTGTTGTTGTTCAAATCTTGCCTCAGGTGCTGCACTATTCTGGCTGACTTTTGTGGTCTTTGTCAGGTTAGTAATTTGAATTACACCACAACAGCTTCTGTCCACTTCATTTCCAGTTCAATCATTCAAATTCAGCCTGTCATTTTACACTGTTAATCTGAGTTATTGAGAGCATCATTAAAGGCACCAGAGATACAATCAGAATAACTTGAGCACTAATCTTTTTGTACATATTTTGCAGTGGAGCTGAAGGCACGGCAGCTCTTCCACACAACATACAAACTGTTTGTTGTTTCTGTGCTGCTCCAGGAGATGGGGAACATCTTTCAGTGTGCAGCATATGTAAAGTATGCACTTGATGGAATTGGGTTTCCCAGAACAAAGACACTGGGTAAGGGACAGTACTTGTTCCTGCTCTAAATAATCACATGGCATGCCATTTAATAAAGATATTGTTTGTCCTGGTTTAATCTATTCCTGTTTCTGCTATGTGAAATATCAGTGTAAGGGGCAGGATTTTTTTTAATGGCCATAGAATTGTCACATAAAACTGGTGTATGGAAAGCAATTTGGTATCACAAACTGTAGTTTTGTATCTCAGTGTTTCAGTCTTAAGTTGTAGTCACTGTGCCAAATCATACTTGGAGATCTCCTGTCAATTGTTGTCCCCATACAGCTGTAGTAAAGGATAATTGTCAAGTAGTACAAGGTTTATAAGATGTGTGCTGGAAGTTTTCTTTATTCTAAATTTATCATTTTTATCAGTATGTTCTGCAGTTTTTTAACTATAAATACTTTTCAGCTGTTAATCATATAAGCACACAGAAAGACAGAATATCAGCCTTCTTACACTGTTCTTCAATGAGAGTAGTTTATATACATATAGGTGAGTGAATGATCCTTGTGTTCTTTTATTTTAGTAGCTTTGTATTATTTTTAAATATTTGATGTGTGCCACCCACTTGTATCTTAGAAGTGTTGTTGACTAATAGCATTTTAAAGTATAAATAATAAAATTCATGTCTCATGAAGTCATGATACATGTGTCTGAAAATTTTTTTATTTTCGTGTGAAGTTTAATTTGTCCCTAAAGTAATGTGGGTCAGACTTTCCAAAATATCTGTTTAACTTTATGTTCTGGTTACACTTCTCAGTAGATGAGAAAAATCATTCCCATGATCTCATCATTATGTCACTTTATTGTAGGCTGTCTCAGTTTGATACTGATACATGGAATATCCACCATTTTTTAGAGTGAACTTTCCTTGAACAGGAGTTAATATATCTTAGCTGTTACAGTGACGAGGCTATGGGCTGGACAACCAGGGAATCGGAGTTCAATTCCATGCAGGGAAAAGAGATTTTATTCTCCCTTATGATGTCTGGACTGGTTGTGCAGCCCACTGAGCCTCACACCCAAAGGATGCAGGGGGAAGTTTTTCTCCAGGGGTAAAGCAAGCGGAAGGTGAAGCCAACCACCCACATCTATCTACTGTGAAGATGAATAATGTATGGAGTTACACCTTCACTCCATATCTAGTCAAGGATTTCTGTGTGATTAACAGAGGGAGAATTTCACATTAACATTTTAAAGACCTGCATTCACATACACAAAATGCATGGAGAAAAACACTCCTAGGAATTCATTTTATATATGTAACCAACAAGGGAATGTACTGCCTTTTTTAGAGCTACCACATTATCTCTGTTTTATTTTCCACAAAATGCTTTTTGTTTCCTGATTTTTATCTTTTTCTGTTCAAATAATATATTTTTCCTAAACAATGTGTTAAAATTTAAACACCCACCCTGGTAAGATAAAGATTAATTGAACCTGCCTGGAATACTTGGGTCTCACCAAGAGTTTTTAAATCACACTCTAGAAATTACAATTATGATTGTTTAGGTCATACCACTCATTCCAGATTAATTAATTAATTAATTAATAATGCAGGTCGTGTGTTTGCGTCTGCCAGTGAGATTGTTTACCTGCTGCTTTTACTTCTGCTGGCAAAGGGCTTCACAGTGACACGGGGCAGACTGCGGCTTGCCTCTTCCATCAAGCTCACCATCTTCATGTGTCTGTACTGTGTAACATACACAGTACTATTTGTGTATGAACGACAGGTAGGGAACATGCCATTATGTGGGCCAGCCAGTCTGTCTGAATCTTAACTAAATTGCCTGTCTTATGCCTCATATCTCATACCCATACTTGAAAACATTATCAAGTGATCTGTGCTCTTCTGGGATTTTACGCTATGTGGAGTGGTAGTTAGTTAGTGATGCTTTGAGACAACCATTGGCCCCATCTTCAAGGGCCAAGCAACTGTCAATCACCACTGCATAACATTCCAGAAGAGCAAACACCTTATTTACACCATAGCAGAAGCTCAAAGTCTTGTAATCCCCTCTTGTTAAATTGTAACTACACAGGAATATTGGCAACAACATCATTCTGAGAAATTAAAGCCACTCCTCATACTTCATACCTATAGTGCACTCACAGTGGGTTAAGGGTTGGCACCAGTCAGTTTGTCCATTTTTCAGCAATATAGATTCATATGCTTTGTCCTGTCATGAGCAAACACCTCAAATTTCTCTTTCATTATCCCACACAGTTCTTTGATCCTGGAGAAGTTCTCTACCTGTACGAGTCTCCACCTGGCTATGGTCTTATCATCCTACGTGTCATAGCATGGTGGATGTTCATGTACTCCACCCTATTCACACTTAAACACTATCCAGAGAAGGCAAGATTCTACTACCCTTTCAACATCGTGGGCTCAATGTGGTGAGTTGCTGTCTGCATGAATGTGAGTTTCAGGGTAACAGTTGACATTTGACAGCCTGTTCCTGGTGTTTGCAGGTTCATGGCTGGCCCACTGTTCATCCTGGCGGCAAATAACTTGATAGACAAGTGGGTGCGAGAGAGTGTTGTGTGTGGCGTGCTGCACAGCATTGCACTCATTGGCCACATCTTCTTCCTTGTAAGTGTGCAGGACATCTAATGAAGTCAAATATCTTATAGCTTATCAAAACAGAGTACACTAACTTCAGATTAGAGTACCATAAAACTTAATACTTTAAGACAGAGGATATGATTTAACATGAATTCTGTTTTTTATGCAATATTTTGGTAGCTGACTCTACTCCTATCATCAGATGCTGTGATGTACTATTCACTTAGTTACAAGTTTCAAGGAGTATAAATTTTGTCAATGTAGTATTGGGTGGAAGCCTACATACTATGAAGAAATGCACAGAACCTCTAGTAGTTGGTAGTAAGGAGATTGGACTAAAAGTAAATGCTGATAAAACTAAGTACATGGTCATGTCTTGAGATTAGAATGCAAGATGAAGTCACAATATAAAGATTTGAAGGGTGGAAGAATTCAAATATTTGGGAACAACCTTTACAAATAAAATTCTATTCAGGAGAAAATTAAAAGCAGATTGAAGTCAGGGAATGCTTAGGCACTCACAGTGAGAATGTAACATGGCCTGAGGGTGTTTGAGAATACAGCGCTGAGGAGAATATTTAGGGATGAGATAACAGGGGAGTGGACAAAACTGCACAATGAGGAGGTTAATGATCTGTACCCCTTGCCAAATATTATTCAGGTGATCACATAGAGAAAAATGAGATGAGTGTGTAGCATGTATGGGGTAGAGAAGAGATGTATACAGGGTTTTTGTGGTGAAACCTGAGGTAAAATGACCACTTGGAATACCCAGGTTTAGATGGGAGGGTAAAATAAAGATAGATATTCAGGAAGTGGGATGGGGGGCACGGACTGGATTGATCTGACTCAGGAGAGGAACAGGTGGTGGGCACTTGTAGATGTGGTAATGAACCTTCACATTCCATAAAATGTGGGGAATTCCTTGACTACCTGAGAATTGGTTGGCTTCTCAAGAAGGACTGTCCTTTGTGGAATAGGTAAGTAAGTAAGTAAAAGTGAATGAACCGTAAACATGATCCTGTATTTAAATATTTAATAAAGGTGGAGCAATCAACAGTTGAGTGAATAACCTGTGTCTAAAACATAGGATACTAAAATGTGAAATTTAACCTAAATTTTTTACTGGAAGTCACATATGTTTATTATGTTTAGTAATTATACTTAATTGCATCTACATTGAATGTTTTATCAAATGCTGAATGTTGCGATTTTTTTATATTTTTTTCTGTCTTTCCCCCCCACATATATACTTGTGTGTGTGTACGTGCATGCGTGTACATGTGTGTGCGTGCGCACGAGGGCGCGCGCGCACGTGTTTTTGTGTGTGTGTGTGTGTGTGTGAGTCACAGAAATTCCAATAATGCAAATCAAATATGCCGTAAAGAGTACAGTAGTAAGTTCGGAGCAATTCATAAAATTTGGTGATGATGTATGGAATAGCTGTGAAGATTTACTGCCATGGAAGGACATACTTTCCAGAGAGTTATATGTGGGTTTATGTGGAGCAGTACTGGTTTAAATATAATGTACTCTTTTGGTATTGTACTTTTAGACAGATATTTAATACCTGTTGATGGTTTGAGCTCTCAAAACATTTGAATATTGAATCATGCTTATTGTCAAATGACTTCACTTTTACATAATGCAGAAATCTGATGTTGGCATCTTTTTCTAAAACATGTAACCAAAGTCAAATGTAATTTACGTTGGTTTAGAATGAATATTATTGTCATGAAAACACAATTATATGTTACAATTGGAATGACTGTGACAGTGTTCTGACGAAGTACTGAGTTAACCGGTCTGTATTCTGTGGTAATGTCATTGAATAACCATTCAGTAATTTATGGAATTCTGGTCTGTAACCCTTGGTGCTTATTGCAGTGCCTCACACTACCATCCAGAGCAAACAAAGTTTTCCCATACCACGTTCGGACAACGCAGATAGGTGTCATGCAGGTACAGGAAGTCACTGACCCTGACACAACTTTCCCATTCAGTCATCACCAGTATGCACCCTCAGCACCGCCACGACCATGTCCAAACATGCAGCCATTGGTGGGTGAGTGGGTTACAGATGTGCCGTTCGAGCTGTTCACTGTCAGCCATTCTGTCACCACAGACCCTGTAAGTTCCAGTTATCTGTCAGTCATTATTGCCAACACCTTCATTACTCATTAACTTGACACTTTACACAACTTCTTTCCCAGCACACAACCTGGGAAGGATTCAAATTTACAAACCTATGGGACGAAGTTCATGTGAACTGGTAAATTTAGTGTTGGAGTACAAAGGAATGCCAGTTTCTTAGTGTATAGGTATTGGTACAGATCCACAATCCCTCATCTGAAGCTCTTGGGGCCAGATGTGTTTTGGAGCTCAGAATTTTTCGGATTTTGGAAAGGTAATACAGTGCATTTACCATGTGTTATGCAACATCTGCAGTCTGGTCTGGGGCAGCACCGTGTAATCAAACAAATTGCTCTCTCTGCAGCAGAACATATGAATACTCACATAAAGTGAGATAAATAAAGACTACATATAGTAGTAGAGTTTATTTAAAATTTATTTGTATATTTTAGTAAAAAAAGTGGTAAATGAAGTAGTGAGATCAATGTAGACCATAAATACTCTACTACTTAGCATTTATAAGCAAAACATTCAGTGAAACTTCAATCATACATAGGTTCAAACTAAGCAAACTTCTTATACACATATATGCAATAAATGTTGCAAAAATGTTAAAAAAAAAGAAGCTAACAGCAGAGGTGTGCTTGACTCATGGAGCACTGGGATACAACTGATGCCTCACACCTGTATCATGAGTGGTGTGGGTCAAAACTTTTGGTTCTCAAAGCTTTTTGGATTTTGGAATTACATATAAGAGATTGTGGACCTGTATCTCTGTTACTTGTAGGGTTGGTCTTTCCATTTAAATTCTGTCATCTAGTGCACGAAGTGTTTTCAGAGAATGTGTTACCTCACTTAGGGGTCAACTTCAATATAACATGTGCTGCTGAGGGTTCAGCTGCTTGCATCTGAATTTCATGAGTGTAGCTATTCAGTAGTGTCTACTGACTGGAGACATTTCCATTTAATGAATGAACTGTATGCTGAAATTAAAGATTTTCTGTAGCAGTTAATAAAGACAATAATGGAGAATCTGTTGTTATAAATTAGATGAAATTCACAAGTTGTAGAATATAAGGCAGATATTTTTTGCATTGCAGGTTAGCATACCAACTGCACCCAAGACACAAGACACTGGTGATCCGATGCAGACACCTCAGCAGTCTTACCCCATTCCACTTCCTGAGCACTATGACTCGTTTGTTGCACCAAGTCACATGACAAGGATCTGAGTCTTAACAAACTGAATGTAATTCTGCAGATAGTGGTAGTGTGATAAGCTTCAGTACGTTTTAACGTGTATTATTAGTATTGATCAAGCATGAGAGGGCTGCACACATGGCATGCATGGAAGAGACCATGTGAAGATCTGGGCATAGATGAGACAGTAATATTAACATGTATCTAAAAGAAGTTGAATAGGATGGTGTGAAGTGGATTAATCTTGCTCAGGATAGGAAACAATGTCAGGACCTTGTGAACAAAGTAATAAACCTTTGGTTTTGATAAATGGTGAGGAAATTTCTTTAGCATCTGAGCAATTAGCCTGTCAGTAAGAACTATGTTTCATGGTATTAATTAGTTATTTAAGTCAATAATAAGCCAGAACAGTGAGGGCACTGGTGCCACAAGTCTGTTGCATTATGTTTTGAATATACTTGGAATGTGTGAATCGTAAAACATTTTTTAAATTTCTTCAGTGGAATACAGAAACAGCCCAGCCTCAACCCAATGAACAACAGTCACCAAAAAATGGCAAGTGCTATCAACTTCCATATTCTAAACGTGATAGATATTTGTTGGTACTTCTGGATTACACAAAATCATGCATTTCTTGCAGCTATAAACACTGGGGCATAGGAAACAGAAGAAACACTTGAGACACTGATGCTAGCAGTAGATAATTGAGCCTTTCCAAATAAACATTCGGAGGCTTGCCTCTCTCACAGAATGTAACTTGCACAGTGTCCAGCTGCAACAATTCAACAACACAGTGAAATGTAAAGGTTTAACTTAACACTCTCATCTCAACATATGCCAACAAAGTATTCTGTTTATGTATCAAGTTCCAAACAAATTTGTATTTCTTTAATTCTCCATGAATTTTGTTTTTATCAGAGAACTGTAATTGCAATTATAGGAACTGTTAAAAACGACTACCATCATTGGTGTTGGACAGTTTACTATTTTCTACATGTTTCATGCAACAGAGTAGAGTTTCTTGATTTATATTTTACATGCCTGGCTCAGTTTTTTTTTTTTTTTTGAAGTTATTCTTATATCTCAGGGTTACTTTGGTACACTGAAGCTTTTAAAGAATCTCTAAAGATGTGTAAAAATGTGTTGGCTGCACTGTATAGTGTGGAGGGTCTGGGGTTATTGTGGCTTTTGGAGAATTTGAAACTAAGATTTTGGAACATCATGAAACATTGATCATTTCCTGACCCTGTAAATAAATATGACTGAAGCTGAGACTAATGGTGACTAGCATTGAGAAGTCAATAGCATCACTTTGCTGCCATGAGGTCAAGGAGGATAGATTTCAGAGAACAAGCAGTGTGTTACTTGATTGCTGGGATCATTTCTAATGTGAAACTTGTTGCTGATTAATTTTCCTAGATTTAGCCCTGATTTAATTACTCTTGTTATAGCTCCCATAATTTCTGGAATAAAAGGTGTGAATTTTGTGGCTTAGATTACCTGTCTTTTGTGTAAAAATTCACAGAATATGCAGATATATTTTTTTGTACAATAATTAATCTGCAGCAAAACCATGGAACCAATTGAGCTGCCTTGGTTGACTCTAGGATAGTGAGGCACACTCTCAGGCTGATCTGGTCTTTTGTCCCATACTTGTCCTTAGTGGGTATGCATGTAGGACATGATCAGTTAGAGAGTAAAACGGGGTTCAGGTACTTGGTGTGTCAGTGCTTACTGATACTTCACTAGTCACCTAGAAGTTGGCTTGCTGATATGAAGAGTTCAGCTCTTTCCTGGTGTGATCTCTTCAGGATGATGGAACACAGTGGTATGTAGTTGTTTTCTGATTTGTTTTGTTTAGTTGGGGCCTTATTATTTTGTGTGTTTACTAGGCATTTAAATTTTGAGTTTCTGTGCCCACAATCCAATCAGCCTTGCAGAGAGAGTCAGAATGGCTGTGCCAGGCTTTTGGAAACTGAACACCTTGGTATGTAGTTGTTTGGTTTGTTTAGTTGTGGTATTATTATTTTGAGTACTTAGTACACATTGAGTTTCTTTGCCCACGTTCCAGTTGACCTTGAAGAGAGAGTCACATGGTTGGTGGAGCAGAGAGCCTTAATTTTTCTGGTAGCTACAGAGCCACAGTTACTGTTTATTTAACTCTGAATTTCATATTTGTTATGGTCTTCACTCTTCTGGGATGTTTTACAGTGTTGAATGGTAGTTACAAATATTCTGGGACGGCCTATCTGACTCATCTGTCAAGGGTCAAGAAGTCCACTTGGAAACATCAGTAACTACCAATTAAAGCTCCATAACATCTCAGAAGAGTGAATACCTCACTTACACTGCGGCAGAAGCCTCAAATTACTCATAATTTGTTGTTTTGGTAACTGGAAGGCTAACATGGCTATGGGCCATTGTAGAGTTGACTGGTCTTGCTGCCAAATGGATTAACTGAAATGGTATCCGTCCATGGAATGTTGAAGTCATGAAGCATAATTCTTTTGGGTTATATAAGTGAAACACTATATTTGCATATTTTCTTATGTTACATTATATTAATTTGAACATTTCTTTTTTTCCTGCTGTCACATGTTTCCTTGATATTGGGTATAGCTGGGACTGAGTTGCCTAGAAACCAAATGGCCAGTATGAAATCTGGACACCCATCTGACAGTGGGCTAGGTTCACAGCCACATGTTACATTTTTGATATGTGTGTTTCTTTTATGACTTTCCTGTACCTTTATGCAGTGCCTTGTGGAATAAACTGTGTTTCTTACTGTGTCTATGAAAATAAGAAATTTTGGTACTGTAATATGTTAAAACTTGTCAACAGCTTTAATCCATTCTCCTTTTGAGATTTAATCTTTTACATTTAGTACCTTTACTAACCTGGAATAAAACATATATGTTTAAATTAATTAGTAGCCTACTGAAGACATGAATGAGAGTGTTTTGCAAGTTGAAATGCAATGAAAGGCTGTAGTTTTGTATGTTTTATTTATTTCTTTTTCTAGAAGATTGTTCAAATGTGTGCAGCTGTATGGAATGCACACCAAATAACTCTTTATGTGTGAAGACTTTCTATTCCATTAAATATTTATAGAGAAATGAAGTATGATAGTCTTATTTCTTTATTGAAGCACCTTTACACCAACACACAATACAGAGTATCCCAACTTAACATGGAACCCACTTACAGAATCTACATTAATAGTCTGTGTTACATAATATAACTTCCTGCATATCACAGCAAGTGCTGGAAATTACCTCCTTCAACTGTCAGACATGTATGATACCAAGTGAACAAATAACTGTGTGTAGCTCTTGTCTAAAAAATTTGCAGAACCATGCACCTGCTGCTTTGATTAACTGTGTCCTGTGTGTGTGACTTGATCTTATATATATTGTCTTTCAGACATCCCCACAGCTAATAGCACATGGAATCAGATCGGGTGTATCAGCAGACCACAAATAATTTGTCATCCATGGGACAACCAATCATTCATCTCCAAAAATGTTATATAAGATAGCTATTAAATTATTGGCTATATGAATGATTGCACCATCCTGCTGGAAGAATCCATATTCCCTCTCCTCTTACCTACAATTTTAAAAATACTGTGAAAATTTGTCCAAAGTATGTTTCTGAATTTCCTGTGTCCAAAAGTAAGGTGGGTCTGACCATTTCACATTGATGACACACCATACTCAAACTGTAGTGTCATGTAATGGCACCATTTATATTAGCCTGGGATTATCAGCTGATCAGTATCTTTTATTTTGAATATTTATGTGACCTTTTAAGTAAAACCATGCATCATCTGTAAAGTAAGTTATTAGTGGATCAACTTCACCACTACACACTGTTTGACAGGACCTGTTGGCCATTCCATTTCTATCCACAATAGCAACCTTTTTTTGGTCCAATTTTTGCAATATTTCAACAATGTTGTTCACTTGCTTTTTTTTTAAAGCAACTTACATGAGGCTTGCAAGTTGAAAAGAATAATTAACATATAAACACATATCAAAAATAATTATAATACTGTTTGATCCTGTACTTATCCCAAAAGGTAACACAGGCATCACATAAAGCCACACAAAATGCCATCAAATTCATTATTTGAATTTATATTCTGTAAGTATCATTTCATTCATTATATCTCACTCATTATTGCATTTTCTCACACCTGATGAATTTTGGTACCAGCAGGTTTTCAGCAAATATGAATTGTTGATATGTCAGTTACTTTACTTTATTGTCCCAAATAACTTTTTCTGCACATCCCATACCAGTTAAATTGTAATAATTGCAAAACAAGGTACACAAGTAAGGAATGATGTTTTTCTGCATTATGTATGCTGTTCAGATATATGCCCAATAACACATGAGTAGCATGTGTAGATGATTACATATTGCACCTTCCCACGTTCAGAAATTAAAAATCCAGAACTGATGGATTCTCATACTGTTAGAAAGCCTAAGATTCCTGCAGTAAATGTTTATTTCCTTAGAATGTATCTGCCAAATAAAGTGAGGTGTTGGAGGTACAGGTGCAACTGAAGGTGGTACAGTTAAAATATGAAATCAGTGGACTTCTTTTCTTCCTTGTGATCTTGTTTCTGCTTTCAGCCTATGCCACTGTACCACTGTGATGCTTGGGTTCGCTAGCATCTCCAACCAGTGCTTGGTTTCTGACTCACCAGAACCGTCTCTGCCTGAAACATTTAGGAAGTTTAGTTTATGGTGTTGGACAGTTCCCCTTAGCCCCTCCTGCACTGCCAGTCAGATGGACATCCCATAGTAATGATGATGCCATAGGAGAAAGTGCTAATGTTGTAACTTTCAAAACTAATGTATCTGTTAGAATGTGGGTTTATTTTAATATGCAGTGAAATCTATCAATAAGCTGAGAAGTCAATGTATGTGACAGTGCAGGTAGAGTTCCACTTGTCCTGAACCTTGGCGCTAAATGGAGGTAAGTGCTCATCTTTACACCCTGGCCTCTTTACCTTTGGGAAATGAGCCCCTTTTACTGGGTGGGTGTTTCCCAGAGCCAATCTGAACTCTATGAAGAAGGGAAAATCTCTTGCCCCTGCCAGGAATTCAACCAAGTACCTCTGAAATTCGACCTGTAGCCTAGTCATTGTACCAACTGTGCTATTCTGGCAATTCAGCCATTCAGCATGCCTTGTTAAGTTGTCCTTTAATCAACATCAGAGGCAGCCATCCATAATGAGTGAAAGGTCTAGGCCTTACTTACATTTAATACCTCAAAGATTCCAGTGTTATGGAATATGTTGCCATGTTGACTGATAACTATTTACTCTGAAGATTTCAGTATCCATCACTACCACTGTCTGAACCAAAAATCTCCATTTTGGTGCCTCAATGCATAAAAAATTGTTCATAAGTTTCTGTTCATTTGCATTTAGTATGCATGAATAGCAGTGTGATGGGTTTACAATTTGTTAACATTTTATATGGCACAAGAAGATTTTTCAGAATCAGCAGGGATATTGCTTAAGTTGCAATAAATGTGTAAGGGCTTAGTCTCACAGACTGTAGCTTTAGTGCTGTGTTACATCTACACTGCTTCCACTTACTCATGGTACAAGACAGATGTCATGCCTACTGTTTTCAAGTTTGTAATGTTGCCATGGAGCTGGCACATTATCCCCATTATAAGCTCTGTATGCAACTGTGTCTGAACATACAATATTATGTATAGGGAGATATGGTAGAGGGATCCAAAACCAACCCAGACCCAAAAGAGCAACAGTTTTAGGTGTTCAGCCTGAGCACAAGGTTGATAATGTAGAGGATACTACACAATATAATGTATGAAATCATTAAGCACTATCTTTACAGAGGTCATCCCATTGTGTTTAAATTTACAAGGTAAACAAATTGTCAATATTTGCTGTCAAACACATCAACAGTACTTTAGTTATTAGTTTATTTATTATGGTGGCTACATGTTTCAGTCATTCTTGACCATCTTCAGGCCAACTTATAAAAACATAAGATAAAATCAGTGCATATTTATGTATTATGGGATCTCATATTACTTACATTAAAATGTACATAAAATTTTAAAATGTTGAAAGTTGTATATATAATAAAATATTAATACAGAAATGTCGTATTGGTAACAAATTTCCGTTGGTTGTGATGGACAATAAAATATTGATTATTGTATTGGTAGTTATATTGACATTATGTTGGCATAAAACTTAGTAGAATTATGCGATAAAATATATGTTGTATTTGACATTTAATAGTTGCTGAGTTTCATAGTCACAAGATTGGCACATTGGTTCATTTGTTGTATTTATACATGTGTTATAGATTCAGGTCTCTTAGTCTTTATATTCTTGTGTGTATTGATACACCAGATGATGACTGTGGTCATTCAAAAGTTCTAGAACGGAGTTCTTTATATTGTTGACGGGTGATTGGTTATCTTAAATGTTGTCAGGTGTAGTTTGTCCTACAATGAAGGCAGTTGATTTGTTTGGATGTTGAGAGGCTCAGTGTACATGTGTGTGCTCTCTGTGCTGTAGTTTGTGACTGTACCTTATGTTTTTCTAAGTTGGCCTGAAGATGGTCAAGAATGACTAAAACATGTAGCCACCATAATAAATAAACTAATAACTAATATGCTGTTGTTGTGTTTGATGGCAAATATTAACAATTCATGTACCTTTCTTAAGTATCAACTTTTAAATAGGAATTTTTTTTTTATTAGCATCAGGAAGCCTGGGGGCAGGGGGTTAAACTATTGGTCTTGACCTCACTTGTTCAGATGGTCATTAGCTGCCACTGATCAACAAATCAATAACATATGTCCTGATTGACAAGTGGGACAGTTATGAGTTTGGTATTGGTAACTCAAAAAAGAGGCTGGTTATTTCTTTATTTTGGCTTGTGATATTCTGTCTGTAAATTTAATCTTCAGTCACATGTAATAGAAATCGCTGACCTCACCTGCAAGCATAATGCGACCAATCAGTTCATCGCGCCCAATGTTGTCGAAGTCCATCACCACGATTTCCAACGAACTTTCCTCTATGTTTGTGTTTGCCACATTGAAGCTGAATGCCTCATTGAATATTGGACTCAGTGTACACTTGACAGTTTTTGTTTTCCGTTTCTCTGCCCGTTTGTCTGGTGACCTGAGACATAGCTTCACATATGGATCTGTAAGAACCAGACAGATTAGATGGAAACTATATTGAAATTCAGGGTCACAAATTAACCATCAAGGGCTGGTTATACACTTACACCAATATAGTATCCACAGCTTGCAATGAATTTCAGCTGTCTTGGTTGTCTGCATGTGGTATTTCACAACATTTGACTAGCAGTAAATCTTGTAACTAACCTTATCATGTAAACCAGCATTGTAAATTGATGTAAGACACACAAGGATACTAGATACATAATTCCAGAGCGCTTCCTTTTGTTGGAACTATTTCCATTGCTTGAATACATCATAATTATAATTCCCATCAGTGAAATTTCACACATGCAGTGTAGTTTGTATCTAACTTGTAGTGGAAGTCCTTGATAATTCTGAGAGACATTTGAAAACCCAGTGTTGAGGTGCATTTGCAAAATTGCAAAAAGTGACTATTAGATTTGCCATTCTGTCTGTCTATCTGTCCATCTGTAAGGAATAACTTGGCTCCCATTGGACGGATTTTCATGAAATTTGATACCTAAGTATTTGTTGAAAATCTGTCTAGAAAATTCAAGTTTCATTAAAATCAGACAAGAATCACAGGTACTTTACATGAAGACCATTATACATTTTTGATCATATCTCACTTAGTTCTTCTTAGCATGAAAAGTGTTTCAGACAAAGATATAGAGGAAATCAAAACACACATTTTATTTTCAGTAACTCTTTTAAAAATCGTGCCTTTTTTGAGATAATTTGAAAAAATACTGAGTAGCAGGGCAGGTCACAGATGACAATTTGGTGTGCATTATATGCTGGATACCTAAGCCTACAAATACATGCTCAGAATATGTAATAATTATTGATTTTCTACCGCAACAATGGTTGCACAAATGTGCCTCGGTGTTATGTTACGTGAACATGGCCTGTCTTGTTAGATCACGCTTGGATTCTGTACACACACCATGTTATAAAATTAATTACATTTTTCATATGTTTAAGCTGATAAATACAACTATAAATGTGAGTTTGAAGAAAGAAAGCTTTATGTGTATGTGAGTCCGTGATTTTGATTAATTTATATTTATATACAGTTATTTAGAATATTTTCTCAATGTTGGATGGCTTATTTATCCAGACAAGCACTTAGTGTTGTGGTTTTCATGATACGATGATGAAACATATCATAGTAACTGATTCAGAGGTCCACAAATTTGTCTTATGTAATCATCCATTGTGACTATTTAATATTCATTCTTCAGCATATCAACCCCATGTGTTGCAACTCCTGTTTGCAGTCCATCTCCAATATTCCAGGTAATGAGTTTTTTAGTGAACTTAGTTGAAGTCAACCTATAATAAAACTCCTATTATTAGATAAAATATTTAACATTTTTTTTAAGTTTAAAAATTTCATTTATCTGATGATTACTGGCAGTGATTCACATTTAATTCACTTGTAATGTGAATGTTACCTTCTCTACTGTTTTCTCATTAGTACTACAGTTCCTCAAAACAGTTTTCCAGTTTGTATTATTACCATCTAGCCTTAGTGTTGTAATGAATTTTTTGTAGTGACATTATATATAGTAGCTTCGAAAAGTTCCCAGAATTCACTGATACAATTTACAGGAATTGCTGCTGTGAATAAGGAATTGTACATTGACATCCTTTGTCACCTTAAGGATACGGTCAGAGGAAATGGCCTGAAAAATGGAGAACCAACAGTTGGCTTCTCATTCATGACAATGCTCCAGCACACCAGTCAGTTTTTGTCATGGATTTAATAGGAAAATAAAAGTGTGACAACACTGGAGCATCCCCCATTCCCTCCTGACCTGACTGGAGCTGATTTTTACCTGTTCCCTTGACTGATATGAGCATTGTGATGCTACTGACATCATTAAGAATGCAACGAAGAGGTGAGAAGGCATTCACAAAATGGCTTCCAGGAATGTTTCCAACACCTTTACAGTCACTATTTTGAAGAAATGTAGCTTAAATGATTGTACTGTCTTATATTTTTTAGAAATAAAGTGATTCCAGGAACATTTTGAAGTTACCACATATATAATTTACTCAGGCATTTTCTATACAGTTTGTCTGTGATAGTTATGATTGTTGTTTCTGCTTTTTACAAATATACTACAAGTAGTAGAGAGTTAACATTTGGTGCTTTTACAAGCATCCACATGGTGTACAAGTGCACCAAATTCTATTTAAATCTGCAGGGGTCAAGTTGAATATTGTACTTCTGTGTTTTCATTTGAAATTGAATGTCCCAATAGCTGCCCTCAAGATTGAGGCGTCAGGTTCCTTTGAAATGCTGATATCTCTCTACAAAGCTAATGTCCTCGCACTCCAGAGGAATATAATTTCAAACATTTACTCAGCTTGAAATAAATGTCAGCAGCAATGGCCAGTTTGGTCCTCTAGTGTGTAATGTCACATTTGTTCCACATGAGAGAAAAAGTTCATGGGACATAAGTATAATGTTACATTATGACATGTTCAGTCTGGTATTGCCTTTAAATTTCCTGAGTTCTGAGATGACAGCCAAAATATCTCTCTCATGTCAAAATCATAAGACTTACAAAATCTGTGTAATGGACACAAAATGTGCCCTCAATTTTTCACTACATGTTGTCATTGTTGTACACCTTTTTGGATTTATGACTGTTGCCATTATACACCACTTCTTAATTTGCCCCCTCTCATTTTCAGTTTAACACCCTTTGGTTGGCTACACTCTATTATACCATTCCATTATTTCTTACAGGAATATTATTTTTTGTTTATGACTTTTTGATTTATGCCCACTCTCTCAGGAACACAACTAGGGCATAAAACAAGGACTTCGTGTACATGTGTTATTTGAAACACTTTTGGCCATAATAATTTAGATTATATGGCATACTCGCAATGTAATAATTTCCTTTACAATATGTTTTCGTCATTTCCCCAGGTTTTTATTCTGATTATCAATGTGCAGGTAGTTTTAAAAGGCTATTTCCAGCCAACATTGTATGCAGTTTGCAAGGTTGGAGCTCTCCAGTGAACTGCCCTTGCACAAGAATATTAAGATGAACAATCAGGTGGTGTAATTTGGGGTAATAAATTGAATTGAAGAAAGAGTTTTCTTGGAATTTCAATGATAATCTGAGTCACCTGACTTGAGGTTGATGTCCATAGACCGCAGGTCCCAGGCCTTAAGGATTGTAACTGTAAGCTTGTCACTGGGCACATAGCATAATGACATGAGCATGTCACCATACTCTGATGCTGGCTTGAGAGGCTCACAGAAAGACTGCTTCTCCAACATGTCCACCTGTAGTACAGTGTTACCATATACAGTGAATAAATTGTCAAAAGTCCCCAACAGCAATCAGGCTGTTTCTGTTCTGCTATAAATCAGTTACAACTTAGAGCTTTGGCTTTGCTTCCTTTTTCAGTTATGAAGAAGGCTGCTAGAGTGTATATTTATGGATTTACTGATGGTTATATAGTGACTGTGGTCACTTGTATTAGTGACCACTTTGCTGATTATAACAACCTTGGAAGCTTCTGGAAGGAACTACTATTGATTTTCATGGGAATATGTCATTTAAGATGGGATTAGAGTAGCAGGTTCTGTAATGATAACACACAAGAATTCCCAGTTACCCTTCTGTATTATACATGATGCACAATTGTATCTAAATCCACTTAATGAAACTCCCTTTTAACTGAACAATTATGATTGGTTTGACTGGAGGACACTGTACCCAGCCTAGAATCACAGCCTGATAAAGTGATACTGAGCATCTTTAAAACTGCGGGGAGAATTCAGTGAAGTTAAGGACTTGATAATGTGGAGTAACAAAACTTGCTCAGTAACATGCGATATACAATTTTGGTTGATGGCATTGCCTACTTTATGGTGTCTTACATCTTCAGTGATTAAGTCATTGATTATTGTAGTTACAGAGAAACGTGTCTTGAATGTTACATTTGGTTATTTTTATAATTTCAAGGATTCTCTCATAACACGATGGGGTACAGTAGTAGCTGTCAAACATCATATTATGGTTTCATCTATAGCTGGTCAAAGTTAACATAGACAGATGAGGCTACTTAAACATGGTACAAGGTTAGTGGCTGTCAAATTGCAGTCAAATGAAGAATTTAATAAAGAATGTGTCTACTAAGCAATGAGTGAGTGTGAATAACTAATAACAATGAAGGTGAATGACTATTTCTTAATGTTTTTGCAACTAATACTAGAGTCAGATGGCAGGAAGTTTGTGAGTGTTAAATGCTAAATGGAAGGCAGCAGATATAGCCTGTTGTGTCAGCATCTTCCTGGAATAACTGAGGACAACTACAGAAGTCCCAAGTCATGATCTATCACATCTGTAAGGAAACTGGACTTCTGAATATGAACCAGGATTGCTAGCCACTCTACTGGACTGTTTTGTGCCATGATATACATTAATTGGGTTTTGTGTTTGTGCTTACATTGATCCCTTGTTGTTTTGACATTGGCATGCAGTCACAGTAATCAAGTCAACTTTAGAACACTCAGCAGTACCTGCCAAAGAGGTAACAAAACTTCCCCTATGGAGTCATCCCTTGTGATGCGATCATAGTCAAACACATGTAGCTGCAGAACTTGAGTCTGTAACTTTTCAATCGGCAGATCTGCAACATAACAATATATTCTGTTTAGGTGAAGTCTGTACTAACTTCCACAGTTCACAGCCTTTAAGTGTTCAACTTTTAAACAAGATGTCAAACCACATGTTTACTACAGACTGCTGAACTTGATGTTAATATTACAGGGTTTTTCTTTGGCACACTGACCATGACACCTTTATTGCATGGGAAGCCTGCATCCACCAGAACATCCAGTGTGATCTTAGGTACTCAGGAATGTGACAAAGGAAATGCACCAAAGTATCCAAGTGACTGCAGCATTCATTATTAATTTATTTACTTATTAATAGATTAAGATAACAGCTATCTGCTCCACTGCCCTCTATATTAGATTCCCGACTCATAATAACCAAGGAATCCCAGCATGGTGCTACAAGTTGAATTTCTGCTTTGGAAACTTCTGGACTGAAACATAGGTCATTTTGAGGTGTAACATCCAGTATTCTGTGTTTTACATTTTCCATTTGTGCGTTGTGATTAAATTGTTACAGTGTAAACCAACAAATCCACACACTGCATTAGAATTTCAATAATATTTTAATATGTCAACTCCTACATGTTTTGGACCTCACTGGCCCGGCATCAGCAAGTGTGTAGATGCATAAAACAATCGTTTAACATTTTTATCATCTCCAGTAGTATGTAGTAAAATTGTCGTAAGTTTTGTCAGTGTTTGATTCATAGTAGATGGATTTGTGCACAGTAATTAGAGCAGCCTAGTGGTTTGAATGTACTTTCAATTGTTTTATGCAACTGTACACTCCCTGATGATGGGCCAGTGAGGCCAGGAACATGTAGGAGTTGATGTATTAAAACATTACTGTAATTCTAATGAAGCATGTGCATTTGTTGGTTCACATTGCAACAATATTCTGTATTTTTTAATATCACCCAGATAAAGGAGGGTAACATTTAGTTACGTATATATAGCAATTACAAAAATCAAATATTAGCTTCATTGGTTGGTAATAAACTAAACCAAATGCAGTGATATATGTTGAGACATGCAACTGAAAATTTTTGGGGTTTCAAAAGCATATTGATGATTAACACTCTGTATGTGTGACAGCATGATGATGATAATTATGGTGGTGATGATGACTATGACAGCAATGATGGTGATGATGATGACGACGACGACGATGATGATGATGATGATGTAGGAATGCCGCTAAGTTGCTATTCTAGGGAATCTAGTGCTCTCACTTTTTCTGCAACTTGCTTGCCAGTGGCAGCAGTAGAACCATTGTTTCTTTCCATGTATGATGCTAAAGTAGCACAATGAAATTCCACTCGGTGGTTACACATATAAGCACCCTACAGGACACCAGCTTATTGTGATGTGTGTGAGATATGAGGTTATCATGCCAGTTGTGTTGAACATTTAAGTCGTCTGGGATGTTATCCTATGTTGACAGTTAGTTACAGAGTTTTTGGAGGATTGTTTCATCTCCATCTCCAGGGTCAGGTACTTCAGTTAGACTTGTAAGGGAAAGTCCCTGACACAACTGAACCATTAATTATCTTTTACTGGAAAAAAATATTAAATATTCAAATTATACTTCCTTGTGTAAGAGGTTTCTCTGTAACATGAGAAGGGGTGGGTGGCCATTGCCATGCCCCGGCTGTTTAACCATGGGCAAGAGCTGCAGTGTCCATTTTATAGGAGGCTGGGTGGGCCCAGGGCTGGTCTGGAGGGGTGTGGAGGAGAGAAAAACTTTTGCCACTACAGGTTTTGAACCCTGAACCATCCAACCTCTAGTGAGTCACTATACTGGCTTCCATCCTGGCCCATACTTCCTAATTGCTTGAAGAAACCCTTTTCTTTGACCCTTCAAGATGGAACTAATAAGTTTCTAGAGGTGTGCACCTTGCCAATTGTCTCTTATCTTTCCTGTTATTTCTTGCCCATTTTTCAATTACTGTGAGCTTCCACTTTTCCCATTGTTCCCAATTTCCACAAATAACCCCATTAAAATCTGGCAATTTAATTTCTTCAGGCACTCCCCAACTCTTCCTCATTTTTATTTGAAACAATTTCACTTGTAACTAGAATTACTAAGTGTATTGAATTTTTTCATCATCTAATGTATTAAAATTAGTATAATTAATAAAATACTACATTTTTGGGGCAGCACTGACCCCTATCTTTAGCCTTGCTTTTAAAAACTAATGTTCTCACATAGTTATTTACAATGTTTTTTAACACAACCTAAAGCCAAATCAGTGAACATTTCATATTCCAAAGACATTTCAGAAGCTATGTTAACACACATCTCACCAAATATTTGATAATTGATTTTCATCATGGGTCACTGTAATATTTTCTTTCACTATACTGTTTCTCTTGTGATGATGTGTAAACCATTCCTGTGTCAGACCATTAATTATGTAGTAACATTATGTTTTAGAAACAAACCTGAAAACAAGGCTAATCTGGACCCTGAACCATAGTGTTGTATTAATTATATTAATTTTAATACAATAGATGATGGAAGAAGTCCATACACATTCTGAGATTAGTTGTGACTTATCGTAGTCAGAACATTATAGAATAATATCACTGCTCTTGTGTCAGATAACCCCCTTTCAGTTTTATTGCTCTTTTGGTACTGTATATCTTCACACTGGATCACCCCTAGAAAAATAGTTGTCATTAGAAGTGAAATAATGACATATAGATAAATAATTCCTAAGTTGCTCACGCCTGCCCACCCATGTTAGTTGATGTGACTCCTCTGGCCCTATTAATTAATTGCCTCAGTGACACTAATGTGCACTTCTTAGATTAAAAAAGTTGAACTGAATTTCATATATGCTATCATTTTTATAAATATATATGATGTGACCTATACAGTAATGTCTGCAAATCATCTGCTTAACTTTTGGGAGATAGATGTGCATGTCAAATGTATTTCATGATGGCCTGAGTTTTCTTGGCTTAGCAGGGACATTTAAATTTGTACGAAGTAAACACACAAAGATCAGCGTATGATAAGCCATGGGCCAGTACATTTTAGAGATCAGCCTTTGGTCTCACAGGATAGTAAAGATTAATTTACACAAGCTAGTGGGCATGTTCTGGTATTAAAGATTTGTATGTTGTGTATGCGTCCATTCCCCTTCTGGCACATTTGCTAGTGCCCGTGAGTGAAATGTATGTAGGAATGAGTACTGTAATCACAGAATGCCTGCTCCATCCTGCTGACTTTGTGTGTGGGCAAGCAAGTCTCACACTTGAGTAGTTACAACAAAGGATAATATATTTCACTTTACGGTTTGAGAAATAGCCAATGCTGCAAGAACCTGGCGTCCATAATTTATCAGAATCAATATAATAACAAAGCCAACTCAGAAGTATGTGAAATCCCCTCACCCTCGAAGCAGAAGGTCTCACACCAGTGGGGTTGGTGTGTGTGCTTTCTGACCTTTGTCTTGAAGCGATGCTTCCTATCTGGTAGCAGGGTCACCCAAACATAGGGGTCGCAATTCCCAGGAAAAAAGTCTGTCATTGGGAGGTTCCTAGCCTGCACAATGAATGCACCTAACATTAGTAAGAAAAATTTATACACGGCCATCAGAAGTGATACTGAAAAACAAGCAAGCATTGCTAATATTGACAGTAGTAATGGTGGTAAAAGTAATAAATAAGCAATAACTAAATAAATGAGTAAGTAAGGGCTTGATAAATTAACAATCTGACTACTGTAAGAGAAGGGCAAGACAGTTGAGCCTATTACATTGGTAGTTTTTAGTGTTCATGTTAATGAAACCATGAAAGAACTGTGTAAGAAAATTGATCAAAATATTGTTATTAATAATGAAACTTCCTGTGATTTGCACATCAAGAAGTTATGACAATTACAGTGTTACTTGCATAACAACACATTTATTACCTCAAATAATGAGTGATTAGAATTTAAAATCTGAACAGTGAATAAAAAAGCAGTGGCTTTCCAGAGGTCAAAATTTAATTACAAAAATATTGATAGAGAATAAATTAATATGTCTATGTGTTTGACCATTTTGGTTATTGGATATTAACAGTATAATAAGACAAGGACAGGAAAAGAAAAAGAATAAAATCATGGAATATAAATATCACAAAATAAGTTCAAAAGTAAATCTTCTTGGTACTCAAAACCGTATAAGATTACGGCAAGACTTATCATAACGGAAATCTATACTATGACAGAAAATAGTGCAAGTATTGGAACTGTTTAAGTTTTCGCATCTTGGTAGCACAAATTATCCTCTGAAGTACAAGTGAGTTTAGTTATGGAGAAGAAATTACAGATACCAATTTAGTGTTACAGAAATATGCAACTTATGTGGACATAATGGAAGATAAGAACAAATTTTGAATAACACTCCACAAGGAAAGATATGTTGGTAGAACTATATGCAAATTTATTGTCCAGTGGGGATTTTAACAGGGATGGAATAGACCACTGGGCATTATGCTAGGACTCTGTATGCATGATGATGAAGGAATGAAGTGTGCTCACTTCACCAGTAATATACAAACAAACAAACGTTACTGCTGTTCTACTAATTTCGCACTTGATGTATCATCCAAAGTGTACAGACAGTGATATGCAAATATTAATACATAGGTGAAATGTTTTTCTGATGATGCTGTGAATAAGGAACAGGAATTATGGCAATAGTGTTTTATACAGTGTACTTACAGACTGGACGAGGACTTTCAGTTTACCCTCATGTGCATTGTACTTGAGAGTGAATGATATGTGTCCCCTTGGGTACTCCACCTGCAGGGTTGCTACTTCTGGCTGCAGCTGCTGCTGTTGTGTTTACAAATAGAAATAATTCTACAATAAATGCACTCATGTGAGTATAGACTTCATTAGAGCTAAGCTCAAGTTCACTGCATATGTAGATATCTCTAAAACATACAAAATTAAATCATTAACCAATACAGCTGAATCTAAAGAACCATTAATTGATCACCCAGTCTTTCCAGTATACAGACTGACAAAGCTAAGCTTCACATTCAACTGACAGTAGATTAACTGCATTACCAGATCCACAGGGACTTACCTCATGCATGTAACTACTCACCACTATGTGCTGCCTCTCAGCCACATATGGCAACACCCTCACATTTGGCACCATGGGAAAGGACTCCAGGATAGAAACTGTCACAATGCCTGCTTCTGCTGATGATTTCTTCCTGCAAGAATTGAATTTATCATATAAAATATGAAGGTTTCATTCTCTCTGCAGTTGCTGTAACAACACTAGCCTGTTCAAGACCAAAAGGATAACATGAAGGATGCTAGGGCTAAGACAATCAACAACTGCCCTCTCATTACTAGCTTACATCAGCAATTTCTCCTTCACATCTGTTCTCAGAAAAAACTCCATTGATTGTGTCAAGGTGGTGTAATTGTTACATGAAGGCAATGTCTTTAAAACCATTAAGTTTAATTATATTGATACAGTTTTTAATTTTGTTCTATTTTATAGATTTTTGGAAGACATTCTACTGCACAACTTTTGGTATCTGCAGTCCGGTTTTCGGGAAATCTACTGTTTATTATCTCTTCTTCATCAGACTTCAGAACAGTAATTAGACATTAACAACCTGTCTTATGTCTGTCCATCTACCCATGTTGGCAACGCGACTGACGTTGGACGTATTTGCATGAAATTTCATGTTGGGATGTTTACCAAAATTTGACAACAGGAAATATGATATCTTGCCTTTTACAAAGTACAGGGAAAGAAACCTCGCAGATTACGAGAGTACAAGAGTTACGATATCTCAAAATTATGAAATTATTAGCCTACTGTACAATTAAGCAGGCAGGAACAGTGAGCTGGAGAAACAGTCGTCATCCATCCCACGCTAAAAATAATGGTATAAAGTAGTGCATGCAAGTAGAGTTCATTGAAATTATTTATGAATAATAGGGAAAATAAGGGATGCAAAGCTCCAGAAGTGTTATGGTCTGTGAATATTTCCTATCCTGCTTATATAATCGTTATTTATCCAAGACAAATGAAATATCTTTGACATTTCTTAAACGTTTCCTTCCTGTTTTCTTCTTCCTTTTTTAAACTCAAGTTGAACTGACATAATTATACCAGTGAGTTAGTGAAAGTGCGGCAGTAACACCATGTCAAATGTATCTCTTTAACCACTTTTTCTCTCTCTTTCTCTCTCTCTCCCTCCCTCCCCAGGCAGTAAGTCACAAGCGCACTGCGCATCCTCAGGTAACATAGATGCAAACACATTGAACAAGCAGTCGCGGGGAAACGATGTGGTGTGGTTCTCCAGTTTGATGGCTTTACGAAGGCGCACAACTTTTCACCATAAAAGAAGCAGTAGGCCTATATTATAAAATGTTACACAGCTGCCCAGACCTGAATGTGAACTTTGAAATGGCTTAGGACATGAAAATTTGAAGTGGTATTCGTGAATTTAGATTATCGACAGTCCGTATACATGAGATTCATTGAAAAAGGGAACAGATGGGAGGATAATATTAAAATGGTTTAAAATAAGATGGTAGGTAGTGAACTGTGTTTATCTGGCTTACGGCAGGGACAGCTGGTGGGCTGTTGCAAACACGGCAAGTCTGAATATAATGTAGCGAATTTCTTGGATGCCTCAAGAAGGATTCTGCTCCATGCAAATGGCTAGAGTAGTAATTGACAGTCCGTGATTAGTGGCTCCCTGTTACCACGGAATGGCGCGTCTTGGGGTTGCAGATGGAGGAACAGCCTCCAATATGGAGGGTAGCTGCGAATATATTGAATAAGCAGTCGCGGACAGTCGACAAGGGTGGTCCTCCATCTTGGGGGTTGGGCGAGGTGCTACCAACTCCTCATCATAAAAACTGGCCTTGTTACAAAATGGTTGCATGTGCTTCAGGCATGGACTCATCCTTGTTATGACCTAAGCTCTGGAAATTGGACATGTGATTGGGTACATGGAATATTAGGAGCCTGTACAGGTTAGGTTCACTTACAGCACTAGCCAGAGAATTAGCAAGATATAAATTAGATTTAGTGGGTGTACGGAAAGTTAGGTGGGACAAAGAAGGCGCCATAAGAGCAGAGGATTATATAATATATATATATATATATAT
>Ga0131853_10004131_pt1 | contig 26038 bp, 19 predicted proteins | sample TergutLab28metaG_FD_92764 | JGI IMG/M metagenome (GOLD analysis project Ga0131853, IMG submission 92764) | Labiotermes labralis P1 segment gut microbial communities from Petit-Saut dam, French Guiana - Lab288 P1 (version 2) (version 2) | ecosystem: Host-associated > Arthropoda: Insects >... | reverse complement strand
TAGGTAGGGGTTAACATATTTTCTTGCATCTGCTAGGGTTTTTATTGAATGATTGCCATTTGACTTTGCTAAGGTTGGGTTGTCAGCACTTTCCGGGCTATAACTAGCCTTAACCCACTTAACAAAAGCACAGCATTTAGCAAGATAAGTGTTATATGTACCCCATGAATAGATGCCGTCATGGGTTGTGCCGACTTGTTTATCATGATGTCTTGATTCGCCTATACGTAGCTTTTGGTTTAATGTTTCTCGTACTTGGTATATTAGACTTTTGGTTTTTGGCATAGTGGTTTCTCCTTTTGGCTTTGGATTTTGATGCTTTTTGGTTGTGCTTTCGGTGTTTGATTCAATGGTGTTTTTGATGCTGTTTGGTGATGTCATGCGGATTTCTCTCAAGCAACCATCAATCAAAATCTCATCTGCTCGAAGATAAGATTTTGATTGATGGTTGCTCCATGGCTTAACTATTACGAGCATGAGAAATAAGCCCTTCCGAGCCTTCCATAAGCTATAGCATCCGTAAGTTAGATAAAGCTAAAGCTGCATTGAAGTTTTAACAGTTAAAGCCAAGCATGAGCTTTTTACATCTGCCCGTGATGAGTGGATTTGTTAGAATTGCTTATATAAATATAAAGCACATTCTAATCGGGCTCCGCCAAGCCCATGATTGATTTGATGCGGTGTAGAAATTGATTAGCGCAAACTATGCGCTAATCACCACATCCACTTCATCCTGCTGTTTAGCTATAGCCAAATGGCTATAGCGACAAATAGAGCCGTGTCATTCTTGCCAAATCATTCTTTCAGCGAAAATCAGATTGTACAATGCAATTGCTGTAGCATAAATACATCACTACGTCATGCTGTGCGGATAATGCACAAAAACACAAAAAAGACCGAACCAAGCAATATATGCCTGTATTCGCTCCTGATGGGTTTTGTCCGAAGACTATTCGTTATAAATCCCTAAAGGGATTTGGTTACGCCGAATGTGACCTAAGCACATCTAGCGGTAATTCTCTTAATGGTTTTTGTATGCCCATGAAAGTTTATATTTTGTCGAACTTGTTATATAGGCTCGACAGGGCATTTTCTTGATGAAGATAATAAGCATCTTTGATGAAAGCGACAAAAAGCCAATACAAGCACTTGCTGCATACTCGTTCAAACACTTGTTACATGCTTGCATCCATTCTACTGGATTAGCCATCTGATGTGATTCATTCTACAACAAAGGGCTGTGATACCGTGACAGAGGTTTATGATACCATAAATACGGCACAACAAAAAAGAACCAATTCAAGCACTAACGTACTTTCATCCGTTCTCATAGAGATTATGCCACATGGTGGCGATTCATTTATGTTCTGTAGAAGTGTATCTTTAACCCTACAGAAACATTTGGACACACATAAATATGGTCACTAGCAATTCTAAACTCACAAATGACAAACAAGCCATTTGCGGCAGCTTTTCAATCTGATATTCGAATATAATCTGATATTGTATATGTATATCTTAGCATGGGTTGGGAGTGCTTGTCAAGGTTTTGGAGTGGGTTTGGTGAAAATAACTGTAATGGGTTATCGCAGTATAGCAAAAATGAAGTCTCTTCTCAACCGTTCTCATACACTTTTCTTTTGCATTTTTGATGCGACATCTTCGGTCGAAATCTCCGTCAAGGGTTTTAACCGTTTATTCTGCATCCAGGGGATGCTAGAATAACCGTTGAAACCCGGGGTGGGTGTCGCTGTTCGTGGCAGTATTGAGGATGCTGTTAGTGGACTTCTGTGCTTTTGGGGTTGTGTTGTTGCTATGGGTGACTGCGGTTTTGCGGTGTGAAAGCAAAGCTTTCTAGGGTATGTGGGCAAGGAAGTTTCCTTGGTGTAGGCGTTATATCATGTAGCAAAAATATATTGACAATCTTTGATAAAATATGCTATTATAATGGCAATTGAGTAATAAACAGATTCCAACTGCATCAAAACCAGGCACTCTCCATAAACCAGACGCTGGTGGGTCAGGGTGGCGGAAGAGAGGAACACAGTTTGTCCGAGGTAGCATACCATGTTTAAAAGCATGTTTATGTGATGGGGCGAAGCTGTGTCTTTTTTATTTGGCAACAACGCACACAAAGAAAACATCAGGCACAACGTATCATAGCAGGATAATCAATATTTTCCGAGGAGGACACCCGCATGGCATTTCTATTCGAAGTAAAAGGCAAACAAATCGAATTTGACATAACAGAAATCGGCATAATACGCGGCTATGAATTTAGAAACTCTGTACCCGATTCCAAATACGCCAAAGGCTACCAAGACGAAAGAATGCTCATAATAAAAGGCTCAATATCCAGAACCTTAGAAAAAGCTCCTGATGTACTTGACAAAATACGAAAATGGGCTAAGATAGAATATAAGAACAGAGATACATACTATAATTATGCAAGAATTACTCATTATCACAGAGATGAGATTATAAGATATGTTTTATTTCCTGATGCTTTTGTATCAAACTATAGAGAAGAGATTGACCCTCATACTGGGGATGGGATATATACTCTTACTCTCAGGCAAAAGCTTGATAGGAGGATTGATATTGAGGTTGGGCCTTTTAATGAGAAGCATCCTAGGTTGTCTGAGTTGATGAGGGAACGGAAGCCGAGAGAAGTTCCTGCGGATTATGTGGCGGCTGTGGCGAATTCGCCGCAAAATTCTCCATACTGGGTAGAGCGCCATCGCTTAGTGAGCGACAGGGTTAGGTTGCTCCAAAGCAGGGTATTGCATCTCAATCCCGGGCAAAATCCAACTTCGGTGATGGTTCCACAAGGAGCAGGAGGCGAAGAAGGTCTTAGGGTTTTACGAGCCAGAATTACTAATGACGGACAGACATGGTATCAGGTTGAGTATGATCGTCGATTTGGCTGGATTGGTGATGACAAGCGAACCTTCGAACCGGATTATGCACTTGTAGTTGTTCAAGTTCTCGACAGACCACAAAACATTGTTATGGTTGCCAACCCCAATGCGAACGACGACAGCTCAATCGCTCAAGTCTGGGGACGCGGTACGCCCGAAGTTACGGGTCAGATTTTGGTCGATAGATGTGTTCAAAGGCGATATGATTTTGCGGCAGTAACGGTTAGGGATAGCGGATTTGATGGTACAGTAAGCACAAGAGCAGTTGGTGGCAACGTAAGGGGTTTAGTAGACGGAACAGTTGTAACCGTACGCCTGCCGCACAATCATGAGCCCTCAAATCTACGATGGAGAGAGGTGACGAGATGGGATGCGAGCGCAGCGGTTAGTTCTCGTGTTACAACCGCTACCTTTACTTCGCAGAGAATGAGGATTGAAGGTAATGAATTTATTGTTAAGCATTATCAGGTAGACCCTAGGGACATTGCCATTGAACAGTCTGGGGGACACGCAAATGATTGGAGAGCGAATGGGATTCATGCTACGAATGCTTCATTTTTGGCGAACCGCAATCTGATGACGGCTTTTCATATGTTTGATGGTTCGTCAGCTCATACAGGAGGGGAAAACAATTTTGAAGAGCTTGATCCAGTAAGTCAGCCTATGTCGGCAATGTATTTACTGCAAGGCGAAACCATGCCTGTTCTTCACTTAGACCCGGTTTACGGCTTGCCAGACAGCCATTTCGTCGTCCAAGATAGAAGCCGCTCGGCACTTAATTTACAGAGGTCGGATATAAGGTGGTTACTAGGTGGATTCTCCTTATTCCTAAGAGACAATACAATCAATAGTAACTCTGCATTGTTTAACAGATTGATAGAGAATCATCCAACCTCACAATGGGTAAATGGCAACGCAGCTTCACGAAGACCTCGGACATTCATCGGTTTTTTGTCGAGTGGCATAGTAATACTTGGCACTGTTTTCGACGAGATTGTTTCCGTGAGCAATCATATAAACAGAACCAACAACCAAGGCCCCAACCTGTTTGAAACAAGGGCGATTGCCAGACGTTTAGGTTGCGTAGAAGCATTAATGCTGGATGGTGGAGGAACATCACAATTAACATACAGCGAGGATGGCGTTAATAAAGCAACTGTTGTCAGAGTTGGAACAAGTGATTATATAAGACACCCAGGGTGCAGGATTAGGATTGCATCTGACAGGATTACGTTCAATGTTCGACATAATGCACCGACCCAAAATATCATAGACGGCAAAACGCTTTTGGATTTACAATAGGGGGGCTCTATGCGAAAATATTTTCTATTTTTCGGGACTGCATTACTTCTCACGCTTTCGGCCTGCTCCGATAACAGGGAGTTCAGCAATGAGTACCAGCCTGCCAAAGCGGTTGAAGAAGGTAAGTTCGTGTTGGAGTACGTGTCAGGTGAATGCGAGCTCTATAACGAAGACAATGACAATAATGAAGATGAGGCTGAGCGTATAAATGCCGAACGCCAAGAGGCTTGGAGCAGAGCGGCAGACAAACTGTTTTCGCAATTTCTATCCATACAGCCGCTTGCACCACCAATTTTCAACTATAGATTTGAACATAGTCCTGAACTCCTAATGGCAGCCGAGGTAGTAGAGCAGTATGTTGACTTATTTTATATATCCCGTTGGCGACCTCGGAACCCACTTTTTAATGATTTTGCTGTAGACAATGTTACATTTGAAGACTTCAAGTACATTGGTACTGAAATTGCACAGGGTCTGTTTTATTGGGCTCATACTATGTTAAGAATAAATTACCCCGAAGTGGAATTAACTGAAGAGTTTTATCATGAGATGCTAGGTAATGTTTCGACGTTGATTTATGCTGTTAAGCGAGTAGATATAGACCATGACGGAAGAGATGATATCCTTATATCATTTTATACTGAAGGATGGGGCTCTCACCGCAGATGGACAGAGGTGCTCAAATGGTGTCACGATTCTGAAAGATATGCAAGATGGCTTATTTTTGGGGATGGCGAATGGCTTGAAGTCATACAGATTGATGGAATCAACTTCATCATCATAGGAGATTCTTCGGGAGCTCATACAGAGGCAGGAGTCACTTTTTCTCGCAGTGGCGACTTTAGGTTTTTCGACATCCTGCACATACAGGGCAATGAAGCAAGAGGAATAAGGGTTGGCTACGATAACCGCACCTTTGATGAAGGTAATTGGGGCATAATTGATGCAGATGATTTGAGGGAGAGTTCTGGCACGGCAATTGAAATGGATGGATATAGTTTTGTCCACCCAAGAGCATTTGGCGGTTATAATTATGACTTGATTTTTAACCTAATTTTAGATTCAGATAATTAGTCCAGATGATGACAAAAATTAAACACCACGTTGCCATACACAGAGGAGGTCACAAAATGCAAACAAATTCAGATTTAACTAATATTGAAGCCGATAACATCAACGCCGATAACATCAACGCCAAGTTGTTGAGTAGCAAAATAATGAACTTAATCATTAACTCTGACATAAACATCCTGTTTTCTCACAGACTTGACGATACAGCAAATTGCATAAAAATGGATGGAATCATTAACTACAATGGTGTTAATGAACCCTACCCAGCGAACCTAGGCAACTTTAGCTATCAATTCACAGATAATAGCGGTACAACGCATCTTAAAGAATCATCTTATGACAACTTGGTTATCGTGGATTATTTTGAAAAATATGATGATGTGCAAGAGCGAGGGGAGTTTTGTATCATTACTCTGGATATAGATTAAGAATTAAACCCAAATATCTAAAACCAAAACACCAATAAAACAACCACATACCAGATTTCTGATATGTGGTTCATAAAGAGGCTTGTGATTGGAGTACAAGGTAGTTTCAGAATATTGCGCCGTTTAGACATATTTTTGTAATGCATGATGATTGGCTGATAATTCCAAAATTGCCTTCTCCGTACTTGAGAACGTAGTTAGGCAGATGTTCGATGAGCGGTGTTGAAAAGCATTTAAATTTTGTCTAACACTTGTCTAACACTTTCGATTGCAAATTCGATATCGACATTCTCAAAAAGCGGAATGTAGACAAATAAAAACGCTAAACAAACCCCTAAAAATCAAGGTTTATCCAGCATCATCTTTGATTATTTTTTGCTAGATATTACATGGTCTGCCAGAATGGGGTTCTGGAGGTCGAAGGTTCAAATCCTTTCACCCAGATTTGATAATCATGGGCTTTCTCTTATATAGAGGAAGTCCATTGTGCTGTATGGGCTTAAAAAGTGCTTGACTTTCGTGCTATAATGCTCTATAATAGATTCGCTGGAGGGATACCATGAGAATTGCAAATATTTACAAAAAATTGAATATATTGCTTTGCTCCGTTAAATTGGATAAACGGCGAGACGTTTAGCGGAGATTAATCAGGAAGGCTACCCTTCCGAGGTTTGTCGGTGATATGGCGTGAAGGCATAGTTTTTCTATGCTCTATTAATTGATGCTATTTACCGACAAAACTTTTAAGATTGAATCTTAGGCTGTGGGCGTTTCGTCCACAGCCTTTTTGATTAAGCGGAGCATGATGCCCGCACGCGGAAGGCTGAATAACACAGCTTTCCGCTATTTTATTTTTGAGGAGGAAGAAACAACATGACACTCTACAAAACACTAGACAATGGTATCAAGATATTTGAATATGCTGATGCCTATGCGGCTTCATTGGCCGACATGTGGAACAAAAGCCATGACAACTGGGGCGGCGACAGCGAAGTTTTGACCGAGCGAATTATGATAGAAGAGCACGCGGCAAGCCTTGATATCAACACCTATCTTGCAATTGATGGTGATGAGGTTATCGGCTATTGTGGCCTGGCAAAATTTCTATACGACCCTGAAGCGCTTTATATCCGCTTGCTTAATGTGCGCCCTGATTATATGGGCAAAGGCATAGGTAAGGCTATGGTTTTGCTATGTGTTGAGCGCACAATAGAGCTTGGCAACCCACGCCTAGACATATACACCTGGAGCGGCAACACCGAAGCTGTGCCGCTTTACAAAAAATGCGGCTATCTATGGGAAGATAGACCCACCAGCACCCACTTGGTCAATTTTATCCCTACCGTACTGGCAACACCTTGCTTTAAGGATTTTTTTGCAAGTGCAGACTGGTATCATGATTCTACCCGAAATATAGATATTAAGCCTGATGGTGTAAAGTTTAATAAGTTCGAGGTTTTTGGCTATAGCTGGGAGAAAGACGGACGCAAGCTTGCCGTTGGCTTTGAGCGCAGCGGCCGCCGTATTCGCTTTATTGAGACGGACGACTACATAATAGAAATGATGGCCGATAGCCACGAGCTGTCTTTTGGAATGGAACATGGCGCAAGCTTTGCCATCACGAACAAGTCAGGAAAGCCGCTTGATATTGCGATAAAGGGGCGAGGTGAAGCAAATATCTCTGCTGACTTTGATTTCAAAGCCAATGTGACAGATACGACCCGCTTTGATACGAAGTTTTTTGTTGGTGCAGTAGGGCAGCCGCAGGATCAATGGCGCTTGCACCCCTGTCTTTTGGCTGATGTTGCTATAAATGGTGAGGTGGTTACTTTTGGTCTTGGAATAAATTCAAAATTTCCGGTATGGGCAACGCTATCACGCGAAATAAAGCTACCCCGCACAGGTGTTTTGAGCGATTGCTATATTAATCTAACAAGTGCTTTGGCGCAAGGTTGCAAAATTAGTTTTACGCTACCGCAAAATGATTACATAGCATTTGAAGAGAATTCTCATGCGGTCGAAATCGCTCCTTTTGGCACGGCGTCAATCAAATTGCGCGCCAAAAACCTTAAAGGCGGCCATATTGCCCTGCCTCTGCTTTGCAAAATAGAATGCGAGGGCCGCGAGATACTAGAATTTGAAACGCTTCTACATATCATTAACCAAGACCTAAGCAGCTGTTTTGCGTATGAAGATGACGGAACACACAACCTTATCTGCGGTCCATGGCGGCTGCTATTTGCAAAACGCTCAATGCCCATCAGATATCTTAGCAAAAACGATGGTATGATAGAACATATAACATATGGATGGTGCGGCGGCATGGAATTTAACCCGCCACGCCTGGGCAAGCCATATAGCGATGAGTTTGACCACATCACTCCTGATGTATTCTGCTTTAATGATAATGGCGTGATGAAAATGTATACCACATTTGTCTCTCAAAAATTCCCAGGTCTTGAAGTGACACAGCATTTTAGCTTAGCGCCCACAGGTATCTTTACCCGCCATTATAGCATTAAAAATAATAGCGACAAGACTCGTGACTTTATGCTGAAAGACAACACAGAGCTGCCCCTTGGTCGCAATACTCATTTTGGCTATAGTCATGAAATAACAAACAATGCCGATGGTCTTTGCTTTGCGCTAGATAGCCTGGACCGAGATAAATTTACCACGGCAGGTGGCGAAAATTGGATTTTTGAGGACCACAGGATTACACCAACGATAGGCATTATGTGGGATAAAAACTACACGCCCGCAATAGACTGGTCGTCGTATATCTATTTTGAGCATGAAGTAACAGGGCTGGCTGCGGGTAAAACCTTTGAAACTGTACCTTATGAGTTTGCTTTTGGCGTATTTCGCAATTACGCCGAGTATCGCGATTATGTTTTGCAAGTATCTAATAGCGAAACTATATCGGCCGAGCCCAATATCGACGTGCAAATAAATGGGCATAACCCCTTTATTGCGCAAAATACGGCTGAGCTAGACGTTAGCTTGGTTAATAGGCGTAATTGTGAGCTATCGGGCAAGTTTATTCTTGATGCGAGCAATATTTTTACATCTGGCATCGAGCAGGCATTTGTAGAAGATGAAATATGCGAAAGTCTTAATGTTTCCGCAGTTGTAGGCGATATACCACAAAACCGCATCGGGCTTGTACAAAGCAAACTTGCGCTAGCAAATGTTAATAGGGACTATGAGCGTGCCTTGTTCTTTATTGGCGGCGAAGTTACAAAGAGACTTGACGGGTCTATTTACGCTATAGATAACGGCGCAATTTGCTTTAAAGCAAATACGGACTTTGCAGATACCTTGTTTTCGCTGGTGTCAAAGGAAACCAGACAGGACTGGCTTCTCTCCAACTACCCCGAAAAAGGCCCATACGCTTGGTGGAATCCCTTTATAGGCGGGCTTAATTCTCGTCCCAAAGGCGCCAGTACAGCAGCGCAGGAAAAAGAGGAGCGCAAGGCAGATTTTGTTGACATCAGTGATAATTTTGGTAACACCTGGAGCGGCATAGCATTGACCACACATTATAATGAGTTGGAAGGCCACAAGGGAGTGACCTGGGTTTCATATTATCTAACCTTGCCGGGTCTGCCTGTGCTATGCAGTTTTATACGCTTCGTAAACAACACGGGCCACCATAAAGAAGTGAGTATAGATGCCGCAATTTATCCACGAGACATCATTGGAGTCAAATGTCGATGTATAAATGGCAAAGACCATGACTTGCGGATTGCTGGTGAGAGTTTCTCTGTACGATTTGATAGGTTTTTGCGCTTGGAGCAAGAATCTGGCGAGTTTTTACACCTTGCAAGCCAATATAAACCAGGTGATGCAGAAATTGACAACGATAACAAAATATTTATGTCGCATTTTACCGGCAAGTTAAGTGCTGCAAACGGCGAGGATGTCGTCAGCTCGCCTGTGTTTTATGTGCTGAGTAAAGATGAGCTTAGCCGGGAGTCGCTAACAGACCTGGCACGCATACGGTTTTAGGTAAATGACCAAAAATTACCCCTCAATCTGATGCGATGAAATGTTGTATCAGATTGAGGGGTGAAACATTCTACTCAAAAAAATCAAATGCCAACAACAGGCTCTCTTCCCAAAACTTCCAATCATGAGCACCCGGCCATTCCTTATACTCATACTCAATTGGCAGAGATTTCATATGCATGTCAAATTTCCTGTTACCTTCAATCAAAAAATCTTCATCGCCACAGGTAACAAATATTCTTGTCTGCTTTTCCTTAGGAAGATTTGACATTTTCTCGGAGAGCTTAAAGAGATTGCTGCTTTCTGGCCATGGAGCATCTTTGTCAAATATAGCATACAGTTCACGATACCAGTTATTTTTAGCAGCCTCAACCAATCTTTCTTCCGCGTCAAGAACGCCGGAAAAGCCTGCGCAAGCTGCATAAATATTGGGACATGCCAACCCACATTTTATTGCGCCATAACCACCCATGGATAGGCCGGCTATGAAGGTCTTCTCTCGTATGTGGTTAATGTTAAATAGTTCTTCGCAGATTTTTGGCAGCTCTTTGGTCACATAAGTAAAATATTGGCTTCCGTGTTTCATATCACTATAAAAGCTGCGCTGCACCTCTGGCATGATTACTATATATCCTCTTTCTTCCGCATATTTTTCTATGCTTGTGTGGCGGCCCCATGCGGTTGCATCATCGCTTAGTCCATGCAGTAGATACAATACCTTGTTCGGCTTAGGCAGTGGCTCTAAGTAAAATGGGGAATCCCTTGACACCAGAGGCTCCGGAAACTGAGGAATTATTACTTCTATTCTTGTTCTAAAGCCCAAAGATGAAGGGTGTATCGTTGCAGAAATTGTTGCCATATATTCTCCTTTCTATGGCAGATTATCGGCTATTAGATGCGCCCCGAAACTTCCTTTTGCAAGCGCAAACATCAGGATTCAGTGAGGTTTGCGCGAAGCTAATTTGAGGTTTCGGGACACGTCTATTCAAAAATCATTTCTATAAACCCATTTGGCACAAATGTTCTATCGTTTATTAGCTCTGCCATTCCAAAATCTCCGGGCAAAGGCTCATCAACCGCGAAGCTGACAATTCTATCATCTATGTTTATGGCTACAGTTCTTGTTTCGTCAATCCATTCAACCTGTGCGCCTCTGGCTTCTGCAATTGCTCGCAAGGGCACTAGGCCCTGCTCCGATTGCCACAAATAATCACGAGCAAAAATCACAAACAACTGCGCCCATGTGTTCATGTCGTGGTGCCCGGGAACTGCGTAAGATGCAAAAGATATACCTGCTTCATCAAAGATATTTGGCAAATTCACATAATCAGCCGCTGCGAAAACACCATAGCCGTAAAATAATTCCGGCACATTTCTATTTTGTAAGCTGGTAAGGTCAAATATGCCAATATTGTTTTCTGTTGGGCCGTTAGGTGGACTGAAAAAACCAAAGTAACTAAACTCTGCTGTGTAATGATAGTATACTTGTGCCGCAAATACCGCCCCCAAGGAAAGTCCGGCAATTGCTCGCTCCTCGGAATTGCCCGATACATTGAAATTTGCCTCTGCAAAGGGTATAACATAATTTATAAAATCGCTAAGTGCATTATCATTCAAAAATAATGCGCCAGCAAACCCTGGTCCATCTGCATGGCGAGAGTTATTGATTGAAACTACCACGGTAGGCTCGATTATGCCTGCGCCAATCAAATTATCCATTATATGTGGCACACCACCGGCACCCATCCAATCCGTTTGGTCGCCAAAAACACCGTGGGACATATAAACTACAGGATAAGGCGTGGAACGATTAGGGTCGAAGTTTGGCGGAAGGTAAACCATCATATACCCAAACATTTCGCCTGGTGTCATGCGTAAAAATTGAGATTCGCCCGTTGGGTAGCTGGAATCAAATCTCACATACTGCACGGCTCCTCTTGGGCCGTCAAATAGCAGCTCAAGATAGCGGTTGTTAAGCTCATGCTGTTTTAATGAATCCCAAGGAATACGCACCGCACTAAGCTCATCGTTGATGACGCTCCTAACATCACTGGGGCTAAATGGCGGTGGGTTCATAGGGTCGCCAATTCGTATTGTTTCATCATCTATGGTAACAAAATACCAATATGCAATGGCTCCACCTGTTAATGGGACGGTAATTGTCCAAAGGCCATCCCCTATATACTCCATTGGCTCTCGGAAGTTTCTACCCCCACCACCGCCACCTGTCGGAAAAAGTCCGGGGCGAAATTCGTGTGGATAATATTGTTCTGTATTATCAAGATTATAGATATCTCTAAGCATCATATCTCCACCAAGCTCAACCAATGTAGCTTCGCGATTATAATGTACAAATGTTACAAAAAAGCCTGTCGGAGATGTATCGTCTGCAACAATATGAACGCCGGGCTGTGGAGCAAGTATATCATTTTCTGTTGCTAAAACAAATGCGAATGACGAAATCGACATAACTAATATAAGCGCAAGTGCAAGAATTCTTCTCATATAATTTATCCTCCTAGAAAATTTTTATTTTATAGCCCCATCCGCAATGCCCTTGATGATATGCTTTTGCAAAATCAAGTAGAATATTATGATGGGTAGCACAGCAAGGAGAAGAGCAGCCATTGCTACGCCAAAATCCGTTGTAAAGCGCCCAAAGAAGGCGAAGGTTGAAAGAGGTATGGTTCTATTGCCGGGGGATGTAAGCACGAGCGATGGCAACAGGAAATCATTCCATATCCAAAGGGTGTTTAGTATAGCTATGGTGCTGGTAATTGGTTTTAGCATGGGAAAAACCACCTGGAAGAAAGTGCGTATTTTGCCGGCGCCATCAACTGCTGCTGCCTCTTCCAGCTCTTTTGGTATGCCTTTAACAAAGCCGTGGTACAGAAAAGTGGATTGTGCCGCTCCAAAGCCCAGATATGCAAATATTAATGTTGATTGATTATCTAGCACACCAAATATGCTGCCGTAAATGATAACAAATGGCAGCATAACCACCTGAAACGGCACCATCATGGAAAGTACAAGAACAATGAAAATCACCTTGTTTAGCTTCCAAGCCCATCTTGCCAAAAAATATGCCAACATAGAACAAAAGAGAATTAATATAACTATGGAAACTGTGGTTATTATCAGGGAGTTGATAAAGGCTGTGGTAAAGTTCATGGTGCTATATGCCTGTATGAAATTTGTCAAGCTGAGGGTTTCAGGCAAAGCCATAGGGTTTCTTATAACCTCAACTCTGTTTTTAAAGGAATTGATAACCACCAGCACAAAAGGATATATGTATACAACAAGCAACAGAAGTGTTGTCATAAGCGCAATGCCTATGCCAAGATATTTTCTGCGTACGCCTAAACTCATGCTTCCACCTCTCTTTTCTTAAAGAAGCCCACTTGTGTGATAGTTACAACGGCTATTACGGCGAATAGTATCAATGATTGTACTTGCGCCACGCCAAAGTTGCGATTTGTGAAGGCTTCATTGAATATGGCCAGCGTTACCATTTCCGTGCTTAAAAATGGGCCGCCATCCGTTAATGCTAGGTTGAGGTCATATATCATAAAACTGTTACGCAGGGTTAAAAACAGACAAATGGTAAAGGCGGGTATCATAAGGGGCATTTTTATTTTAAACAACTGACGGAAATATCCTGCGCCATCAAGCGAGGCTGCTTCCAGCAGGGATTTATCTATGCTCATTAGCCCTGCAATATAAATTATCATCATATAGCCCGAAGACTGCCATACGCCTACAATCACCAGGGCCCAAAATGCTCGCACTGGGTCTGCAAGCCAAGAAGTTGATAAAATAGGAATGGCAAGCATCTGACCAAACTCTGGCAGCATGCGAATGAACAGAAACTGCCATATATAGCCCAAAATTATGCCACCTATGAGATTTGGAGTGAAAAAGCCCATTCTGAAAGCATTTTGACCTTTTATTCCCGATGTGACCAATAATGCAAGAAGCAAGCCAAAGGCATTTGCCAAGATTACTGTAGCGGCCACATATCTGAATGTTATACCAAAGCTTGACCAAAACCTTGTGCTTGCAAAAGCCCTCTCATAATTAGCTAATCCTATAAACTCAAACGAAACCACCGTACCCATGTTCGTAAAGGTCATGTACAGCCCCAAAAGAAAGGGCACAACAACTATCATAACAAAAGCAAACAGCGGAATTGCGGCAAACAGCCCAAATACCTTTAATTTATCTATTGTTCTTTTTTCGTTATACATGCTTCATACCCTTTCTCTATGTTTTGAGGCTAGAAAATCCGTGCAAGCATTGACGATTATTGAACACAGGTTCCAAGCTCAAAGGGCAGCTGACGCAGGAAGTCACACCAGCTGCTCCGATCAACAAAATTAATTCAAATCTGCAAAAGCATTTTCAATTATCTGTGCAAGCTCATGCGCATCAATCAAGCCTAAAGCATATTGCTGCACACCACCACCTGTAATAGTTAACAATCCGCTAGAGAAATAAGAGATAACCCAAGGTAGCGCCTCGCCACGTTCAAGATAATCTACCATAGCGATTGAGAGCGTATCTTGAGGGACATATCTCGCACCATACATTACAGGAGCCAAACCAAGGTGCATTGCGGAATGATATTGTCCGGATGGTGAAGTTGCCATCCAATTTAGGAAATACAAAGCGGCTTCTTGCTGCTCATCTGTGGACAAATGCTCGTCAACTACCCAGAATTGAGGTACGTCAATGGACATACGCCTATTAGCGAAATCATTTGGGTCATTGCTCATTGGAACGGGGATGAAACCGAAATTTCCATCAGGATTTACACCAGCCATAGGTGGAGCAATCCAGTTGCCCTGGAACCACATTGCAACATCGCCATCAGCCAAGCGAATTACACCATCGTCAAACTGCGGGTCCATTGGAGCATGAGCATGAGCGTTATGTTCAAGCATAACATCTAACATATCCATCCAGTTTAAAAAGCGTTGGTTTTGCATTAAATCAACTTGACCATTCAATAGTTGGTCCAGAAAAGCCATGTTTGGGGCAAGGTCTTCCGATTGCGTTGCAAGGAATTTGTTCATTAGATGGAAGCCTAGAGACCAGTCAAGTGATGGAGTTGTTAAAATAGCATTTGCACCACTTGCTTCCAAAGCATTGATAAAATCAACAAACTGGTCAAGAGTTCTGATAGTCTGGGTGTCAAATCCAGGCAAAGCCGCACTTACAACATCTCTGTTATAAACGATTCCAAAACCTTCCACGCTGGCAGGTAGGCCTAAGACACGGCCACCAGGACGTGTTACAAAATCCAACACGCCGTCCATGGCGATATTTATCCATGGCTGGTCAGAAAGGTCTCTTATGTAGTTTTCAAACTCTGGAACAAAGCCGGCATCGAGATGCATAAGCGTTACAGGGTCGCCTGCGGCATATTGTATGCGCGCACGCTCTGCAACGCCTTGGCCATCAGCCGTTGGCAACAAAGTAACTCTAAAGCCACCTGTGTTTTCTTCGTTAAACACATCAAGCATTGCTTCAAATTCTGATGTAACTTCCATTTTTCCAAACATCACTTGGATTTCTACTACATCATCATTCTCTCCATTGCCGCAGGCACCCAATGCCATTAGGCCAACTAACAAAACTACCGCCAAAATCAGTTTCTTCATCATAATTTTAACATCTCCTCTTTTTTATTTTTTATATATTTGATTATGCTTTCGTTTGTACTCAAATTAATTTCAAGGACAGCTTTATGAGCATCTTTTTCCCAGCAAAGCATTATTGTATCTTCTAAATGGCTTGCTTCAAATTTTCCATCAAAGACTTTGTATTCGTTTCTGAACTTTATAAGGCTCAACTGGCGGCAGACGACATCTTTTTTCTTGGCCTGTTCAATTTCTGCCAGAGAATAGTTTCGGCGGTTAATTTCTCTGCCTTCACCCGTCCTTTCTACGGCTTCATAATCATTTTCACCTGCCAACAGGGTCATATAGTATACCTGTGGTATTCCGGGTGTGAAAAGCTGTATTGCCCGCGCCGCAATATATGCATCATCATCGCACTTCAGCATGGAATAATATGAACCACGAATTTGATGCACATCAAAACCATCAGCATCCTTGTGTTTGTCAGAAACAATGAGGCTTAGATTTGCACCTCTTTCTAGACATCTATCTACAAGGCGGCGTGCTTCGGCGGTGTTTATCAAACCATCCAAATCAGGTTTTACAGGTATTCCGTCGTGGCAATCCAGCATGGTGAACTGCTTGTGCGGACGGCTTTTTAGATATTCGCAAAGCTTAGCACCGTTTTTATCAAACAAGGCTTCAAGTATACGATAGGGCAAAATAAAATCATAAATCCAAAAGCCCCTATCGGCCAACTTGTATTGAATGGAATAATGCGAATGAACCTCTGGCAACAGCGCTATATCAAGCGAATCTGCAAGCTCTGCTATCCAATCCAAAAATTCGTAAATCTCCGGCTCTACAAAAAAGCAGGATGTGCCCAACTTTTTGATAATATACCCTACAGCATCAAGGCGCACTATATTTATCCTTTGTTCATTGAAATGCTTAAATATATCGATAAAAAGCTGCCTTACGCCTTCGGAATTTATGTCCAAATCTACTTGCTCAGATGGGTCTTCTTTTCCGAAGGTTGTCCATACGCTCTCCTCACCATATTTGGAATATGGCAGCTGCCTACGTAGAAACATCTTCTCAACGTCGCTTGTCACAGGCACTCCGTCTTCCCAAATTTTGTCCAATGTAAGGAAAAAGTCGCTGTATTTTGATTTTTTGCCATTCTTTAGATAGTCCTGAAAATACTCAGATTGACGCGAGATATGATTTACCATAATATCTGCCAAAATATCGTATTTTTCTCCGAGAACAGCCACATCGCCCCAATCTCCAAAAGATTTTTCTACCTCAAAATATGTGAGAGCTGCGAAGCCCCTGTCGCCCGAGGAAGGGTAAAAAGGAAGTATATGGATTCCTTGAAATGCATCAGGAAAATGCGCATCCAGCGCAATTTTTAAATTTTTCAAGTTTCCACCGAGCGAATCCGGATATGTAATTAGCTGCACACCATTTCTCATAATCCATACAACTCCTTTAATTTTTCAAACCTAGGTAGCTCTGCTATAGAGCTAAGATGTTTCAGCTTAAAGGCACTTGCGGCAGAGCCATACTGGCACGACTCCCAGACACTGTATCCATTAACAATTGCAGCATAGAAGCCTGACCAAAAAGCATCGCCTGCACCGGTGGTATTGGTCACTTTGTCCGCCAGGGAAGGTAGACTGTGAATTGCGCTTCCGTCGGATACTAGCAATCCATCCTTGCCTAGGGTCATTATCACAAGTTTTGCACCCAGGCATAAAAACTTCTCAATTTGCACCTCGTGGCTGTTGGCACCAAAGAGCCTTTCGGCGTCATCCTCACTCGGTTTTACAATGTCCACCATGCTTATTATTGATTTTACTTCCTCTTTTCCGGCTTCGGGGTTTTCCCAATGTGCGGGATGGTAGTTTGGGTCAAAGCAAGCAAGTGCCCTCTTTTGCTTTGCGTTTTCCAGCACGCGCATCAAACTATCTTTGGCTGGTGACATAGACAAAGGCCAGGTGGAAAAATGGATAATCTTTGATTCTTCCACGGCTTTTTCTAACTTTTCATCATATTTTATTCGATAGTCTGCCGCCCTGTAGAAAATAGGGGTTGGTGTACCGTTGCTTTGATTTAACACTACCATGCTTGTAGCTTCTGGCACGGTTTGAATATGCGATGTATCTATTTCGGCGAGCTCTAGCGTGCTTTTTAAGAAATCACCAAGCCTATCATCACCAACAGCCGCACATACAAGGGAATTAAGGCCTAATCTTTTTGTATTCATTGCGATATTTGCAGGCGAGCCGCCGAAAAATTGGTGGTATGTGAGGATGCCCCGGTTTGTGGTTCCTACCATATCAATCAAAAGCTCTCCTATGGCTAGAATATCATTACTTGTGTTTTGCAAATATATCTTTTCATCAATACAATACAACAGCATCACTCCTTTTTATGACAACCGCTTGACATATTAGTCAAAATATAAATATGTCATCCGCTTGACATATGTGGTAAAAATATAAATATGTCATCCGCTTGACATATCATTTGATAATATGATACACTAAACATAAGCTAATGTCAAGATAAATTTTGAAAAAATTTTGAAAGGCTGGAACGACATATGATTAAAGTTAAGCTTGAAGATGTAGCAAATGCTGCAGGGGTATCGCCTACCACGGTTTCCAGAGTAATGAACAACAGAGGATACATAAGCGATAAAACCCGCAAAAAGGTTAATGATGCCATAGAAGAGCTAGGATATTTTCCTAATGAGGTTGCGCGCTCACTTTTCATCAATAAAACAAATCTTGTTGGGTTGTTGTTTCCTAATGTAACCAATCCTTTTTACGGCGCAGTTGTAACAGAGCTAGAAAAACTCCTCTCCCTTAAAGGTTACAAGGTTCTAATCTGCAATACTGATAACAACCCAATAAAAGAAGGTGAACATTTAAAGATGCTGCTTTCAAATCAAGTAGATGGAATCATCGTTGGGTCCCGTAACAAACCCAGTGAACTATACGAAAAAGCAAGGCCTGCCATTGTGTCTATAGATAGAGTTATTTCGGATAAGGTTCCCAATGTGCGAAGTGACAACTATCAGGGAGCCAAGCTTGCAGCAGACTATTTAATCAGCAAGAATTGCAAGCATGTAGGGCTGTTTGTTGGCAGCCCGCCTGATGAAATTGAACGGGGAGATTTGCGCATGAACGGCTTTTTGGATACTATTGCATCCAATAATATCGAAGTATCTGTCTGTGCGGTTGGCTTTGATGAAAGCGAGGACTTTCAAAGACAAATGATAGATAAATATCTAAGCGAAAAGCCTAATATGGACGGTATTTTTGCGACAGGCGATACTCTAGCGGGAATGATAAAGGGCATGGCCGCTAAAAAAGGCAGGGATGTTGAGGTAGTTGGGTATGATGGAACAAAGATGTTTTTGAGCCTGCGCCCTGATGTTAGCACTATAGCACAGCCCATTGAAGATATGGCGAAGGTGGCTGTGGATATCTTAGTAATGATGCTGGATGAGAAATATGATGAAGTTGAAAGGGAGTATGTGTTGCCTGTCAGTTTTGTGGGGAAAAGATGAAATAGCTCTATTTGAGTTCCGGGGCAATATGTACTTCACATTAGCAACTTTCTTTCGCAAGTTTTTCTGTACTGCAAAGGAGTGCGGCCAACTCTCTTGTTGAATATCCGAATAAAATGCTCAACACTGGTATACCCGCACATTGAAGATACGTCTGTAATAGGCATACAGGTGGTTTCCAGCAACCTTTTTGCATAGTCAATTTTTATATTTATCAAATCTTCTTTGGGTGGCATCGAAAAGAATTCGTTGTACAAAACCGTGAAGCGACTGCGTGTAAACCACACTTTTTTGGCCATTTTATCTACCGACCACTCGCTAGGATTTTTTCGTATCTCATCGCGAAGGGCTATAAACCGCTGTTTAATTTCAAACATTCGCTTTTGGCTGGGATTGTTATCTATGCATGACTCGGATAAAGTTTCAAACAATCTTAGTACATGATGCTGTGTTTGGTGGCGACGGTCAATAAGTTTATCAGTTATAGAATAGGTAATGTTTTCCATTCGGCGGGTAACTTCATCGCCATTAGATATGTAGAAAATTTCGTCTTCAGGCAAACCAAACCTTGCTGCAAAGTTGGGTTCAGCTACTTCAAATATGAGAAAATCATTAACAAAAACATCACCGTGCGGCTTATATTCCTGCCTTTGGCTAGGTGTAAAAATTATACATGCGCTATTGTCTGTAATATATTCGATACCATCAAAAATCACAACAACAGGCAAAATAAAGTGAACAAAAAGATGTATTTGACCACCAAATCCACTTTCTACTATATAGTGAAAATCGCTAGGCTCTCTTTTGCGATGAGAAACGTTTAAGATATTTATATGCGGCATAGGCCCTCCAATAAAATTAGCTTTTTGTTCTATTGTAATCTAATTGCTTTACATTGTCAAGATTAAGCCAATTCGCGCAGATAAATAAGTCAATTTTGAATGAATATACGTTTGACTACAGAGAAATTTAGGTGATATCTACTAATAATATAAAAAATTTAAGAACATAAAGAACATTATTGCACAATGAAATTGCTTGACATGAGAGTTTTTATGCAGTAATATTGTAGGGGGGATAAAACCATAGGAAAGAAATTTTAATGTTACTATCAAGCGTTGCTCTGATGGCTATTTTTGCAGCTTGCGAGCGGATTCGGCTACAACATCGGCGCCAGGTGGTCAAACACCAGCTCTGGCTACAGGCAATGATGCACCTGCGCCAACAGGCAATGTTACCACGCTTACGTTTCAGGCAAATGCATGAAAATCTTCAAAATGCACTGCGAACCGAAAGTGGCGCATCAGATTTAGTTGATGTAGAAGTTGGGCGTGCCGAGATGTCCCTAAACACCCCTCATGTGCCATTTTTGCCACAAATTGTAAACTTGATTCAATTGAATATACCAAACGAGGAGGAGATGTTGGATGAAAGCAAAAATGACAGTTAACAGAGCATTTACTATCGGAAAAATAGACCCTCGCATCTATGGTTCTTTCGTAGAACATTTGGGGCGTTGTGTTTATGAGGGGATTTATGAGCCCGACCACAAAACAGCGGATGAACAAGGTTTTCGCCAAGATGTAATGGCACTGGTAAAAGAGTTGAATACAACATTTGTACGTTATCCTGGCGGAAATTTTGTGTCCGGTTACGATTGGTTGGATGGTATTGGACCCAAAGAATCTCGCCCCAAACGTCTTGATTTGGCTTGGAAAACCACGGAAACCAACGAAGTAGGTATACATGAGTTTGCAGCATGGGCACAGAAAGTTAATGCTGAAATCAATATGGCTGTGAATTTAGGGACTAAAGGCGTGGAAGAAGCTCGCAATCTCGTAGAGTATTGCAACCACAATAGCGGCTCATATTGGAGCGATTTGCGCCGCAAAAATGGTGCAGAAGAGCCATTTAAAATTAAAACATGGTGCCTTGGCAACGAAATGGACGGTCCTTGGCAAATTGGTGCAAAAACGGCAGAAGAATACGGTCGTTTAGCTGCCGAAGCCGCCAAAGCAATGAAGTGGACCGATGAAAGCATAGAGCTTGTGGCATGCGGCAGCTCCAGCATCGAAATGCCGACCTTTGCTTCGTGGGAAGCCACAATATTGGAACACACTTACGAGCATGTAGATTATTTATCATTGCACCGCTATTACGGTAATCGAACCAATGATTTAAAGAGCTATTTGGCAATGTCAATTGATATGGACAATTTCATAAAAAGCGTAGTGGCTATATGCGACTATGTTAAAGCCAAAAAGCGCAGTAAAAAAACATTGCACCTCTCATTTGACGAATGGAATGTTTGGTATCATTCTAATGAACAAGACGAGAAAATTAAAAAAGAAGAACCGTGGAAACTAGCGCCGCCAATTTTAGAAGATATCTATAATTTTGAAGATGCTTTGTTGGTAGGTTGCATGTTAATTACTTTGATAAAAAATTGTGACCGCGTAAAGATTGCTTGCTTCGCTCAACTGGTCAATGTAATCGCACCAATAATGACAGAAAAGGGTGGGGACGCTTGGCGACAAACTACTTTCTATCCAATTATGCATGTGGCTAACTTTGGATTCGGAACGGCACTTGACCCAATAATCGAATGCCCAAGCTATGATTGCGAGGAATTTAGCAATGTTTCATTTGTTGAATCTGTTGCTGTTTACAACGAAGAGGCAAACGAGATTGTTATTTTTGCTGTTAATCGTTCGGTGGATGATGTCGCAGAATTCAGCATGGACCCACAGGGCTTCGATGCTGTAAGAATAACTGCTTTTAGTGAGCTTTGCGGGCATGACGTTAAAGCAGTTAATACCAAAATAAGCGGATTGGTTATGCCTAAACATGGAACAACTGCCAAAATAGAAGATGGGGCAGTTAGTGCGGTTCTGGCACCTTTGTCTTGGAATATGATTAGAATTGCTGTAAAATGAGAGGGAAGTGACTTTTAATTACATAACTCGTTATTTTAGGAGATGTCAGAACCTATCTTCAATAAGCTGACGCAGAGTGGCTAAAAATTAGACTCGAAAATCCATATGACCCATTACTGAAGATAGGTTCTCAGCTTTGAAATAATAATGGTTTCACAATACAAAAGCATCGTCGTTTAACTTGAAAATAGGCTCCTGTCTTTTGTTAATGAAACCGATACATGAAAACTGCCCATGTGCCAGCGTAGGCAGTTTTCGTAATACCAACCCCAGAGTGGTTGCCTAAAATGGCGAGAAAGCCGTAGATGTGGTTGTTGGTTTGCTGCAGACAGACCGCAGGGCCGCGCGCTATACAGCCATACGGCACCACTCATGCCGACTATTTTGTAGGAGCTATCCAATGTACATAGGAAGAAGCACGAAAACCAAGTTTATTACGGCCAATAAAGAATTGGAGGGATTTTATGGTTTTTGACAAGCAAATATTATGTGAACTGGAAGAAAAGGCCAAAGAGCTGCGACGCAATATCATTTTTAGCGTAGGTGTTGGCCCTACGGGCCACATTGGCGGCTCCTTCTCTTCAGCAGATGTGGTGGCTGCCCTCTATTTCCATAAAATGAAGCACAGTCCTACCAATAGATATATGGCTGATAGAGATAGATTTGTACTTAGCAAAGGGCATGTGGCCATTTTACAATACGCGGCCTTGGCTCAAGCAGGATATTTTCCTATAGAGGAGCTGAAGAATACCAAAACCCTGGATTCTATACTTCAAGGTCATCCTGATTTGGTAAAAACAGGGCATCTGGGCATAGAAGCAGGCACGGGGTCTCTTGGTCAAGGTTTGTCCATAGGCGTAGGCATGGCTTTAGGGCTTAGGATGGATAAAATAGACGCCAATGTTTACGTGCTGATAGGTGATGGCGAGCTGGCCGAAGGACAAGTTTGGGAGGCTGCTATGGCAGGAAGTGTTTTTGGCCTGGACAAGCTGGTAGCCATTGTGGATAAAAACAACAAGCAAGCCCAAGGGGCAGTGGCTGACAGATTTAACATAAAAAATATTGTAGAAAAATGGACAAGTTTTGGCTGGCATGTTATTGAGATTGACGGTCACGATATTGAGCAGATATTGGGCGCGCTTTATGCGGCGGATGAGGTTCATGATAAGCCGACTGTGATTATCGCAAATACGGTTAAGGGCAAAGGTCTTGCCATTGCAGAAGAACATCCGGCGGGCTTTCATAACGCCGCTTTAACCCAAGAACAATACGACGAAGCAATGATTTTGTTTGCGGGAGGTGAGAGATAATGGATTTAACCAATCAACGCAACGCCTTTGGGCAAGCTTTGGTGGATTTGGGGCATAAGAATGACAAAATTGTGGTGTTGGATGCAGATTTGGGCGGCTCAACCATGGGCAAAATGTTTGAGACAGAATTTCCTAAGCGCCATTTTGAGATGGGCATTGCGGAAGCAAATATGGTTTCTGCATCGGCCGGATTGGCCCTAACTGGGAAAATACCCTTTTGCAGCTCTTTTGCCGTCTTTGCTTCTGGTAGAGTGTTTGACCAAATACGTCAATCTGTGTGCATAGGCAATGTTAATGTCAAGATTTGTGGAAGCTCGGCAGGCTTGTCGGATTTTGGTGACGGAGCCACCCACCAAAGTGTAGAGGATATTGCTATAATGCGCGTCCTGCCTAATATGGTAGTGCTTAATCCTGCCGATGCAAACGAGGCTTATCAGGCTACGATAGCAGCGGCAGGATACAATGGCCCCGTATATCTACGCATTAACCGCGCTGACTATCCCAATATTACTGATATAAATAAACCCTTTGTGATAGGCGAACCTACTGTTATGCATGAAGGCAGTGACATTGCCGTGTTTGCCACGGGCTATATGGTTAATTTGAGCTTGCAAGCAGCACAAGCTCTTAAAGGATGTGTGTCGGTTAAGGTTATTAACGTACATACCATCAAGCCTCTGGATAGCAAAAAAATAGCGGCTTTGGCGCTGGGCTGCAAGGGTATTGTAACTGTTGAAGAGCATAGTGTAGTGGGTGGGCTTGGTTCTGCTATAGCCGAAGCTATGCGTAGCAGCCCCTTGCCAATGGAGTTTATCGGGATTAATGATTGCTTTGGCAGATCTGCTCATGATTATCACGAGCTGCTGGAATATTTCGGGCTCACAGTCGAAAAAATAGTTGAAGCCATAGTCAAAATGAATGGAGTGTGATTGTGTGAAAATTGGATTTATTGGTTTGGGCATAATGGGCAAACCCATGGTGAAGAACCTGCTGAAAGCGGGTCATGAAGTTCTGGCATATGATATTATCGCTGATAATGTAGAAAATGTCGTAGTGGCGGGGGCTAAAGGTGCTATATCCATAGCCGAGGTAGCTAAAGCCTGCAAATTGATAATCACTATGCTGCCAAACGGCCCACAAGTTAAAGAAGTTGTGATGGATGAAGGTGGCGTTTTGGATGTGGCTGACACTGGAACAATTGTGGTGGATATGTCCTCTATTGCTCCCGGGGTGGCTCAAGAAATTTATGCTGCCTGTGCCAAAAAAGGTGTGGAGATGATAGATGCCCCTGTTTCTGGCGGTGAACCAAAAGCTGTTGATGGAACGCTATCTATAATGGTTGGCGGCAAGGAGTCTGTTTTCGAGCAAGTAAAGGATGTATTGCTTAACATGGGTGCATCTGCCGTATATTGCGGTGATATTGGCGCGGGCAACACTGCCAAACTTGCTAACCAGATTATTGTAGCTCTTAATATAGCCGCTGTTTCCGAGGCCTTTATGCTTAGCACTAAAGCCGGGGTAGCTCCTGACAAGGTTTTTGATGCCATAAAAGGTGGACTTGCCGGCTCTACAGTTATGAATGCAAAGATGCCCATGATATTGGATGGCAACTTTAACCCAGGCTTTAAAATAGACCTGCACATCAAAGATTTGGCAAACGCCCTCAACACAGGTCACGAGGTTGGCTCGCCCCTGCCTTTCACGGCTCTAATAATGGAAGTTATGCAGATGCTAAGGGCGGATGGCCATGGGCAATGTGACCACAGCGCAATTGCGAAATATTACGAGAAACTGACGAGTGTTGAAGTTAGAAAATAGGAGGTCGCTATGGCAAACGATTTTCTAAGCAATTTATTTTCCCTAGAAGGCAAGACTGCGCTGATTACAGGAGCAGCGGGCGGCATAGGCTCGGCTATATCCAAAGGATTGGCACAGTCTGGCGCAAATGTGGTCCTGTGCGACATAAATATGAAAGTCTTGACAGCCTTGCAAGAAGAAATCGGCTTAAAAGCTCATGCCTTTGAAATGGACATGACGGATATAAGCAGATTTGACATCATTACCGCTAATGCAGCGAAGATTTCTGGAAGCATTGATATCTTAGTAAACTGCGCGGGTATTAACAAACGAGAAGGTCTTGTGGATGTAAAAGAAGCAACTTATGATGCTATTATGGATATCAACTTAAAGGGTGCGTTTTTTCTATCTCAAGCTGTAGCGCCTTTCATGAAAAAACAAAACAACGGCTCAATAATCAACATTGGCTCTCATAATACAGGCGCGATACTGGGCGGTGTTTCCGTTTATGGCGCATCAAAGTCTGCCTTAATGTCCTTAACCCGGTCTATGGCAATAGAATGGGCAAAATATAATATCCGTGCTAATTGCATAAGCCCCGGTCACATTAAAACTGAATTAACCACCCCTACATGGGAGCATCCACAACGTAGCACTTACTTGCTGGAGCGCATTGCCCTGGGTCGCCCGGGCAAGCCGGAGGATATTGTGGGCTTATGCATATTGCTGGCTTCCGAAGCGGCGTCATACATAACCGGTGAAGAATTCCGTATTGATGGTGGGTGTTTAGCAGGTGGACAGCCATGGGAGTATGATACGAAATTTTGATAAATATAACAATTTATACTACGCACGGACCTGCGGTTTGCCTGCGGCAAACTGGGTGAAGCCCACTTTCGCAAAGCGAAAGCACAAAGGTTACTTTTATAGCAATCAAACTTGCAAACCATCCCATAAAACTTGTCTTTTTTCACGATTGCTTCGTCAGTTCATCCTAGCGTGCCCATTGGTTTTGGCACGTGATTCTTGTGCCAAAACTTGACAGGCACGCGTCGTCT
>Ga0131853_10004130_pt1 | contig 26050 bp, 17 predicted proteins | sample TergutLab28metaG_FD_92764 | JGI IMG/M metagenome (GOLD analysis project Ga0131853, IMG submission 92764) | Labiotermes labralis P1 segment gut microbial communities from Petit-Saut dam, French Guiana - Lab288 P1 (version 2) (version 2) | ecosystem: Host-associated > Arthropoda: Insects >... | reverse complement strand
GCTTTTGTCTAAAATGTTAGTAGTATTTTATATAATATTATTGTAGGGAGGGTGGGGGGGGATTATTCTAAAAAATGTTAATGCCAACATTATTATGGTGAGATACGACATTCTCATGGATACTCAAAACAGCATGAGACATGACATCATATACTTAAACACATAAGTACCTATGTTCTGGATGAACCTCCTACCTCAACTTTGGGGTAAAAGGGCACCATGATGACTAAAGCAGCAAGATTATCCAAAATCACAGTAACCATCTATGAAACCACATGGCATCATACACACATCCCAGAAGACCATAATCTAAATACTAATGCCATATACTACATGAAGTTGTACTGTGACTGATGAGTGGATAAATATTTAGTTTAGAATCTTGGATACATTCAGTTCAAACAGTCTTCACAACAGACTGAAAAGAATTTACAAAATTCATAAATGTCCCTTTAGGAACAGAAAATTTGTACCATCAATCTTATTGAAAACCGATAAGCCTTTATAATTTTTCACAAAATTCACCAATAATAAATTTCACAAAAATCTATTTAGTAATTCAGAATTTTTATAGGAGCACAGACAGAAGAGTACAGCAATTTTTAATAGACATTTGAAAGGGATTTTAACATGCCTATGAAGTACAGAATTTTGTGCCATCTCCAAATATTTAATGATTAATTTTTTGGGCACAGTTTACACAAAGAAGTAAAACAAAACAAAAAGCAGTTCTGCCAAATTTTACACAGGAAACATATCACAGTAAGATGTGTAATTTTTAGGCTGCCATCCTTGTTCCATATTTTCTTTTACTGTCACTAATTGTGCAACTTAAATGTTTTTTTTTTTTTCAACTTCTGTACTGCACAATTTTCAAATATTCTCACTACCATTATACCTGTTCCTTCTACACAAATTAAACATGTAGCTGTATTTCTCATACATCCTGAATCTCTATCACAAGTGAGCCTTAATCCCTTGTATGTGCTCAGTACTACTGGTCTGCATCATTCTGTTACCTTATCTGCAACACGTTCCTTTGTCAGGTTTTAACACAAGCAATGAAATTAACTAATTAATAACAATAAATCACATTGTTCTGAACATTAAAAAGAAAAATATACCTTTTCCTAAAATGGCCAGTGCCATAATGTTAGATGAGTACCACGTATCATGATATTTTAACAGTTCTTCACGTACATTAATTCCATTTTCTTTTGGTATAATATCCAAAGTTTGTTTATTTCCTGTGAACAAACAGTTAGGTAATGTAATTACAAGCTGGATACACTAATTTTCAATACTGTCAAGGAGATCAAGAATTTTTTTTTTTAATTTTATATAATTCATGACCATGCTCTAATGATTAATTATGACAATAAAACTAACCTGTGCATATGAAGATATGTGAATTTTTTTACACTAGAGATATCATAAACCTCCTACATGTTTCAGCCACCATTTGTGGCCATCTTCTGGGAGGTTTTTCCAAAGGATGTATTACAAAGAAAGCCCAATCTGGTTGTAATGTCCTTTGTAATATATCCTTCTACAACCACCGCCCTAAAGATGGCCACCATAGACAGCCGAAACATGCAGGAGGCTTACAACACCTATAGTATAATACATTCACATATCTTCATATGGACTTGCTGGTTTTATTCTCATAGGGAGATCAAGATATCTACTGCTTGGACGAGCTAGTCTTCAATTGACCAGAAGGATGAGTGGGACACAATAATGATATTACTATTCTGGCTTAAATGTACTTAATATACAATGTATGCAAACTTGCTTCATTACAATGACGAATAAAATGAGACAGCTCAATCTGGGATGGAATGTACTCGTACTTCTCAAAACCTTTTACGATTTCAAGGCAAATCTATATATCAATTACATCACAAATAGAAACAACCATCATTCTAACAAAGAACTGAACTGTAGAAAGGACAAGGATATTTTTACAAAACAACTATGACTTAATTGGAACATCAAAGTAGTGCCAAGTTTTTTTAGGAATAAACAATACTGTCATACAAATGACATTATTGCCATTTTACTGCACCAAGCACAAGCAAAACTACAGCACTTTAAATTATGTTCTAGGACATTCATAAACAGTCTTTATGGATTGATTTTAAATTCTAAGAAACCCTCAAAAATTCAATGTGCACAAATATAATAACATTTCTTCACCTGTTCCAAACTTATTAAATGCATGGTCTTTCTTTGCAGTTGACCTTTCTAGCTGATCAAGTCTCCAACCATCATTGGGAATGTTCTTCTCATGTTCTGAATTGACAGCATTCACCTCTCGCTCTGTTGCACTTTCCGTGAAAAGTGGGCACAAGAAGAACTGGGCAAACCTGGTACAAAAGCATTAATGAGTTCAGTTCAACATCGAAGGCTCATCAAGAAACATGAAGAGTGGCTGATTACAACTGCATCTTAAGTTACTTAATAATACTGTATCAAGTCTGCAAGCTGTGCGAGTGTTAAGTGAAAAATGGCATGACATACCTGCAGTTAAGAGGATGTGGGGTATGTGACCACCATTGGGCTGATGGTATGTGCATTTAAATGCTGACTGAACTGAAGCAATGCAGTGAGTTTCAATTATGGTGTTTAAGTTTCTAGTAGACACTGCTGTGGTAAAACTGTGTGTATTGAGTGTACAAATACAGATGACAGACATTGCAGTTCACTCACCTGTCTAATGCTCCTCCAAAATGTTCTGGTACAATATCAAAGTAGTAGTTTGTGCGATCTGGTAATGTACAGGCATTGCAACCACCACCATGTTCAGACAGGAACTTGTTGTACTCATTCTCTGACGGATACTTCTGTGTCCCCAGGAACAGCATGTGTTCACAAAAATGGGCCAGACCAGGTAAGTGGGAAGGGTCGCTCATAAAACCTACACACAGTATTCAGTGACTAGTAAAATATATTTTAAATGCAGTACTAATGTGGGCTCACAAGACTGGCTTATACCTTGGCAGTGGTTTCATGTGGTGGAGCAGGAAGGAGTAGCAGACCATTAGCTGTTTATGACCAATAACTGATGCATTCCAGTTTAAGATACACAGAAATGAAGCATAGCCACATTTTGTGCATGTAACTTAATATATTACTTTTTGTTGTGTTCTGTCTGGTTAAAGTGGACCAGGATACCACAGTCAGTATAGCAACTTGCTACAGTCTGGATGGTCTGGGGATCAAATCCCAGTGAGGGTGAGATTTTCCACACCCATCCAGATGGGCTCCAACACCCAACCAGTGTCCTGTAGAATAAGGTACCAGGTCTCTTTCCTTGGGGTAAAGCAGCCAGGGCTATATCTCTACTCCCTCTCTGAGCCTTTACAGACTGTTCTCGGGTGAATTTTATCTATCTGGTTAGAGCATTGCAGAAGATAAATGTCTTGTTCTTAACTAAACACCTAACTAATGCTGATGAGTGAAAAGAGGGTAAAACCATTTGCAGTAAGCTAAGGAAGAAAGAAGCCATGTGAATCATGTGTGTAAACAAGAAACAATGGAATGATCACATTCTGGATGCATGAGATCACACAGCCATTAGACTTCTCTCTTACAACTGTAATCTCAGTACAAATGAAGCTGCCTCTGCTAAAGTAAAAAGTTTTGTTAGATCCAATAACATGGGACTGGAAGTCTCTTTAAACTGTTCATGTGAGCTAACCAGTGTCAGAACATAATCAGTAACTAAAAATGATTTGCAAGTCTACTATCACCAACTGCATATTATAGTCTAGAAGACATCATTTCTGATGTTATAGGTATGATCAAAATATGAAACCCAAATGGGACTCTTGCAATGAAGATAAAAAGGATGGGATGATGGAAACTGGAGTTATGAATGCAGGTTTTGTAGTGAAAGAGAGTAATGTTTTGACAAAACCTACATGTTTTCAGTGCAAGGCTGGTACAGAGATAAGGGGTGCCACCAACGCCGTAAAGTCCAAAGTCATTCCCTCGAGTCACTAATAATGGGGAAGTCACGGAAAGTGAGAATGATTTTACAGTGCTGATAACTGTTAAGATTATACAGCATTAAGAGTGGATGGATACAATGAGTATGGATTATTGGTTGGATGATGACAGGCAAAGAGCAAAGTACCTACAGAAAAACCCACCTGATTGCTACTTTGTACAGTGAGAGAAATGCACCCCAATGCACAAAAGTGGACACTATATTCTTCTGTAAATATGCAAAACCATGACACACAAACCTGTGAATGAGGCAGGCCTGCTGCACACACATCCTTGACAATGCTATGAAGATAAACAATATATCCACAGCAAAAAAATCACCTAGAAATATTGAATGACACTAGAACTAGTATAACTAGTCTGTGAGATCCAACATAGGAAGAGCACAACAAACATATAAAAAAAGTAAGTCTCCTACATGTTTTGGCACACTATAGGTTTCATAATTACTGAGTCCACTACTGAACAGACTCCCTGATGATGGCACCTACAGCATGCCAAAACATGTAGGAGACTTACTAATGTCTGACCTGTAGGTAGTTTTGTGCATGTAAAGTTGGTTTTATAAATTAATTTCTATATGATATATGGTAGATACAATATTATAATATAAAAAAGTGTGTAAAGTAACATTTCTAGCACTATACTGATGTGGCAGAATTTGGAACAATTTAATAAGTCAATAAAAGTTACACAGATATAACACACCATCTATTAGTGATATAGTGAATACAAAAGATGCAAGAAATACATACAAATTGATAAAACAGGGGTATATACACATAAACAACAGTACAGTAACATATATTTCCTTATGTACAGAGTAACCATTATTGTAAGAGATATTATTTTAACTTTAACATGATTTTTACAAAAGGTTTCAATATATGATCGCAAATGGGAATTTTAACATAAACAGTGTTAAACTAAACACTTATGTGGTATAATAGTACCAACTGTTATTCAACAGACTAACAATTACAATTTACCACACACGTAAAACGTGCAGTAACATAAACAACACTGATAACTGGCACTTATGTGAGCACAAAAATGCCTATATCAAGTACTTTATGGCATACACACTCTGTCTGAAGGTTGCTGGACGTTTTAATAAAGCTTAACTGTAGCTACACAATGCATAGTGCATTAAACAGGGAAAAATGGCCACAGGTGGAGAGTGGTGAGAAATTGGACAGGTTTATTCTAACAATAAAGTGTCACCTAATAGATTAAGTATGCCGTTCAGCAAAGTTTACACCCAAACAATGTAAATTCTACCATCCAGTGCAACATTTCCACAAATGCAGATTTTATTAACAGAGTTCCAATTAAGACAGCAATCATTAAATGTGCATGAATGATCAGATAACATCATAACTTACCAACTTTTATATCCAAAGATGCTGCTGACTTGTCTGTACTACTGTCACTAATAAGCAGAACTTTCATGTCATTCTGCAGTTCTAGACAGCGATATAACCGCTTATCTTCAGCTGATTTGATGATATCATTTACACAGCGTTTGACACCCTTCATAGTAGTAGCACAGAACCTCAGACGAGAGCTGTTTAAAAAGACAGGCAACAATAATTATGTATGCTCTTTGAGCAGTGAACTATTTTACCACCAGAATAGTTATTTGCACAACAGAATGTTTTTATTACCCAAGACTGTTCCGTAAATGCGGTGAAAAATCTATTATCTGTCTCTAAATACACTACTGAAGAACACATGATGCGTACTTTATTGTACAAAGAATTAACTAACTCTAACCCTATACTACATTGCCTTCCTTGTGCATGTGGCAGTAGTTTACTGATCAACAATTGTGTTATGAAGCCCAAAGCTTTATGATTCAATCTACTAAAGCCCAATATTGTTACATATTATGAATCAGTGAAATTCAAGGTTCTCATGGCAGTGACTATAAAGATTCATGATCTTCTGAGATATGATGCCATGTAAACTAGTTGCTTGTTACCAACATTCTGCTGCTCCTTCTGACCTCAAGATGGAAGCAGCAGGTTTCTCTAAATCACCGTTAATAAGTTAACCAGTCTACATAGCATCTCATCCCAGCAGACAAGAGTTTTCCCATCCTGTGCTAGTTCAAATTATTTCACATCCTTGTGACCTATGTTAATATGATCCATCCAACTGTTACTACATCTCCCATGTCCTTGGGTTTTGGAAACCACATTCTGCAATTTTCCCAAGGGTGTCACATTCCAGTACTCCCCAGACATGGCGCCATGTGACTTTTCCTTCTTCCTCCCAATTTAAGAAAACCTTGAAAAGTAAACAATTTGAAAATGTGGAAATGATCAAACTTAATGTAATGCAGCAACTTTTAGAAATCCCAGAGGTCTTCTAGCAGTGGAAGAACCAATGGAACATGTGCAGCCAAGCAGGATGGGCATACTTCAAGGAGGATTAGTCCATTTAAAAGTAGGTTGGTTTAGTATTGTTAGTTTCACCGTGTCAATCTGGATACTTCTTCATTTGGCCTCATACACACGCACACACACATAGTATAAAATTCCTAGGGACTGCAAATCATGCAATTATGTAAATCTATGCAATTCAGTCCACTGTGAAGTATTTCAATTTTTAGAGAAGGTCCTGCAACTTTTTGTATTCTAGGTATTTTATAAAAAAGTATATATTGTATGAATATGTTACAGTCTACTATTGACATGTCCTACACCCTTGCTGTCTAGTGGCTATGGGATGCGTCTATATCTCCAACTAGCTAACATTTCACAATTAAATATCGCCATTCGGGTTCTAATAGCTGGGCAAATTTTAATTTTAAAGATCTACAGCCTACACTTCTCGACTCAACAAACCATGTGTATGTACATACCTTTGGGGTTTTCACTTTATCTCAACGACCAGTCTTTTTAACAAGAAGACACGACAACCCTAACCTTCATTCAACTACATGTAATACAACCCTACCATACTCACACACGTATAAAAAAGTTGCACAATAAAAACACGTACGATATTAATTACTGATTTACTCTACCTACAAATTTCATTCCATACAATATGACATGTTCGCAAATAGGAAATCATGTGTTACCGTTATCCTCTATACGATGATACAACAATTTGTGCTGGTTGTTGACCCAAGGGCTAGTCAATATTCTACTTGCACTCCAATGAATAAGAATTTGTTATAAAAACTATTTGGCATGACAAAGGTATAAACAGGCTTTAAAAAAATTCGCACCACTCATTTCCTTAAAAATAATAACCCCAGCATCCATCAGAATTGGCACTAACCGTAGTGCCTGGACTCGGTGGTAACGATGGCGGACAGAGAAGTTACAGCGTAATTTTCTTAGTTCACCGTAAATCCAAGTTATGTACATTTTGGTTACATCAAGTTAGGTGTTTGCTCATTTCGATTACTGTTTTCCCCAAATATTGAATGTTGTAAAGCACATAAGTAATCATGGCTTTGATAGACAGTATCTCACTTGCCAGCAAGTTTAGGGGATGTTTGGTTGGTGGTTTGTTAGGGGACTGTCTTGGTGCGCCTTATGAAGGGGATAAGGGTGTTTCAAAAACAGTGCTACAGAAATACTTTGATAAGCTGGAAGGGCAATATTTTAAATGTATGTATGTATTTTCAATTGTACTCAGACTATAAAGGTGGTGTAACATGAATTTGTCACCTGGTCATGTGAAGAATATAATCTGGAATATGCATACCATAAAAGTCTGTATTTGATTTTCAGCACCTGTGAAACAGTATACAGATGATACAGCTATGACAAAATGCATTGCAGAATCTTTAATAGATCAAGAGGGATTTTATGCTCTTGATATTGCCAAAAGGTGAGGTGTTGCTTATTTAGTCCTCTAGGCTTTGCAGTTAAACACAGTCAAAACATAGCGAATATGGCGTTGTAGTGTGAAACAGGCCACATAAATCTGAGGACATGTCATATGATTCTGAAATTTAAGTAATAGAGAAACGCTAATTTATTCAGCACATTGTTTGAGCATTGTTGTTTCATGCTGCTCTAACATATGTAGCCCCCACTTAGATCACAGTTATGAGCCATCATTTATTTTCTTACAGTTAATCTGCTCACTTTGTTTTGCATATTTTGTCACTTTCATTTCTCATATAATTCTAAAATTATAAGCCAGGCATGTATTTTATGTGAATTTCAAGTTACATATCTACCATCCTCTGTTCTTTTAACTGATTTCAATCCTGAAAAGCTGGTATGGTAACATTAATCATGACAATTTTGTGTGTGTGTAATCTTTCAGAAAGTAAAAGGATGATAACTGAGTGACTTTGACAAACAGTTACAGATAATGTCATTTGTGAGAGCTGCTATTGCTTTCTGAATGATTATTTTAAAACTATTTTTAAATGAGTCCTGGATTTCTTTTTCATTAAGATTTGTGAAGGAGTATTTCACTGATCCAAGACGTGGATATGGATATCACGTTGTAGACATTTTTCATAAGTTGCGAGCACAGAAGTTTGAGGATCCCTTTGGTCCAGCAAAAGAGCAGTTTGATGGAGCAGGTTCATATGGAAATGGGGGTGCCATGAGAGTGGCTCCACTAGCTCTCTTTTGTCACTCTGACTACAAGGAACTCGTAAATTTGGTCCAGCAGTCTGCAGAAATTACCCATACACACAAACAAGGTTATAATGGCACAATTCTACAGGTAAATCCACAGTTTATGTGCTTCATTATCTTCATAATGGGACTCATTCTTGCCCCATTTGAAGAGAAGGGACAAGTTCAGGATGAACACAGGAAACTACTTTTGTACTGCTGTGTTTTTATCACACATTATCTAATACTGATATGTTTCTACCGCTCTCAGGATAATTTACAAGATGACAAGGAGTCCAAAGAAACTTTTAAAATGCATAATTGAACCACCCATGGTCACAAAGCATGTCTCAAACTTCCTACGTAGTCACTGAATGTCAGCTTATTAACTGCATCTTCTGATTTTAGTAGTTAATAAGCTGACATTCAGTGACTATGTAGGAAGTCTGAGATGCATTTTGTAACAGTGAGTGGTTCTTTATGCATATTAATATTTTTTTGGACTCTGTGTAATCTTGTAAATTAACTCTGATGATGACTGTGACAGCAGTTGAAACATATCTGTAATGAATAAAATGTGATAAACACTGTTCACATAGTTCATTTGTTGGTCTTATTGTATAGGTTGAATTAGGCTAATTGTAACATATTCCATGCATTGTAAGAATGCGTGTCATGTAATGGGATTTGAAATCGCAGAATTTTCCCTGATAAAGTACATTGTTTTGAATATGTTGAATTGGCATTGTGGTGGCTTCTAGTGTAAGCCAAAATGTGAAGTCATTTTATATATCTCTTGAAATGTAATGTGTATGTGGGCACAGAGGAGGCAGTTAGCTTGAACCCCAAAGTTCCATGTTCATCCTTTCCCCAGCCGGAATGCAGGAGTGTCTGCAATAATTCATGTAGTTTATGAATAAGTGCAAGGTATTGTTACAGTTATTGCTTCTGTATTTGCTCCGATATTCATATCTCTAGTTATTGGAACATATTTCTGTCAATAGGCCATTGCAGTATACCAGAGTCTTCATTCAGATCCAAAAGAAACTTTGGATTCACAGAATTTTTCATCCCAACTAATTGAAAAGATGTCACAAATTGAGAAAGACTATGAAGGGTAAGCAGTATCTTGCTTGTTTCTGTCTTTGTTTCCTTTGTATACAGAAAGAAACACAGGCTTATTGGACTACCATTATGTCACTGTGTGCTGTGCCCTAGTGTTGAAACAAACTACTTTTCTTTAAATTTGGTTTCAACATACCACTGGAGGCCACCTCACCCTTATTATATTCAAGCCATATTTTGGTGTGATGAGTGTGATGGTAAACACACCGGATAATACATTTTAGTAGTGCACTTTGTGCCTAGATGTAGTGGCATACATAAAGCTTAATCAGTAAATCCAGTCTCAAATCATGATTCACACAACACATCTACATTTGTCTAAGATATATGTTCTGACTGGGCTAACTTTGTAATTCCTTTCCATTTTTATTGCTAAGGTATTCAAACATTGAACAGGGTGTGCTCTTTTGTAGCTTAGGTCTGGATGACCCATATCCCTACCAGACACAGCTAAAGAAAATGCAGATGCTTTTGAACAAAAAGGAAGGTGCTGATGATGAAGAGGTTAAGAAAATTTTGGGAACTAGTTTAGCTGCACTATATTCTGTTCCCACTGCAATATTCTGTTTTCTCAGATCATGTGCACCTATACCTGAAATAGAGGTATGTCAATCAGTGTCTAAAAATTACTCTGTTTTTAGCTTACTGTTCTTAATTTGGTAACAAAAATATATATGAATTTATCTCCATACGTTTGTCTGTACTATAAATATCACTTCAGAAACAAACTGACAGATTTTCATTAAACTTATGTATGAATATCATCGGCGCAAACACAGTGTTACTTGTTACTCTAACTATATATTTCAACATTATATATAAGCATGAGAACTGAAATTCTGTCCACAGGGAGCAAGATATTCTAGTAGTTACAAATGTGCATGCTAGGTGACAGTAAAAGGTAAAGGTAAAGCAGTCCCATTACAGGCCTGGACAGGCCCAGAGGGTTCCAGAAAGTTAAGGTTCCCAGATTTCGTGACAATGGCACAGGTTGGTGGTAGGTTGTCAGCCTTACGCACCGGCTGCCTTTACTCCCAGGAAATACTCCTGGTACTCATTTCTGTTAGAGGCTGAGTCAACCCCATGACCATAGTGTGATCAGAAGGATTTTATGTCAATGAAAAATCCACTGACACCAGCTGGGTGACAGTGATGACGAAAAATGATGTTATGAAGTAGTTAAGATGTTCCTGCAGTTCAGTTAGTATTGCAGCTTTTGCCATTAGAATGATATCTGTAAACAGTAGTGTTTTTTTAACAGGGTACCAAGCATGAAATGCAGGTGACATCATTGTTCACTATATAGCAATGATGTCTGGTCTGTGGTGCACAGTTCCACATTGAGTAAGGACTGTTTATCACTGCCTTTCGAGAAATTTTCAAGTTTATGGCATGAATATTCAATGAAACTGTGCTATTGTAGTATCATTCAAGGACTATAATGTCTGGAAATTGCAGCTACAGATGGGAATTGTTAAGTTTTCTTATTGGAACTTGAGTAGGTTTTATGTGAGTTTTGAACATATTTGTGAAGAATTGCTACAATATAAGGATTGTAATTTTGCACAGTTTTTAATTCTTTTTATCAAGACTCATAGAAGTGATCACGTGGTTCAAGTTTTGACTGCATAACTCAGGCTTATCCAAGATGAAATTCAGTGAATAAAGCTAACTGAGAAACACGGTGCTGTGGTTTATCCACGTAATATGAAGTGCATTAGATGAAGATTAGTACATTTTTAAATGGGTAGATGTGGATTTCTCAGTCTTCCAAATCTTGGGCATTGGAATGCCTGAAAAATGGTTTATTTGTAATTAACTTGAATATTTGTTGTTTTCAGACAGAGAATCCATTCAGACGTACAATCCAGTATGCCATCTCATTGGGAGGTGACACTGATACAATAGCTAGCATGGCAGGGGCTATTGCTGGTGCTTACTATGGGTATAGCACAGTCAGTAAGAATCTCCAGAAACACTGTGAAGCTACAGAGCAGTTCATTGCATATGCAGACAAGTTGCACAAGATCACTGTCTCCAAGTAGAATCTCCGCTTTGCAATTTTTTTTTGTATATACCTATATAATTTTTTAGAATGCCTATGGAGTGCCTTAATATTGCAAATTATGTTTTGTTTTTCATTTTTTTGAATAAATAATGTACAAAAAAGCTGTAATAAATAGTTTTTAGTCTATGCTTATGTAAATAAGGTAAAGGTAAAGTTGTCCTATGTACACACTGAACACATATAGATGAGTGGAGTTATTCATTCTTGTGTCAGTGCTAAACGCAGGTGAATGGCCAGCTTCATGCTGTGGCGAGTTTATACTTGGGGAAAATGCTTATGGTACCCATTGAATAGGAGCCTGGTTGGAGGCCCCAGAGCCAATTTGGATGTTTTGGAGTGAGAAAAACCGGATATCCATACTGGAATCAAACCGTAATGCCTTGGTCATTTGTCCCGTAACTTTGCCATTGTACTAGCTGAGGTACTGCATCTCTTATGTTTAAGATTAAGATTAAATTACTGTATCAGTTCACCTGTAATATTACTGAAGGAAGTTACTGCTGCTATAAAACCTGAGTTACATTCCCATGTTCACAAAAGACCACTATGTGACTACTTTAAGCCACTGGGTTCTCTCCACACCTAGACACCTTATTTTTCCAACATCAGCTGTGGTGTGTTGTCCATATACACATTACTCATTCATATGGCTTCAACCTCTTGGACAATTTGAGACTGATATTTTGTATTCCTCATTTATCCTACATGTTACACATGGCTTGTCCAGTGCATACCTTAGTACAAACACTGCAATAGTAATTATTAAAGATGAGATTGACATATCTCCTAATTATGTACTTTTCCCTATTCCTCTGTTACTACATGTCTGTCAGGTCATGTAGGCTTCATGATACTTAATTCTGAAATACCCAGGAGTCCTGACACCAAATATCACACCCATCATTACCAACAACTGCACATCTTAAACCATTCTACTTTTTCAGTCTTCATGTTTAAGATTTGTCATTCCATCACTTTTTGGGTCTTCCTGTCAGCTTATATTCCAGCAATTTATACAAAATGTGGTGTATAGTAGAGCTGCACAAATTTTCTAAAAGTCTGGGAGCCACCTCAAAATTCTAAGTTCCAGAATCATGACATGAAAAATATTCCATATCAACAATAGGTGCCACCATACAACATTTAGTGGCCACACCAACCTGGCACCCAGGATTTGTGTACCTGTGGTTTAGAACCATAATTAAAACATGTTTCAAAGAAGATGGGGTAAAAATTATAATTTTCTATATTTTAAGCTGTAGATTCTCAGATATCAGTTGCTGCCTACCATTAATGATAGGGACTACCAAGCCTGGAAACATTCAATTTGCTGTGAGAGATTGAACTAAATTGTTTTTAATTTCAACTGTTCTGTGTTTTACCATATTTAAGAATGATTTACAAATGTACACATAAATAACAAAATAAATATGCAAACAAGCCTGAAAGTAGTTTCTAAAATGTTTGCAGCTCAATAAGGCAGTTATTGCCATAACTGTACCCAATAGATGAAATATATCTATGTTTGAATAAAACATGCATATTGCGTGATCTCTAAACACTTCAGGTAAGCAGATAATTGAAAACAAAGCACAATAATTATTACAACTACAATTTCATAATGCTTCCTGCCCGTGTTATCAAAATCTTCATTTATTGATCATATACTGGCCTTTGTCTCATTGTACCTTGTTTAACAGGTATGAGTGATACACATCAGTTGAGATACATAAGAAAAGTCTGCCAGCCTGTGTTTAGCAGTGGTTCCCTGTGTGCAAGCCATGACCATTGGTACTGCCAACAGGCATGCCTGAATGTCCATATATAGTTTTGAAACTAGTTACATATTCACATTAGAAGGCACGAAAATGAAAGTAAACTTAAGGAAGTACAGATATTTATGGCAGTTATACCATATTTTTCAAAATGGTATAGTAAAGGAAATGTCTATTTACTTAAGTAAAGTAATTATTAATTCAGAAAACAAAATGCCATCAGATTTGAAGATTGTTTTCTTTCATAAAACGTAGTTTGTTTAGCACTGCATGTTCCTGGTAAATGAAAGGATCACTGTACTTGAGCATAAAGATACAAGCATTTTGGTATAAAAATGGGGCAAACCAACCTGTGAGGATCTGCTTTACCATTATGGTTGAACTAGAAATGAACATTTTGAGTACCTGCTGTTTTGCATCATCAGGTGGCCATATTTAACCTTTTGACGCCTAATGTCGACTATAGTGGTTGTACCGCACCGCTAACATCTAAAGTTGCATTTTATATATTTATTCAACAAATACATATACTGAATATTTTAAACATAATATATACCCTATGTTTCTTTCTCTTCAAAATGCAGTTAGTTTCATAATTCTAACATATTTGGTTCCTGTATTATTCACATTTTACATACAGGATGTGCTAAAATTAAAAAAATAATTCCGGCGCCAAAAGGTTAAATAACAAAAAATAAATACATAATATTAAGAAGTACACCCAAAATTACCACAGCGCTGTTCTGTAATATTTAGCATATAGTATGTGTTATGCTGAAGTAACAGATAAGACCGAAATTCACATTTAAGATAATTAGCTCCATGGGCTCTTTCCATTATCTTATGTTTTAAAAGCAATAAATTAATAAAACACTGCATGTCACCAGATTGATCCTGGTGTTAATGAGACTTGCTCAGCTGGGGCTAATAGGAAAAGCTAATCTCATATTCTGGATAATGGGATTGTAAATTTCTTGTGGCATGCCACATTGCATGGAAAGTTCAACCCAAGTCATTTGTACCTTTGGAGAAGCAGATGTCGCCACAAGAAAAACAAGAATTCAACAATGGCAAGATTTTATTAGACAGTAGACCCAAACTGCTTCCCCATACTTGAAGCAACATAAATGTGTATGTATGAATGATAGCTCTTCAGAAATGAAAAATGTGGGGCATGGGCCATGTACTGCCAGTCCTCAACCTTTCACTGAAGTGGTTGATAACACTGTACAGTGCTGACTTTAGGTGGCAGGGATTTTAAACCAGATTTTTAATCATATGTGTAGAGAAACTTGGCCATCTGTTACTGGAACATCCAGAGTGGAATACTAAGACATTTTATATTCATGTCAGTATAAAAATATGGTGAAATGTCCCGAATTGTCAAGTGGTGAGGCGGAAGGTGATGATCAGAGTCAAAGAACACTAGTGCTGAAACTTGTGATTCCAGCTGTGCTGCATTTGGTGAAGTTAAGAAGGGAGCAAGACTTCCATGGGACTAAACAGGAGAAAGTATGTCAGATTTGTTTGACTAAAACTGATATTTAGTGTGAAATGAAAGAGAGTGCTGAGACACAAGTCTGTGGATTCCCAAAGCCTGTTATGGCACTGCTAACCTGACAGGATACAATCTATTGATCGAGAAAAGTGATAGGTTTATGTCAAGGAAGAGGAAGATCACTTCAGAAGAACAGATCTTTGTTCCAAAAAGAAAGATGCTACAGAAATGACTGTTTGTAGGAATGACAGGTATAAGGAAAGCTGCTAAGGAGAAAACATCTGAACAAAAAGGAATGTGATGCCTTTGAAATAAAATGCGATGAAGGATACAGGATGCAGACAAAATGGTGAATCAATCATGAAGCAAGAAGGGGTTGAAGAGGAGAATCTACAAGACAGGAATCATGTGGCTCCTCACTCTTTTTTCCCAAATACCCCAAATCTCTTTGCTTCCTACACAGTGAGACAGTAAATTATTGTAGTCAATTATAGTGTTAATCTTTGGAAAGTAGATGAGCAAATAAAATATTGTACTGATTAACATGATGCATGTGCTGTGTTTATTGTGCAGTTAATTATTCACTCGCTGCTGGGTTTTGTACACCGTACGGTCGTGAATGCATTTAAGGGGTAAGGGAATATAAATTTAAAATCCCACTGTCTGGCTTTGAGGCTTAGTGGTTACTTTCAGCCTATGGCGTAATGTACATTTTGTGCACAAAAGACCCAATCCAATGAATAACTGCAAAAGTCATATGTATGAATCCTTGCATAACAAAAATTCATTTCTGAAGATTGTATTTTAAACAACATAACCATCTTTTGAGTTTTCTTGCTTTTGCAGCAGTTTGCATGAGGCATCTAGGATGTGACACTGGTTTACTGGGTATTTGACTTAGATGTTTTGTGACAACATATTGGTCTCATTGTCAAGGCATAAAATGTCCAAGAAGAACAAATAACTCAAGGAAACCATCTTGATCATTAGTCCAACTAGACATCAGATTGTTAAGCCATTCTGTAACTCGAATTGTCTAAGTTTGTCCAAATGCTGTACGTTCGGGATGATTGTCTGAATTTGGGTGATTAATTTTATTAAGAAGTTGCATCTGTTCTTCTTCCTCTTCTTGCAAGTGTGGAAAGTACTTGAACGGATTCTCATCCTCGTGGTCAGGACTGAAAATTCCTTCTTCACCCATTATGTTTAGATAACAAGTTTTATTAATCTCATCAGAGAACTCCATCTCACTAATATCTTCTGAAAGTGGGCTCATCACACCTGTTGAACACCTTATGTTGGAGTGCCTTGTATTCTGTTCTGGACATGATATTCGGCTGAAACAGGCAATGTTTTGCTGTTTACTGCTTATCATCTGGAGTTTATCGACCATTATGTTATATTTTCACTTTTTTTTAACTTTGTGTATTAATAATACAGCACAACATTAACAGTTTTTGTAATGATTCATTCCAAACTTTTGCATACTTCTCTCAGAAAATCTTCAGCTGGTTGCCAATTACATTTAATATTATGCATTTAATTACAAGGATCTTAAGTTTATATGAATTGTTTCATTCTTTATTGCATTCATCTTCTTTATCATTTTTTCATATTAAAACGGGTATTGTCTTCACATTCGTGCTGTGCTACCAGCACAACCATAGTACCACAGATTGTACTCATATAAAGCAATTATGTAGATTCTACAGATAAAACTCTAATTTTAAAATATATAATGCTTTGAAACAAGATGTTCATCTGAATAAATGTTAAAAATTCAATTCCTACCTCACAGAAATCTTACTTCGTCTCTATTAGAGAATTCATTTAACACTTCTAAGGGAAGTCAATGCTGTTTGTTTTGAATATCTGACAAACGCAAGTAATGTGGAGTGTTGAATATTAAAGTTGGTGGTATATTTTGTAACCATTGTACTTTGAAATGTTAAGTTACTCTGGGGAGTAATAGTGCCCATCATTTAGTTCCAACAAAATCCTTCACACTCAACAGCTGATGGTTAGCATTAGTGCTCATATAATCACTGTTTTCAGTCTAAGTATACCATACCCACCTGTTGTCATGTTCATATGTAGCCTCACGGGGGGCAATGACATTGGTGTAATTGTGGGCACTCATCATATTAAGATAGTCAGTTTGCTGGTTTTGCTCATTCACGTTCATATATGGGTTGTTCAGTTCCTCATAGTGCTGTAGTAAATTAAACAGACACATGAAGATCTATTAGGAAAAAAACTGAATGCACAAGAGTAGTTCAAAATCTTACTCTGAAATACAGGCATACATGTGAACATATTAAAATACCCTATTTTATGTACACAGAGTATGGTATAGATAATATGGCAGCCCACTCACATGATACAAGTTGATTTCACAAAATCTGAAACAGATGTCTGCATGATTACTTTATATCTATCAGCTCTGTAGTTTTTTACTTATGATATACTGGCATTACCTATTTAAGTATTTTGACTTGTGTGAAATATACATTAGTCAAACAGAGGAAGGTAAAAATTTTTTTAATATATTCATACAGATAAACAAACATTAGAGTAAGCCTAAACAAATAAATGTAGTTTAAGCTTAGACACTGTAGCATTCCTGTTTGAATTGCAACCACTTCCTTCACAGATGGCCCAACAACTTGCATCGTTTTGAACAATTCATTTACTGGACTTACTAGGTGATACTTTGGTATGTGACATGCATGGGTCAGAAATGTGTAAGGGATTTGGGTTGGAACACCTGAAGAACAGCTACTGCTTGGAAGACACAGGCAGAGACAGATACATCTGGACAATAGTATTGAGGTGAATATTACAGAAACAGGTTGGGAGTCATGTACTGAATTCATCTGGTTTAGGTTCAGAATAAGTGGCAGACCTCTGAACATGGTAATATGAACCTGTAGGTTCCATAAAAGGTAGGGAATTTCTCAACTACCTGAGGACCTATTGGGTTTTCAAGGTCTCTGCTGTGTGGAGTCAGTTGCAATATACAAACTATCTCATATTTCTGCAAATATCATGAATGTAGCTATAAAACATTATAAAAATGTCACACTTCCTGAATAATTTTTAGTGAAGAAACCAGCCTCCAATGCCACTTACCCTTCTGATATTGTCATCTAGCATAACTCCCAGCTGCTCTGCCAATTCTGCGAAAGAGGGACGTTCAAGAGGATTGGCTTTCCAACACTGGAGCATTGTCCTGTAGCTATACACACAGTTGTAAATTTTGCATATATTAGGTTAGGTTAGGTTAGCTATGTATCAAAGTGTAATAATTGGTGATGTTTGGTTCAACGTATGTGTTAACCATACCAACATTCATTAACATTACATCATATAAGTCTTAAATTTTCGTGGCAACAGAATTCAATTAAATTTTCTCAGGCCAGCAGCCATGTCGGGATATGAGGGTTTTCATACGTTTTGGGAACTAACTCTGTTCCCATCATCAGTGTGCGCTGGGGACAGAGTTAGTTCCCAAACGGTAGGAAAACCCTCATATCCTGACACAGCTGTTGACCTGAGAAAGTTTTATTGAGCATTACTTCATGTCTTAAGTCTGCTAAAGTGATTCATACATAATGGTGCTATACACATCTTGCATATTGTTCTGAAATGACAAAGATACATAAGTAATTATTTTACATTGCCTATTGTTAAATATTACTGAGTACATAAAAAATATTGTAACCTGGCCATCTGGGGCAATTTAATTCTGTGAGCTGGCAGACATAAATTCACAATACCCAGTAATATTTATGGGCTTCATTTAAACTTTTCTCTGTCAGTTTTAATTACTTAATTAATTTATTTATTAATTTCTCATACACTCTATACCTACTGGATATAAAGTATACGCATAAGTTTCACTATGACTACAATGAGATTAAAATTTATTATATATGCATTAATGCAAACAGATATAAATAAAATTATACAATAGAAGTGAATGAAACTATATAATAAAAATGAATTCATGTTAGTATGTCAGCAGTACACTTCAAACTGCTTTTATAATATTAATTGTAGAGTGGCTACATAATTGTAAATCAAAGTAGTTTACATGCATATGTAAGCATCTATGAATGGATCACATTATTTTTAAAGTAATGCTGCATTTGTTCTAACAGTTTAATCTTAAGGGAATGCTTTCAAGTGCAAAGTTAACTTTAAAACTATCCCATTACCATGGAACAAAGACATTTGTTGTATGCACTGCTGACAGGTTACAGATTAAAAGTAGCATACAACAACAAACAGCCAATTTTTAAAGTACTTTGAAGTCATATGAATTTTCTGATGAGTGGGTAAGACTTTGCCTGCTTTGCAAGTAGATTTCATATCTCTTAAGAAAATAAGCCATTTCTGTGTTGTGATGAAAAATTTGTTATAAGATCAGAGATTTGTATTGAATTTGGTCAGAACTCCATAACACTCGGCATATATGGTAATAGATGATTAGATATATGCACTTACATGGCATTGGTAGCATATGGAGGTTGCTCCATCCTGTAACCATTGGCAAGTTTCAAGAATAGTCTTTCACCTGCCTCCAATCCTGTTTGTGATACAAACCAACATTTATTCTGATAATGTGGGTTTCCATAATTAAAACAATGACATATTTTATTTTAAAAAAAGGTAAAGGTAAAGCTGCCCCAGTACACTCCATGGAAGCATATAGGGGCATGGAGGTATAGATCCACTCTTTTCTAACCTCAGCACAAGATGGAGGTGAACAGGCAACTTCATGTCCCCACTGTGCCAACTGAGATAAGAGCTTGATTATGACAAATATTTGTAACAGTTTAAAATTTGAGGGTGATCACAATTTATGTATTCCTGAAAAAAAATCATGTTTTATGTTTTCTTAGTGTTTGTGAATGCTTGTTGAGCAATTTCAGGAAGTTGAAAATTTGGCTTGAACTTAAATAATATTTTCAAGATCTGTGCTCTTAAAAAAGTTTCCCTTCACAGGTTACCTGGGTATGGAGTCTGGGCCAGAGAAAATAGCTCCCACAAGACAATACCAAAAGACCAAACATCAGATTGTGTGGAAAATACACCGTCTCTAATTGATTCCAGTGCCATCCACTTGACAGGCAATGGACCCTGAAAAGATAAAATATTCCTTTGATATTAAATTAGGTCTAAACTAAGAGTTTCTTTTATCATCATTAGATATAATGATGCCAGATCTGAGGTTTTCAAAATAGTGTTACTGAAAAATTCTTCTTGAACTGCCTTGCACAGAAGATGAAAACACTATGATTCTTCAAACCATTAGTAACAATTTACCCATTGAGACAGCATTAACAGCCAAGACGACTTCAATCTTCAGATACAACAACATTTTCAAACAATCACAATATCTGTAATTGTTGACTTGTGAAGAGTATTCAATACAGAATTTGTTATGTTCAGAACTGAAGTTTAAAATACACTGTAAAATGTACAAAATGTTTAAAGAGATTTTATAAACAAAGTTGCTGTTTCTCAGGTTTTGATGGTGTGTAGGGATGCAGGCTGACACTGAAGTTTTCAAGGAACATGCTCCTTCCATCTGCATGTTTCAAGGAACTGGGTTGCTGAAGTGGTTAGGGCAAGACTGATTGCAATGGCTGGATGCCACAAATATGGCGAATCATAACTACTGGAAGTAGAAGGGGATACAGTGTAGTGCAGACCAGCAGGAACTGTCTTTCACTTCATCTCCTCTGAGCCCATTTCCATCAAACCTGATAATGGTGACAGCATGTTTCTCTGAAAAGTCAGTATCAACTACATGGCATTAAATTCCAGAAATCTAAACAATCACTCTTGCAAAAACCTGAAGCTTTGGCCTATACATGTCACTTACAGCACTCTTCTTCCGGTAGTTGTCAGACTTGTACATACTCTTGGCCAGCCCAAAATCACATATTTTCACAACATTGTCATCAGCCAGTAGAATGTTCCTTGCAGCCAGATCCCCATGCAGCACCTGTAGAATCAAGTGGGGTACTTTGATATTTCAATAATATGGATTACTGAATCTTCTGTGAACCTTTATGACTCAAGCAAGTAGCATTTAATTTCTCAGTGGTTATTTAAGTGCTATGTGACAGTAAACAGTTCAGTGTGTTGATGTGTCTTTTTTTACACTCTCCTTAACAAAGTGCTAAGTTATTTTTTCTCTGTCTCTCTCTCTCTCTCCCATATGAATGTCACAAATTAAAATTTAACTACTGCATCTGTACAATAAGCAATACTAATATTTCATGTTTCTTCATATAAGGCTTTTCTTCATGTGTTTGCTGTACATCGCAGATCTTATTTTCGTGGTAAGTACTGCACTGTTAAAAGGCTTTATCTTCTTATTCATTGTTTTGTATGCCTGTGAGATAAGGAATCACACCAAAAAAAGGTGACAATGTGTGAAAATTAAGTTACAAGGATCTTTTTTCAAGTTATAAATAAAGGACTGAAGGAAGAATTACAAAACAACAAAATTATCAATTGTCCCTCATCATATATTATTAAAAGTAGGTTAAAGGGGTAATGCTAAGGTTAGTATGTTTCAGATGAGCAAAAACAGAAAGTTTCAGAACACTGCATCACAAAATGAAGCTATATGGATTCTTAACATGCAGATGAGACAGTGGTAAACTGCATCTTCAGGTGCTATGGTCACACAACAGACAGGTCTGGGTGACGAAAATGTTCTTCACATGCAATTTAATGTTTTAGGAGAACTCAAAAGCACAATTTTAGTGACTGATATAATGCCTGCTCTTTGAAAATTAAATGTTATCATCACAAACATCACCATCATCACCACCAACAAACAACAACAAAACAACAACAACCACCACCACCACCACCACCACCAACAACAACAACAACAATAATAATAATAATAATTAGATGTCAAGGCCTAGTCTGATTCAATTAGAATCACCACCAGTCACCCCCACTCACAAATTGACATCATAGTATTGGTGGCACTAAATTTAAAATGCACAAACAGATGAATGCTTTTTATGTGCCTTTAAAACAATGTTTAACTAAAATATGTCAACTGGTTCAAAATGTTCTGAGGTGAGACCAATACATGGACATTATAAGACAATGAGAGTAGGCAATAAATTAATATGAGTGTACATATTTTTTTTTCTGTTCCCAGTGATATCTATACTCAGATGTGGAATTCCCAGCAACATTACTGTTCATAAATACTGCATATCATGTTACTCTGTGGGATAAAAACAGTATTTTTGACAACTTCTCACTTGCTTAGTATCATTATAACATCAATTGAAACTGTGCTGAAAGAAGTGCATTTCAGAAGGCTAAGTATTATCTCCCACAATTGTATTATAAAGACTACAATTTTTCTCACCTTGCGAGAGACAAGATACTCCATGCCCCTGGCCACTTGAAATGCCCAACAGAGCAGGTCTTGTGAACAAACTGGCATGGTGGTGCCTGTGTAGTCACTACCATACTTAACACGCCAATTTGGCTGTTCTGATATGCCACTGCTCAGCAAACACTCGTCTGGTTCTCCTGTCAAACATTGTGCTATGTATGTAAACTTCTGACACATATGGTATTTTAACATACTGACTTCCTCAGTGACATATGTAGTGCAGTTCTCTCCCTCCCCTCTCTTTCTTCTCTTCACACCTTTATATCTTTACTCATTACCTCAAGTTTGTACTCTTGCTTGAACTGCCATTCAGCCTGATAACTGAAGCTAAACTGATGTTTCAGTTAGTACTTCCGAATTCTGTTTTGGCTACTTGGATGAAAACTCAAGGTCACCTGTTTTGGCATTGTGGGTAAATAAAGTAATGGGTTTTGTGTTTTTATTACCCCACATTGCCAGGCAGGTTTTGTTTATATCCCGTATTATGTGTTTTAGGAAGGGGAAAAGAGCCATAAAGTGGGGCAGCATATATTCTCAGCAAATTATGTCAATACTGTTATACTGCCCTAAGTTTTAATCAATTATTAAATTTATTATATTTAACTGTCATGTATCTGTATGTATCTATATTTGTTACTTGCACCCCTTGTGTGCTTCAGAGCTTCTATGGGGAGGAAGAGGCATAACAGCATGAATGCATCAACATTTCCAGCGTGACCAACTGTAATTTCAATTACCAACTACATTTGTGTGAAATCCAGATATATGTATTGTATTTGCAAAAATAGTAATGAACATTTGAGTCCCACAAGAGGCAGAAAATTTCTTTGTAGTTGATCAAGAATTAACTTCTAGACTACAGTCTTCTGGGATAAGACACAGTGTGGCTTAGTACCAACATTTCAGAAGAACATACTGTTGCCATTTTCAGGGTGAAAGACTGAAGACATTGGCAGCAGGTTTCTCCAAAATTCTGATATCTATCAAACTACACAACATTACATCTTAAAAGACTGTTATTTTTATATTCACCACCCTTAGAATCTCAAATATCACATAAATTACCTCCTCAAGAGGGAATTTACCCCACTTAGAACAGATGGAACTATACAGGCCTTCTTAAATATGACATTGTGTTGACTGGTGAATATTATCATATTCTACATTATTCCAATTTTTATCAGCATATCTATGATAACCTCAAATCACACACACTAAAAGATTATTAGTTAAATTGTTACAGAGCATACAAGACAAAGAAGCCTCACCAGTTGAGGAGGACATGACTGTCATATCAATGGCAAGTTGTGACACCTCTGTGGTGTTTGAGGATGATGGAGCACACAGGTCTGAGCTTGAATCCCCACAGTAGCTAACTCCTGCCATGCTACTAGCAGAAGAGAGGAAACGGTGTTTCAGACTAGCAGCAAAATAAACAAAGCGTTTAAAAATATGTTCATATTATACCAATATCTATCAAAATTTAATGTGCTTCTGTTAGCTACACATTAAAATTGGAATGTTAATTTCTGTGAATGACCAACAGGTATAGATTTCCTGCTTCAAGATACGGAAGCTGAACACAGTACATGGAATAGCAAAATGTGTGTAGCATCTCAGTACTAATTTAGTTTGCTGCCAGACACTTGCACTAAATGTCCAGTCAATTGTAGAACAAAGAGGCTGACAAAGGCCAATAAATTGTAAGATGACAAATGCTGTTTAGCTACATTCATCATATTCTGTTCAAGGTTTGAGATCACACAGTGTGAGCACTTATGTGATAAACATTCAACATATATCTAGTTAAAGAATATGTCTCTTTGGAATTATAAATGATTTTCTCTGGTAGTGACAATTTAGATTTCTGTTGACACTATATTGCCTCATGCAGCACTTTTTGCTATTCTTCTTGGTCAATGAAATTGCCTCACATATTCTCAGAGCTGCTTGAGACACAAAATCTATTAACTTACAAGAGAATATAAAATACAAATAAGCTCTACAGGTACAAAAAGTGCACCAGTGTGTGTCAAGAACTGTGTATATCATTTTATAGTGCCTCTGCATAAGTTTATTATTGATCTTCCTGGCCTCTGTCCACCTAAGGAGTGATGCTGAATTCACGTCAGGTGGGCGCATATGTAAGGCAGATCCTGTGACCCCCAGAGATAGAATATTCATGAGAATGGTGAAGGCAAATGGGATTTACAGTTTAACATGAGCTTATAACTATTGAGGGAGAGAAGGATGTCTGATGTTCCTCTCACTTTCAGATTTTAAGAACTCTGTATTGTATACAATTTTAAAAATACCCATTGAATTTTAAGGATGTTTGTGACCCACTACTGAAATTTATAATCCCCAAAAATTAAATAATGCACTATGGAAGCCATTTCAAACCATTATGAGAAAAAAAAGTTTGTAAACTTTATTACTTTGTATTTTTTGTGGTGGATTGTGACCTGGAGACTTTCTCATTGCCTAGGGCAAGGTTAAGCTTGCCTGTTGTGCAGTCCAGTTGATCTACGAAGTCATCCCGATGCCTCAGAAGATAATCATGAAGGTTGCCATATCGGCAATATTCCACAATAACCATCAGCTTCACTGGAAGAATAACATGTATAAATAAATCTGATAAGAGTTTATGGGATATTACCACAGTAAAGAACATTATAATTACTAATTGCTGTTGTTATAACCAAACCATGTCCACTTAAACAGCAGTTTAATTATCTGCCAATTAAGCAGGAATGTGCTGTAATTCATTTGCTCTAGTTTTGTCAGTCTGCTACTCAAAAATTCAGCACATGACAAGAGGAGCCTCAAAAGCACATTCAGCCTGGTTGTAACACTTATGCTCTTTCCCACATAGTGAAAAAATAAGAAATAAGCTCCTTTCCTATTCTGTAATATAGAATAATAAAATATGTGTGACAACTAAAAATGTAAACCACAGTTAACGTTTTTGCAGATAATGTGAAGTATATATTAAAAAAAGATTCAATCTCAGGAACCTTTATGAGTTCATACTGTCACCATTTACCCCTACATAACAATGTATAAAAATATTCACATTCAAACCAGCCTTCATTAGTCAAGTTATTTCACTTCAAATGTAGAGATATGTATTACTAATTTTAACTGTGCTCCTTTCATGTGTTTCATTACAAAAGTAATAAATTACCATAACATGATAGAATCAAAGAGACTACTACTAATGTGCACGTCTGAGACTGGAAGCAATAGGTACCTGCAGTGTATGGTGCATGGATAACAAGGATTGTACATTTCTCACTACACATCAAATTTATTCTTTCATGTACAGATTCTAACAGCATATCACAGAAAATCTAAGTTGGCAAGCTGTTCTCTGTGTCATAGTTTGAGTAAAACTTTTTATTTAATCAAATCTTTAAAGAACATTCTAAGTAACATATGTTTTGGAATATTTACTTCACCTATTTTCAGTCATGACTGAGATATGGCATTATACTTCGGGGAGGAACAAGAGAAAGTATAGGAGGG
>Ga0131853_10004129_pt1 | contig 26055 bp, 11 predicted proteins | sample TergutLab28metaG_FD_92764 | JGI IMG/M metagenome (GOLD analysis project Ga0131853, IMG submission 92764) | Labiotermes labralis P1 segment gut microbial communities from Petit-Saut dam, French Guiana - Lab288 P1 (version 2) (version 2) | ecosystem: Host-associated > Arthropoda: Insects >... | reverse complement strand
TATTATATTATATTATATTATATTATATTATATTATATTATATTATATTATATTATATTATATTATATTATATTATATTATATTATATTATATTATATTATAACAGGAAACAGTATAATTAAGAACAACATATCTGCACGGTTCTAAAACGGCTTTATTTTAGTAAATTTTGAAACTGTAATCTGTGGCGTGCTTTGGGTGTATAATTTGACGTTTTTTGCTTTCAGCGGCTACGTGCAGTGGATGCATACTATTTTTTTTAATTGTCTCGAACACGCCTTTGATGGCGGACGGTTTGCATGAACCACAAATTTCCAAATTCTTCACAAGTACATATCTATCGCCCAGCTTTCGGATTAATCTGTGTGGCCTAGACGCTGGTTTTCTAACATGTTTGCTGAGTGACCAAGAGCAGTTCTTGAAGCAGATGATCACTTATTTAACTGCCACACTTACAGTTACAATAAGCCATTACATTGACCGTGACATTGTTCCTTGCAGAGTCATGGGTTTCTCTGGATATGGGCGTTAGAATGCCTTACAGGCACTTCAGTGCGTTACAAACGTAGGCAACCTGAATAGTTCGGTTTTCTTTTATGGAGTATAATTCATTTTTATGGGTCATCTCTTAAAGATGAAAGAATAATAATAATCCATGAATTCGGGGATTTGTTTTACTTTGTAGAATGATGTAATCGAGGAGGATATGTTAGGTGAGGCACGTAGCACACATAGTACCTAACATTACTGCTCATATAATTTTAGTAGAGAAATATAAAGAGAAGTACACCTGTGCAATAGCAACTCGTAGCTGAGACAATAAAATTAGAGTAGAGTGACATAAATGGTTCATGCCTTAGTGCTTCTGTTTTCTTCTATAGGAGCCCGGCTCGAATTTCGGCCGAGCAACCCACTGATCTTACAGAACTTTTTTATGTTTTTTCCTGAGTTCATTCAAACATTTCCCAAGATAACAAGTTAAATCAACCAAGACCACCCCCTTCGACATCCTTGACACTTCATTCTTCACCTTCTACATGTTTACTGGTCTATCGATAAGGTTTTTAAATAATCTACAAAGAAATACACATTCATCCGGATACAAAGTTGTGTGAGGTTGTGGAGTGGATTATCTGTCTCAAAATGAAGCCAGCCTTCTGGCTATTGTGAATAAGGTAACGGACTACCATATTCTACAAAAAAACATGGATTATCAAACTAATTGAACGACCGTCAGCTCCTCAAGAACTCTCTCTCATGGAATTCAGTACGATGCCGTAGTGAATGCACGTTGATGATCTGGGCTTTTCCCAGCACTAGAGTGTCTGCAGGAACCGTAAGTTGTTTAGTTGGTGTACGTATCTGTAACGCGGTAACTCGCTTTCACGTAGACTGCTATTTTGTGTCTAACCTGATAACGTCGTCTCTATGCAGCTTTCCTGACGTCAATCTTGTCCGCCTACACGCACTGCGTTTCACTCAATTCACTTTTCTATTCATTTATTCTTTTCTCTTACTATAACTTATTGCGTAAGCTTATATATATATATACATTTGTCTTTGTACTCTCACATTGCACTCTTAAATAATACGGGTATTCCTTATTCCAGAACACGAACCCCTCTTTAAAAATTCATGTCAAATATCCTTGTCGTATTCCGGTAATGGAGCAATGTCACGTTCGTGATGTAAGAGATGACCTTATTTCGGTTGCGTCGCTTCTTTGGTTGTTGGAATGGAACTTATATTTTGGTTCGCGTTTTCTTCAGCGATGAATCTTTGTTGGAATTGAGTGGTTACTTCACACCCGGAAAAGTAAGATATGGAATAGAGGATGTCTTTTGTTTTCATGGATCATCCTGACGTCCTTGAAACTTCAGGTGCGATGTGCCGTTTCACACCTCTGAGTGACTGGACCACTCTTCTTCGAGAACGCAGCTGGTGACAACGTGTAACATGATTTAACACATCGGTTGAGTGGACTAGTCGAAATAATGGATCTTAATTTTGGTGTCAGCAAGTCTTCGGTTAGGTAATTTTTTAATCATTCTGGTATTAGGTTCTGTACTCCACCCTGTAAAAATCGTAGTGGCCATGCGAAGCACCGATCGCCTTAATAAGAAACCTTGGCAGATGTTTAAGGGTCCACATTTCAGCTTTTGTACGTGGTGCTGATAAGTCCTTAGCCCGACCAGGAAGGAAACAAGCTAATGTTTCTGTCAGAATGGCGTGAATTTCCTTGCAGGAAAACAAACATGATGACAGCTCGCTTATCGACGTTGTTGAAATCGCGCGCGTTCCTGACATTCTTCGAGCTTGTTTCCTTCCTGGTCGGGCTAAGGACTTATCAGCACCCTGGTGTTCTGAAAAGGAACATGCCAGATTGCGTGATTTGTGTCAGCTTAAATGGGTAAGATTCCAGTTTATTGCCAACAACACACACAGAAGTTTATCATTGTGCTTGTAGTTTATAAAGTTTCTCGGAGTAAATGAAAAACGAAATGTATTTTAAAAATTTGGGGCTTCGCGACGTCACGGATGAGGAATTAACACATTGTTTACAGAGTGTCAGATGATTAATTGAAAGTATGACAAAAAAAATAAGTTTTATCTCAGTAATTACCTAACTTGATGCACAAAATTTTTGTTTTGCAATAAGTTTATTTCATGCCTCTACATGTTTCGAGCACATGTGCTCATCATCAGGAAGCCAAAATTGCATTATGCAGCTTCTGGTGTGATGATACCAGAGGCTGTGTTATACAATTTTGGCCATCTGATGATGAGCACATGTGCTCGAAACATGTAGAGGCATGAAATAAACTTATTGCAAAACAAAAATTTTGTGTATCAAGTTGGCTAAATACTGAGATGCACGGTCAGCAAAACGTCAAAAAAGAAAATAAGCTTTGAACAATATAATGAATGACAGTAGGCTTATAAGTTATTCTTTATCAATTCACAATTTTCTGCATCCAATTACTTTTTTTACGCAAACGGACTGGGCTGGAATCTTGTGATAAGTTATGACTGTTGAAAAATGCAGCATTAACTTTAATCCGCTTTACTGTACTTGAGTAAAGAATGGACGAATATACATTTATCAGGACTAGCGTCATATTAGCAATTCCGCGCTAGTTATGAAAAGTGCTGTGTGTGAGTGTGACTTCGTTAAAAAAATAAACGATTGTCAAATACTGGTGATGTATGTATTAACATTTTAAATAATCGAAGGAAATATTCTCACACATCGATAAACAAAATGTGCACTTATACAAGCGCATTTTGTCTCCTGAGATGGAGATGGGTTTGTGAATAGCAATGGTATGGTGTCTAAAAATAGATTTTTCAAAACCGCTAGTATTTTGCATCTGAACCTTTAGCTAACTTTCGTATTATATTGTCAGCATTGTAATATTTTAATTTGTCACATTTTTTTTAAATTCATAACTTTATCAGTCCATAACATATTTACATTTAAGTTCAGTTTTGTTCTGAATATAAATTAATATGATTGTGTGATTGGACTATTAATTAATTAACCACCATAAAGCGGAGAGCCATACTTTTTGCACACTGACGTGCTGCGAGGTTTGGTCCTATTGGACCATTATTAGGCTACAAAAAATTATAAAGAAATTGTAAATTGTATATACGTATGTATTTCTTGTGAGATCTCAACCATGTTTACAGTTGTTATCCGTATACAAAGCTTATTTATTTGTTTAAACTATGAGTGATGTTATTATTTATTGTTCTAAATGTTTTAAAACACGAAATATTTCAAATTTGTTCACATAAGTCTCTTCAGACTATAACAGCGAGGATTTAAATTGTGGAAATTAAAGTAATTAAGACGAAGTCGTTCAAAGTTTTCTGTAACAATTTTGTACAGGTGTGAGGTGTACTTTCCTATCCGGTCACTGTAATTGCCACTTAAGTGTTAGGGTGTTTATGGTTTTTCGGTTATATAGGTATTGTTTATGTGCAAAGGTACTAAAATTGTGTGTGACTTCCTTGGACATTTTTCTGTTGGTTACTATACATAAAAGTGTTTCTTTGAAATAATGGGTACTGCTAATTACATCTACCTCTCCTTTATTTTGTCATGCCTCTCGGATTTTGTTACTCTTTATTTACAGTTTTTAAACATTATATTTTAATCACTGAAAAAATATTCTTTTCGAAATTTTAAGAATTTTAGAATGTATATTTGTAAGTATTACCTTTAGTTGACTGTGTCATAGAGTGTATCTATGGTCTTTATTTTCTTTTCTTTCTTGGAGCTTGGGCCAACAGATAAAACACAAGAAAGTGACGACATTCCATAGGCAGTAACAAAATCCGAGGTAAGATAGAAATAAAATATAATGACATTTAATAATGCAAATTATTCTAAATAAATGTTTTCACATAAAACAACCAATAGGAAAACGTTTCAAAATACATCGCACCGAATCCAGTATGACTGCAGATAAACAATTTTTTTATCATCGAAAATCTAGGAATTCGTTTTCCCTACAAGTGGAGATGACAGTGACTAGAAAAGTAAGTACACTCCGCAGGCACCCAAAAGAGCTCGAGGTTACTTAGAGGAATCTCGTCATTTTAATTATTATAATTTCCGTATTTTAAACCGCCGTTGCGATTGTTTGAAGATAAGTGTATAAAACAACAATTAAGACATTAAAAAAATGAAATCTAAACCACATATCAACACGTCGTCCATGATTTAGACTAGTAAGAAAGCACAAATAGAAGACTAACCATCGTAAAATCGTAGTTGAGATCTAACAGTCAGTATATACATAATATTTAAAATTGTATCATATACACAGTCTCATTTTGCACTGTAAGACCTAAATACACTTATAACTTACCGAAACACAATAAGTATGTCGTTTGTTTGATGTTGGTTTACTAACCAATTGATTAATTAACAGTTTATATATTTTCAATTGAAATTATAGCATTGTATACATGCACTTAGCAGCATAGCAGTGACACAAAATATTTTTCATCAATTTGGGGCCAATATTTCTACTTTTTATTCAGTACGTGCCCTTTTGAATCCCGAATATCGTAACATTTCTTGTGATTTTCTTACGCGAGGTACAACAAATTATAGTATAATTTAGAGTGTAAGGTAGGGTCAGCTCCACAGTTTAACATTATAAAACTTTGTTGCTTCACTTGACGATTTCCATGCCGTGAATGTTTCATAAATTATGTCTTTAATTCACCAACAAAATGCATATATACAATAACACATGTATCAATTGCCGCTTGTTGTTGGTTAATTTTGCTTCTTTTAACACCAATTATCTTTAAGCTTTCTATTCCCTGCATTTTTTCATAAATTATGTCTTTAACACACAAACAAATGCACATATAAAATAAAATACATTAAGGTAAAGCAGTCCCATTACAGGCCCGAGATGCCCAGAAGGTTCCAGGAAGTTAAGGTTACCAGATTACATGACAATGGCCCAGGATGGTGGTAAGGGTGTCAGCCTTACGCACCGGCCGCTTTTAACTCCCAGGAAATACTCCTGTACTCATTTCTATTAGAGACTGAGTCGACTCCAGGGCCAAAGTGCGATCGGAAGAATTATGTAAATGAAAAATTCCAAAAACGCCATCTGGAATCGAACCACTGACTTTCCGATTTGTAGCACCGCACCTTAACCACTGTGCTACCGCAAATAAAATACACTATCACAATTAACTGATTATTAATTATTGATAATATATGAAATAATATAACTAATAGATTATTAAATATTGCTACTACATGTATTTCATAGTACAAGTGCATTTTGTTGGCTTATTAAAGACATAGTTTTTTTACTTCTCTTTCGACGCCATGTAAACATAGCTTATGGTACCTCGATGGTAAATAATCAAGGAATGGATATCATGGTGAGAAATTTAGCATTACTTGAGAAAACGGAAACAAGAAAAAAGAATATGGCTTTTCTATAAGTCTTTTGGAAGAAATGATTAGAAGTGGAAACAGAGGTTTCAGGCAGAAACATAATAGATAACATTGAAAAACTGCAAGAACATGATTTAGACTAAATCGACTGAAACTTCAAATGTCTAAATTATATATATATATATTTTTGTTTCCTGTGTATGGTGACAAAATCCATTTTTATCATAAAAACAAATTACTTAACGTTATTTAGGGAAATAGGCCTAATAGATGTTTGTTCTATGAATCGCATAAAACACATCTATAGAACGTGTGTGGAAAATGCAGAGTTCTCAAATGTTACAGTAGGTGGATTATACATTTGCCACTGTGCTTAAAATCAGGTGTGCACAAATTTTTCAAAAACTATGATTCACTTCAGTATTCTAGGCGACAGTAAACTGGTATTAGCAATTTCCATACCGAAGATCCGCAGGTGTTAAATGTTGCCATTCAAAATTTAGTTCGATCAGACCAACTGGTTTCTCTTATTTGTGCACCCCTGCATTGGACGTTTAAGTTAGGTACGGATGGAATTTTTTTTTTTGGTAAGGCAAAGAAACTTTAGATTTTCACTACGTATTTCGGGATTCTTACAGATGAATCTCTTCAGATCACCAATTGTCTCGCATTTTCTGTTTCAAATGTTAGGTTCAATCAATTAGATCCTATATCAGGAGGTTAGTTAGGTGTCTGATTAGCGCTTGATATTTGAAAGACGCCTTAGATTATTGTTTCGAGGTGTTACTGATACCTAGTGTCCAGTCGTCATGCGTGACTGATCTGTGTTCCGAAAGTAACGGCAAGACACTGCTAACTAATTAGAAAGATTCTGTAGAAAAGTCTCTCTTTGTCCTCTAGAATTAGCAGTAATTTCTAAACAGTCTGCTTACGAACACACAGCGTGACACAGCGGATGGTGAAGGGCGGGGGTTGAGAGGAGTTGTTGTGTATGAGTTTCCTCAACTTTAAGCATTAACAACTCTCCACTCAGACCGGAATTCGTTGCTTTCTCGATTATACGTACCCAGTTTCTGGTACATTAGGGAGGGATTGTGTTCCGATGTACTGCGTTTTAAACCTAAAATTACATGCTCTAGTTACATGGACCCATGACTATGCCAGGGGTTATGTTTAGATTGTTCAGTTTAATGTTTAGCAAACAAAAGTTCCCCTTTTCATCTACTATTTGAAGTTCTTTCACAAACCTTGTAAAATTTTCACACTAAAAGTGGTAATAAATAAGTATTTCTATCTCCTCGATTGGTTATTTTGAGCCATAATTTGCAGCTGTCTGTAACTTGAATGTGCGCCACCTGGGCGAATGGAGTTAAATTGTCGAATGAAACAAAAATATTCTCGTGTAAAGAAAAACCAACTTGATGCACAATTTATTCTTAGTATATTTCGTCAACCTCTACATGTTTCGGGCTTATCTAGGCCCATCATCAGGAGGTACAGCCGTATGTATAAACAGTTGGTACTTATTATTTTTAGTTGACTGTCTGTTATCCTGGATGGATTGGAATCCAACCAGGACAACAGTCACCTAAAAAGTGTAAGTACCAATTGTTGTATACATACGGTCGTACCTCCTGATGATGGGCCTAGATACGCCCGAAACATGTAGAGGTTGACGAAATATACTAAGAATAAGTTGCGTATTAAGTTGGTTTTTCTTTACACGATTATATCGAGATGCACGGTCAACAAAACCAAAAAAATAAAGCTATTCTTCTTGACAAGACCTACTCTGTGGTCTACTACATATCCTGTTCAGGTTGTTGAAGCCCCTTTTCCGACGGCACTCATAGTTTTTGCGAGATCGAAATAGGAATTTGTTGTTGGCGCAAACCCATCAGCAGTGAACTTTTGATTATGTATATTTACTTCCAGTACAGCGCGTCAGCAAAATATAATATGCCTACTTTGTAGTACAACAGACTATCTGAGCGGATTTACGCTCTCTATAATTAAATATGGACAAAAAATTGAAAGTAGAATGAGATGTAATGAAACCTACCAATGTCATCATAACCATCATCATCATCATCAACAATAGCAGCAGCATCATCATCGTGACCATCCACAAATACGTTAGCGTTGAGGCACTCTTTGCCCGTTTCAGGTTTGTACCTGCAGATCCCATATTGTACTTAAGTCTTGTTCCTCTAGCTCTAAACATGACTGTTAACTTAAGTGTTTGCATCTCTGTATTTTGTCGATACGATGAATTCATTGTTCTTGTATTGTAATATTAATACTGATTTAGAAAATCAAGTTGCAGCAGGAAATTTTCTTCTCCCTGAATTGTTCGTGATAACAGCTTGAACTTTCTTATCTTGTATTAATAAATACATTAATTAATCAATTTAATGAGATTTGAGATTATCGAGGTGGTCACTATGATTAACTGAATGCCAAAACCAGAATCACAACCACTATTACCAGAATCACAACCACTATTACCAGAAACATCACTGCCAATAAACTGTGGAAATGATCGGCCACTCTTTCTGCGGTCGTGTGTGTTCATAACATGTACTTGTTCCATTGTTTAGAAGGTATGAAATTCTGTGTTGGTAAAAAGCTGTCGTGTCACCTTTCTGCGACCTTCTCACCATACCTCACACCGTTAGACACCGTCTAGTTACCGCGAAGGCTTGAAGTCAATCCCAGAGCAAATTATTTAAAATTGCGGCGAAAAACGTGACACTGAAGCTGTCTACCACGTACGTCGGCTTCCCCTGTCAATTATCGTTCCACCAAAGCTTGATTTTATTTATCTGCCATCCGAGAGTGGACAGTGAATTTACCGGAGACCAGGGGGCTGACAGACGTAGTTTCACCCCCCACCCCCCACCCCAAACAGCTTTTAGCTATTAAAATCATATTTGCTTCGACCCTTAACATTGTAAAAAACTTTTCGTCTATACAGATACTTTGATTCTAAGCGTCTTTTGCAGTCTGTTTCTTGCAATTAAAATGATATATTATATTATGAATTTGTTATTGCGTTTCATCCTCCATGTTTTAAATGATGTAGCAGCATTATCAGTGTTAATGTCAAAGTGTTACAAATTTCTTCTTTTTCCCCTGAAATTTTCCTTTTTCAGGAACGTAACCCCAAAAACAACATCGAGTTTGAACATGCATTTGGGGATAAATGACATGCGTTCCACGCTGTCCAACTGTATCACCATTCTTTCAATTGCAAAGTAAACCTGTCCTAATGTTACATGAATGAACTCGGCTTTCATAAAAGTAAAACTTTGACTGTATTTCTTATTACAATAGTAGAAGTTTAATTTTAAACTTGCAAGTACATTTCTTTGATTTCTGAAAAAAAGAGGAAAAAAAACTTTTCAATTTCCGAGTTACTTTTTATAAAGCATTTTTATTATTCTTCTGTAATTGACTGATGACTTACTTTAATTCGCTAAAGTACCAAAATAATTTCCCAGTGATTCCTCACGTGTAGGAAGAAATGTAGATTCATTATTTTTAGTTCATGAAACGAAAAGATACGAGTCACTGGCAATTTATATGTGCACACTTGCAAGCATGTATAAAGGAACCTTCCATTGCATGCCCCTAGTTATTGATGAAAGTGGACATGAAACTGCACACTGCTTTAAGATTGGAAGCTGGGAGGCAAATTTTTGAAGTATAAATCAGCACTGCATCACACAACACTCGTAACGTTATTGTTTTTCAGCATCATATTTACAAGAATCTGTTCTTCAATCCTGTACTTATTTGTCAAACGTAAAGAAATTTTCAATGTTATTACCAATCAGAAAGTTTGGTCTTCCTGCCTTGTATTTAAACACACAAAGATTAATTGTGTCTGCTATATAATATGCTGCAATTATATATCTTATTTCATACGTGCTTCAAGCTTAGTTGATCACCAGAGGAACAATACTGATTACGAAATTTTAGAATGGGGACTGAGAAAAATATTTAAATTCCCCATAGCGAGAGAGATTAGGATTAGGACTGAAATGTTAGTATCATTAGAAATTTCATAATTTATATGGTCCACAGAATATTATCAAATTAGTCAAATGTAGGAGGGTGAGACTGCCGGGTTAGTTTGGATGTATGACAGAAGAGAGGGAGTAAAACATTACTGTCAAAAAACATGAAAGAAAGAGAAGTCCTAGGATAATTAGGCTCAAAAGGGCATTAAATAAAAGAAAGCTGTATGTGTGGAATGCAATTTAATTTAGATTGGGGAAGTGAAACGAGTTCTTATGAACGGACAAAGAGACTTCATTTTCCACAAAAGTTCTAAATTCCTAGCTGCATCAGTAGCTACCAACTCCTTAAACGGCGCACTAAGATTCATGGAGTTGGAAGTTTCTCCATCAGTTCCTTGCCGTACGTTCTACACTGGTAGGTGCACTGTTGATTTTTATGTGCTACAATACATCCGCCTTCCTCATTTTTCTTCATTTATTTTGAACAAATGAAAAGACTTGATATCTTACTCGCAATGTGCAGACATGCCTACGACATATTTCCATATACAATTTACAAATGTACTGAAGATACCATCATACACATTCTGTAGATATTTTTACGATCTACCCGAACGTACATTTTTTAGATAGGCGTATGGCTCACATCTACATACACGTTGTAGATATACGTGTAAACCATCGCCATAAAATGTTTGTGTATGTACTTTGGATACATCTACGTATTTTTTATGGCGCAACAATTCCTAGGGAGCCAGAACTTCCTTATTTTCGAGGCTCCATGATCACACGCACAAGCGCCACACTCGGTAGGACTCCTCTGGACGAGGGATCAGCCCGACGCAGAGGCGTCAACCCGACAACAAACAGAACTCACAAGAGAGGGAGGTCCATGCCTCTGACGGGATTTGAAGTCGTAATTCCAAAAAGGCCGCAGAACCGAACTCTAGACCACGCGACCACTGGAATCGCCATATTTACATATTTACCGTTATTATTTCTCGCCCTTAAACGAGACTAATTAATTATACAGCACGCTGCCCCATCACTAATGAACCTTAGCGCATGCTACTGATATCTAGCAAAATCAAGAGCTTTCTTATTGCGTGGAGCTAATTTCCCTTCCACTTCAAATCTTGCATAATATTAATATTGCCGTCATTAATGGAAGAGACTGATGTAGGTATAAGCAGTTATGAAGTGGCGTCTAGTGAGGTAAATGTAAAACCAAGTTTAATATAGATCCTAAAATTAACTTACCGGCTTTGCACTGCGTGGCTTTTCAGAAATACTTCTGTTGGCATAGCCCAAAACTTTCCTACATTTTATAAGCAATAATACATGTATAGAATTTTCAATTACCTTCCTCTTTACTGGCTATCAGAGACGGCGGTATTTACCGAGGATGACGTGAAATTAGGTGTTCAAATTCGCGTCCCTGGTGTGTTATTACAAGTAATAGAACGTTTGTTAAACACTCCAATATGATTGTAGGTCTGTATAATTTAAAAGACACAATAGTATAGTGCCTGTGTTTCCTCATAAAGTGATAATCTCGGACTAAAAGGCGATTAGTTAAAACATTTATCTCGGTATAGAATAAGTATCTCTCCAGAAAAAAGAAACCACCATCAAACAACGTAGTGAATTTTTACTCGATGACGTATTATAACACTGAGAAGAATTAACTGCCTAATGTTCTCAGAAATTGCTGTGAAAGGAAAGACATCGGTTTGGTGCGGAGTTGCACAGGCTATCTGCAGTCTCTAAACACTAATTAAATGTGACTAGAATTAAAGTTTTTGAGAAGTGACTACAGTCAGTAGGGGCTGTTAGGATCCTGGGCACGTATGGTGGAAGAGCGCATACCAACATTATCGACAGCACGCCAGAGATTTGCACCACTGCGGGAAGGAGAACTGCAAACCGCAGTAGTAACAACACTCCAGCCAACATTCAAATTACATGATGCAACTGTACTACATTTTTGATAATCCTACTGTTACTGCTTTGCTTCCTGTGAAGATCAAGGTGTGCCATGTAACCATTTTTTACCCTTTAGAGAGAGGGATGAAAATAAATTTTGTGCGAACAGAGAACTGAACACTGTAACAGAAAAATATACGGAATAATCGTGAGTGTCTCTTTTAAGAATATTTACTACCTGTGACCATTTTTATATACATTAAGAGCATTCTATGCGCGATAGATACTTTTCTATCGTAAGCACTGGTTACTTATTCTATGATACTTGGACAAGCCATGAATATATGATACATTAAAAGACATTTCCGGCAGCCGGTTGCCTCACACCCGGGGATGCCTTATTAACACCCACTATCATCCCAATTCACAGGGTAATCGAAAAGTCATTGCTTTTGAAGAATCAAAATTTTTTATTTGCTGGTATTTATTAAATTTAAGCTTTAGTCTGAAAATATATGACATAAAAGCAATTTTCATAGGTGAAATAAAGGGTGGGTTCTGACGTGTGTTTTATAGAATACACTATTTTGTGATTTAAAGGTTGGATATATTACTTGCGTCTCGCCGTCACTTTTCAGGTATAACAGTTGTGTACCAGGCTGCTGAGAACACATTAAGCGGCTCTAGTGTAGAATCGGGTCTAATGGTACTTTGGTTTGATGTCAGTCTGCTGTGCTGACACAGTGGGTCTAATTAAACGACAACTTTCCATAATGAAAATTCGCCCACTTCCAAATTATGTTGATCTACATTAAAAAAAATTAACTCATTTTCTGTAAATAATATTAATATATCTCATTTACACAAAATAGACAATGTTAAAATATGTACAACATCAGATCTCTTCGGATAACAAAAATCGAGACAGGTATCTGTATACATACAGCATACGGAATATAAACAGCTACCAACTCTACCTGGAACGGCAAACACACAATTTTAAGACCACAGCATTTTAATTATATACTTTTCAATTTCAGAATATCAGTACGTTATTCATTACAACAAAAGGGGACGCTTGTATCACTTTGATCTGAACTAATCCCTCAGGATAGCACCCCAGCGTCGAAGTATGTAGGAGATTAATATCTGTCATAAATTGTATTTTATTAGGTACATGCGTTTGTTGAAATATTAATTAAAACAGAGTGTTGTTAGTAGCAGCTGTTTGGAAATATAGGCTTTATTTGTACACAAAATCTGGTAATGGTTTTGTTAATTATATTTACGGTGACAATTTGATTTATTAAGTGGACTGATTATGGAGCAGAAAAATAAAGTTAAGTAATATGTAAACTAATTAAAAACATAATATTTAATTTTATAACAAGAGTGGTAATGCACGTATTACACACCACTGAGGCGGTATCGTGCAACTATTGTTTCATTGGAAAAGCAAAATGTATTACGTATTCTGAGGATGTTTCTGTAGCCTTAGGTATCCAGCATGCCGGTCCTAGTGACCGCGCGGTCTAAGGCGTAGGTCTACGGCCGCTCGTCTGCTGGGATTGTGGGTTCGAATCCCACCGGCTGCATGGAAGTCAGTCTGTTGTGAGTGTTGTGCGTGTTGTCAGGTAGAGGTCTCTGCGACGAGCTGACCACTCGTCCAGAAGAGTTCTACCGACTGTGGTACGTCGTTCGTGTGATCTAGAAACCTCATGAATGAGGAACCACACCCAATCAATTGTGACTGAGATGTATCACTGGATGTATTTCCTACATGCCTTTAATAGTGACCGTCAAACACGACTGCTGAATGTCCTCGGACAGATTGCAATGATACTGGGAGATAAAAAAAAAGTGTCCATCATATAATGTGCAAGCGCCATATTGTCATCTGTTGCATGTCTGGATCTACAATATTTTCCCACAATATCTCTTAAACGGCACTAATCTCGAAAAAAATATTTAGCCTAAAATGCGTGGTTTGATTTTCGCTAAAACTTTCGTCTGAAACATTTCTAATTCTAAGAAGAAATGAAAAATATATGATCAAAAATGTGTATTGGTTTCCATATAAAGTACCCATTGTCCTTGTCCGATTTTAATGAAGTTTGAAGTTTCTGGACAGATTTTCGAAAAATACTCAAATAACAAATTTCATTAAAATCAGTCCAGTAGAATCAGAGTTTTTCCATGCGGACTGGCAGACAGACAAACATGACCAATGAAATGGTCGCTTTATGCAATTTTGCGAGAGCGCCTAAAGTTAGACCGATATTAATTTCAGGGTAATTTTTTATTTTCAAATTTGAATCTGGTTTTATTTTCAATTTTGTTAATATGAACATAATTATTAGTTTACAGCTCGTTTTTTGCCGAAGACAATTCTTGGATTGCATTAAATAGGCCGAAAATATTTTTTTATGTTTTGCTGACAATGCATCGCAGTATAATCTTAGAAATTAACCAACTTAATGCACAATTTCTTGTTTTATAATAAGTTTATTTCATGCCTCAACATGTTTCGAGCACTATGTGGTCATCATCAGGAGGTCAAAATTGCATTACACAGCATCTGGTATCATCACACTTGTAGGTGGCCGTCACGTGCACAGGTTGAGAGAGGACTCCTCTCTCAACCTGTGAACGGCACGGCCACCTGCGATGATGCCAGATGCTGTGTAATAAAATTTTGACCTCCTGGCGATGAGCATATAGTGCTCGAAACATGTAGAGGCACATAAAAACTTATTATAAAACAAGAACCTTTTGACGCCTAATGTCAACTATAGTGTTCCTACCGCACCGCTAACCTCTAAAATTGCATTTTATATATTTATTCAACAAATATAGGTACTGAATATTTTAAACATGGTATATAGTATCAGTTTCTTTTCTCTTCAAAATGCAGTTTGTTTCATAATTCTAACGTATTTGATTCCTGTATTATTTACATTTTATTTACAGGGTGTGCCAAAATTAAAAAAATAATTCCGGTGCCAAAAGGTTAAGGACCATCGTCAGATCCATACATAAGACACATGAAAGATATTATACAAATTTTCCATATGGACAATTGTATAGTTTCTTTCATTATGGACAGTTGTGTATTTTCTTTCACGTGTTCTCGTATATAGGTCTGATGATGGCCCGCAAATAGGCCTAAGTAGTTACCTTAGAAGAATAACCGTGTTGTGTATGACGGAGCACTACATAAGCACATCTATTGATCTGAGCACAACGGCGCTGTGCCACCTACAGATCACGAAATACCGTTCATTCCAGGTAGACGTAGTCGTCGAAAACGTCGAAAAATTAGACGTTGGGTGTTGTCTGTATTTGTTAGTTTGTGTGATTTTTGTTGAGTCCCTCGCTGCGCTGCCAGTTCGCTTCACCGTCTGTAAAGGAAGTGTGGTCGTATCTCTGTATGACACACATGAAGCAGAGATCTTGGGATGCAACTGTTACAATTTCTTGATTGCTGGACGCAAATTGTACGTCCCTGTTGAAATGTTATTTCCCGAAATCGAAACTCTATTCATCACAGCCACAAATTTCATTAAATCATTTACTTCCCTAATTAAGTTGCAAATTTCCACCCAATAAATTACGTGGATAGATTTAATAATTTATGCTTTCCTCCAAATGCTTGCTTGTGGCGGTAATGAAATAGCTGCGCTGCTTCAAATATTTTTAAGTAATGTCCATTACTGGCAGGAATTATAAGAACCGTACTGTAAAGGACCAAGGGCGTGTAATAATTGTATACTAATTTTTACTTAAACATGATCACTAATAATATTTTAAAAATATTGACATAAACTGTCTTATCTCATACTATAAAAATTTGTGTTAGAGGAGTATTCACTCTTATAAATAAACCAAAAATACTCATGACGCGAAAGAAAATGCATTGTGATGGCTTGACGAACTCTTGAAAGTACAGAGAGTAAATTTTAGTAATTAAGCCAGTTTCCTATAAAGGTTTTAGCTACAGTTCCATATTTATATTAACGTTTAAATAAGTGCATCATTGCAACTTTCCGTCTTTCAGGAAACTGATATAATAAGCATAATTAAATCTCGAGACGAAAGTAAGTTTTCTTAAGTATGGGATTTTTTAACCAAAATTACATAAAACAATAAAGTCGAAATTTTATACACCAGGCGAGTGGAAAAATTAAGAAAAGCTTTGCGGACTTCAAACAGATTAATTTGTAAATTTATTGCACTTGAAATTTTGTAATTCGGGATTTCAATATTGCATTACAAAACCGTGTAATTCAGATGAGGTTTTGTCTATACACGTAGTTCTTCCGCGTGTGAATTATTTATAGACGTCTGTAATTTTTCAGAACTTATATGTGATATGCAATCTCAATGCGACAAGCAATTTTTAATGTAACATTAGTCTGTGCACATAAAACTGTGCACTAAAAGGCTATAAAAGAGAAACATGACCATTTTTCGAAAAGTGGCGATTTAATTAAAAATCGAGAATATATATATAAGGTCCAAGATATTAAAACTGTGATGGCGCTTCATCAATAACGGCTAGAAAGTCGCCACTTGGTTTAAGAGTAAGTTCAGTTTGCACAGAAATAAGTTAATGACAGAAACAAACTTAGCAGACTCTCGTCATGATTTGAGAGTAGACTGCCGGGATTTTGGTGAAAAAGAGTAAGACGTAGTGGGCATAAAAGTAAAGTGAAAAAGAAGACACGGAATTGGAGAACGCTTGAAAGGAATCAAAAGTAGAAGGATTAAGACTGTTGAGTGAATATGGGTGGAAGACATTAAATAAATTAATGTATTGTTTAAAAAATCGGTAATTGTTAAGGGAGAACACCTGTAATAATTCTCCTTAGTAAGCAAGATGTAGTTTAAGAAAGTGGATTTCTGTTAAATTTAACCACGTCTTAAAATAGAAAAATTTGAAAGCTGGTCTGATGAATTAAAATGTATCTAATATGTTTCTCAGTCCGGCTTTAAAAGGGTTCTAGCAGCGCTCGTCGTTCTTGTAGTGTCCCATTTCTGTCTGTCTACTCTTGCTCCATATTCCTTATAAGTAATAACCATCCAATCAGTCGTATCGTCAGGTTCCCGTCTGTTTCCCATTGCCTATCTCAATGAAAACAGTATTTAAGCCTTTCGTCGAATAATTTTATAACTACTGTACAGCAAATCAATGTCGTTACTTCGAAACCTAAGTGCCTATTTTCAATATGCAGCATTAAATTTACCAGTAAGAGTAGTAAAACACTGGTAGCAAATTAAGCAACAGGACCAAATTGAACTAGACATATAAGTGCAGTCTATAATGGTGCTAATACCTGCTGTTACGTTGACACAACTGTACTTAATATGCATTAAATCTGCCATCGTCCAACGATAGCAGTCAAGGGAACACCAGCGATGTTTTTGATACTGTAAACAGCACAGAGGCGTTCAGGACTGGGGATTAGCAACCACCGAAATGTCACCTTATTCGCTTTTTGAGCGTGGTACGGAAAAAACCACTGAAAAATTCGGATAAAAATACTTTCCACTTTCCTGTTATTATTTTTGGATTTTGACTCAAAATTTATCATCAGTGAAAATAAGAAGTAAGCCGTCTCCTTTGGCAGCCTGTAATGTAGCGTGCTACTTTACCGACCCGAAGTAACGTCATGTATAAACAAACGTGGCGGAGGGGTCAATGACCTCTGGACCGGAAATGACGTTACATGTAAACAAAGATGGCGGAGAACTTGCATCCGACGGTCACGAGATGTAAACAAATGACGTCACATGTAAACACATATGGAGGATGATCTAATTATACCACACACTGTGGCGGCTTTAACCTAAGTTTAACCTCTGATATATAAACAAATGACGTCACGTGTAAACAAATAGGCGGACGACCTTGCCCCCGGCGATCATGTGATGTAAACAAATATGGCGGATGACCTGATTATGCGAGTGTGGCGCCTTAACCTAACTTTAACCTCTGATATGAAAACAAATGATGTCACATGTAAACAAATATGGCGACGCAAACCAATGCCAACCAATTTATTCTGTACAATTCTAAGTACTGCGGATTCTCAAACCCACTAAATCTCTACCCGGCACGTTATCGACTAGGTAATCTTTTATTGCTCTCTTGCAAGCCTTCAAATATGTCGTTGGGTCTTGCTCTTCACTCGAAGCTCTAAACGTTATAATTAAACTACACCCGGTCGCGTTAAATTTTGGAAAAGATCTTAAGGCCTCTTCCAAAACTAAAAATGGCAGCTGTTCCGACATAGGGTTGTTTCTGCTAGTAGATGCTATTTCCTCCCTGCTTACAGAAGGGGTCTGAGCAGAAGCAAGAGCTCTCTCCTCATTCAGAAACGCTTTCTTTGCCATATTTTGATTTGTAACATTACCACTTACATGAATATGGCTAGCAACAGGTGTCGATGCACAGTAGCGCAGACTGTTATACTTGAATATACTCGACAGAAGGTATCAAACACAAGGTATGAAACACAATAGCGCAGACTGTTGTAGCTAACTGGCGACGGGTATGGAACGCAGTACGAAGCAAGTAGGTAGCGAAGCAGAGAATGTCTTGACGATGCAGTAGCACGATTCAGAATATTTCAGTACTGCTCGGGTACCACATTTTATAGTCTGTCCCTAATTGAATTTTAATATGTTCCCACTATTGGCCTTTTAAAGTCTTTGGATTTTTAATGATTTCGCTCATAGGTTTGTAATTTTATCGATCTAAAGGAATTTTGGCCTGAGGGTGTAAAGAAACAATCATCTCTAAGTGGGCCATTAACGCTAATGGATTTGGCCTTGGGCGTGAACAGGTTTCTAAGTGGGTTTGTGATTTTACTGATCTAAGCGGAATTTTAATGGATTTAGCCTGGGGCGTGAACACACTTTGTCAGCAAGCTACTCTTCTAAGGAAAGGAAGAACACGTCCGCATGAATTGGTAACCAGCTCTCAAATCATATGAGTGGAATTTAACTCTGCTAGCGACTTTGTTTGTCAGCGTTCATGTTCTAACATGCTTACCCTGAGGCAAACACCAACCCTCAGTTTCAGTGATAGTAGTACAGTCTGCTTTCGAAATTCTACCAAAAAGCCTCACTGTGGTCGTTCGTAAAACCTAAACATAATGGAGTTTCTATACTTCGGTGATGTTTCGTTCCTTCCAAGCTCAAACATTAGACACATGTGTGCAGACTTGAGTAATATTGTAGAACAAGCTGTTTGGCACGATATATTTCAAGTTCAAAACACAAAGTGGTTATGTTTTGTGAATAATATTGTTACGACCATAAAATAGTGATAAAGTGTTGTGTGGTTCATTCGGTCTGTATCCGAGATATGCGGCCGGTATCCTAAATTCTGTGGAGGAAATTCATTTCTAAGTGTAGTGTAGTGAAATGTTAAATTACGCAGATTGTACTGAAAAATGTATTGCCGATAAAGAGTGCACTTGCAAGTTCCTTACAGAACACAATTTTAAGTTGGTTACAGAACACCATTTTCAGTTAACATTCATTGATGAAACAGTTACAATAACGTTTGATGCAAGAAAATTTCCAAAACTACCATCCGAAATAATATTTGAAGGTGTATTGAAGAAAACAAGTTATCTTCTCTGGCTTACGGAATAGTAAGTGTCAATAAGCGTGTTACGTGCATAACTAATAAATTAATAATATCAATGCTTTACTGTGTGTTTGGACGTTACACTTGTGATTTGGTCTTATATAAAAAGCTGGCTGGCTGCATATTGTATACGCGGTACTGTTCCATTTATCGGAAAAAGTCGTGTCCCTGCTACATATTATATTGCACAAAGAAATATCCTCTTTTGTTTGGGGAAGCTGAGTGTCGTTGTAAATTGTGCATAAAAGACAAACCCGGCAGTTTAAAATCACAATGTGTTAAGAAGTTACAAAATGTACTCAACACCTAATCAAACTGTAAGTGTAAAAACAGAAAAGTATTAAAAATATACGCGTTTTAGTCGCACCGCAGGCAACCTACCGTCGGCTAAACCACACACTGCTGATTAATTAATGTAAATGTACAAACAAAAATAAAAAGGGTTAAATTGCATTGTATATATATGTTTTAAATTAAAAATTGTGTCTATATTTATTTTCCTTATAAAAATATGCCTGGGATAGGTCCTTAAAAACAGAGATGGTTAAAGCAGCAAGATTCGAACCCAGAATCTTTTAATTATGATTCCGGCATCTTATACTTCAGCCAACTCTTTTCAGATATATGAAGTCATATGATGTTTCAGTTAGGTTCAATTTAAAGTTAGCGCGCTGGCTGTCATATTAGAAAAGGTGGATTTTTAGGTTACATTTAGTTTACAACTAGGGTGCAGGTAGCCATATTCAAAATGGCGGCAAGCGCCAATTCAAATTTAAACTTAGGTTAGAACAAATTTGAAAATTCCCTGCTAGTAACAATATTTAAACTTCGGTTAGCACTCTTTGAAAATAACGGCAAGCGCCAAGCTGTCTGGTTCTGCATAGCGCCATACTGTCTGGTATAATTATTTCATCCGCCATATTTGTTTACATACTACGTCATTTCTTGACATCACTTGACCGCCGCCATATTTGTTCACATATCAACGGTTAAAGTTAGGTTAAGGCGCCACACCGCCTGGCATAATGAGGTCTACCGCCATATTTGTTTAATACTACGTTATTTGTTATCAACACGTGACCCCGGAGGCAAGGTCGTCCGCCATATTTGTTTGCATATTACATAATTTGTTTGCATATCAGAGATTAAAGTTACGTTAAGGCGCCATACTGTCTGGCATAATTAGGTCATCCGCCTTATTTGTATATATACTACGTCATTTTTTCACATCACGTGACCCCGGAGGCAAGGTTGTCCGCCATATTTATTTAAATGTGACGTCACTTCCGATCTAGAGGTCCTTGACCCCGCCGCCAAGTTTGTTTACAGCACGTGGTTGTGACGTCACTTCCTTTCCGAAGTGTCACCCATACTACTGAACTGTCTTTCTCTTTATACCATGTGAAAGTGTGTTTTCTACTGTACGGTTTACTGAATCGGTTTATTTCGTTCATAGTTTTCTTGCAACTTCAAAGCTTTAAAAAAATGGAGAAATTGCTTCCCTGACCCACCACAGGCTCCGCGAATGGACCGGTGAGCCATTGATGGAGCTGTGCATTCTGTTACAGATTGTCAGTGGTTTACGAAGTCTTCCGGCTGTTATTTAAATGCTACTGTTTCTACACCTGTATTTACGTCTTATTCTGTAACTATGTGCAACTAACACAATTTCAGACGAAAATAATGTAGTTATGCAGACCCAATGAGGAACAAATTCCCAGCTTCCATTTTAAGATGCCAAAACTTGTTAAATACGGAAGGTGTGAGACTGAAAGTTTGAAGATTGCTCTTGAAGCACTTCAAAACGGCGATATTGGTCTGAATGTAGTATCAGTAATAGTAGACAGGTAGCATTATTTTGCAGTGGAAAACAAATTGTTGTAGAAAGGCAATTAGTTAACCGTACTTTACAGTTAGAGCAGTAAGTGTTTTGTGTAACCATCACTTATTTACGAAGCCTGAAAATTAAATTTGTTGAACTAAATCATTTTTCTCGTACTCTCAATAAAGACAGGTACGGTTGGAAGGAAATCGCACAATGGTTGCACGAGACGACACCCACGACTAATTTGACATTCAAAGGACTGTGCACCGTGATATATTCTTATAATAAAACCTACGAAATGCACTAATTTCTCAAATTTATTTTAGGAATAGAATTCTACATGTTTCGGACAGTTCTTTTGTTCATCATCAAGAATTTTTCACCGTACATACAACAATGGTACATGTCATACAAGTTATGCTGACTGCTTGCGTGCAAGCAGTCAGCATAACTTGTATGATATATACCTATTGATGTGTGTACAATACTCGATTCCTGATGATGGACAGAGGAACCGTCCGAAACATGTAGAGTTCTATTCTTAAAATAAATTAGAGAAATTAGTGCATTTCGTAGGTTTTGTTATAAGAAAAGACCCACAACTACGTCTGAGGGAGCCACATGGTAAATGCAGCACGAGCATCAGGTTTCAGTAAGTACAGATTAATGTACTCTCCAATTTGCTGGAAAGAACTGCTGAACCTAAAGTTAATGCAAATCGAATCTATGTGCGTAACATTGATGGAATTGTCTAAACAGTTAAGAAAAGAACTCGGAATAAAGATAAGGAGAAATTAAAAGTCGCAGACATATTCAACTTAAGTGCGAAGAGTGAAACCATTACAACAGCAACTTTCTGCTGTCAGCGCTGTTGGTTGCAGTGCACCCCCCATAGTGAATTCAGAACGCCAAGGTCACGTGTAGACTTAAGTGGGGCACCGAGAGGATTATTTTTGCTTCAAAATCAGAGCGCAGTTATGTGAGCAAAGAACATATTTTCGCCAAATGCAATACATAACTGCATTATAAACGTATATTTTCCTACGTTATGCTGAAAGTCTCCTGATGGAAACAGTGTAGTCCATTCATTGGACCATAGTGCTAGAACGGGCCAATTGCAGCTAAAATGAAATATTGTATGTGCGGCTATCTATCAGATAGGCAAAATTTAGTCGACTAATAGAGTAATGAGTAAGGTATTCCAAAGTAATCCCTTTTGTAATCCGCGCAACATATTCCTTTATTTTACTCATTAATTCTAAAATGGTCGATTGCAGGCAACCGTACCCTAATTAAACACATCCTAAATCGTTTTATACAGACAGAATATAAATAAATTATAAATAAGTGGTTATATTTTGGCAATGTTTGTTGTCTTTCTCTTCGAAAACTCTTACCGTAGATCTCGACGCTGACCCGGTAGAAGCTTTGTAACTTTTTGTTTTGTTTCCTACATGATAAGACAGACACACCTAAATGACCGTATATTTTTATCGTCTTTTATGTTTTTCAAATTCAGAACATCAATTAATTGTGTTAAACTTTGGAGTTCTCCTACACAGACGATAGACACGCGTGTCTTGAGATTGTAAGAAATTGTAGAATTTAAAACTTCTAAAATCTGGCCATCATAAATGAACTTCAATAACCCTCCTTTGTTGCTATTATTATAACTGTCGTGTGAAAGATAAAGGTTATTTAGAGAATATATGTGACATGAAGTAATTGCGTAAATGTGTTTTCTAAAATATTACTTTTAATTTTTTTTTTTTACCTTAAGAATTCTTTGCCTTCGTAACCTTTTTTCTTCTTCATTTTACAATTTTTATTCTAGTAAACATTTTTCAGTTTTAATTCATAAAACACGCCAATATGTTTTATTTTACTTCAGAAGACCGGGTATAAAAAGTACATACAGTATTGTAGAAAAATAACATCTCTATATAAGTTTTCAAAAAATAAATTTAAAAGTTAAATAATTTCTGAGATAAAATATTTCAACTTTTTTCGGAGATGTCGATTACGGTCAATAATTGTACCATTCCAATTAATGTTACCCGAGGTACAGGCAATGTCTTAAAATACATTACATACAGCATGTATTGATTAGTTAGTAACCTCATTTAATAACATGTCGTAATACATTTCGGTTGATTGATGAGGAATTGGTATCCGTCTAGGCGACAGGTACCTTTTCCTGAAGAAAACACATCTGGGCTTCCCATTGCTTAATTATCGTAACGAACTCTATGTTCTTATAAACCTTGCATCTCTAATACAGTCACGTCACGTTTTAATTCTCTCTTCTTATTATAAAGCTTGGAGATTTAAATTGAAAGAAAAAGTAGGAGAGAATTGTGACAGGTCATATATTAGAATACAAAATCTTTTAAGATCTCCGAAGTAGAACGAATTATAATGCACAGCCATTCGCACCAGTGCAATGCGAATTATTCTTACTGCCGTGACAGGGCACGAGAAGCAGGGATTGTTTCTAATGGGTGTCAAATTTAATGTTCTGTACGTTGGAACGACGACAACGGAAGTAACGATTTCCCTTCGATTTGCACAGTGAGTTACGTCAGTGAGAGCTTTTCGGACGCAAAGATACGGTGTTGCGAGGAGGCAGACCTCTTGGAGGATATGGACAGGACATTTTGTCCAAATAAGGAAAGGATTACAGCAACCAGATACTGTCACATTTCTCTTATTTTTAATTACATAAATCAGTATTCTCGCACTTAAATTTTGATAACTAAATATTTTGAATTACAAAATAAAATGCTGCTTAAATCTCCAGGGAAATCTTAAAGGAGAAACTTCTTCTCACTTTTACCCAAATATTAGTATAAAATTATATCTTGAATAATGAAATCATTGCGGTGGATATTAATCACACGTGTGGAGACGAAAATGGAATACGAAGTTTTAGTCGAATTAAGTGAGGAAAAGAGACGGCCTGGGGCGTTTAGGAGCGTGAAACAAAAATACCTTAAGTGCGATGTTTCATACAGATCTTGTCAGGCGTGAACTGGAGTAACTTCTTTCAGGACATATACTGGTGGCTATCTCGTTAACACGAAAATGATCTGGTGAATCTTCTAAACTTTGTCCATTCTCCCGTCTTTAAAATAAAAGTTAAACAAGAAACGATAATTTTTTGCTCACGATTAATATCTAATACGACACACTTTCGTCAGAATGTTACAAATATCAGTACAATTAGCCTTTTTTCATAAAAATCTCGTAATATCTTGATCAGATGTTTCGCTGTTACTTCGTAAAGAAATTCTCCATGTCACTGAACTCATTAAATGGTATGAAATGGAATGGAATCCATTTTGTTAAATATACAGGAATTCCATTTGTGATTGTTGATTTCTGTTTCTTAGAAGAGTGACAGATTAATCAGAGCTGAGGTCCGAGGACCGAGTCTTCCAGCTGACCAAAATACTATTTCGTCAATTTCTATTTCGGGCGACAGTCATTCACTGATCTTAGAACAAAACCTCTAAACTGCAGAATTCATTGTTGTTCCTCGTAATGCAAAGCATGACAGTAGCAGCATGAAGTATAGTTATTTCCTTCTTTTCTGTAATTACAATGAACCACTTCAAGATGAAGTATAATATTTAACCTTAGTGAAGAAGATGATGGCCTAATTTTCGTCCTCAGGAACACCGAAAGAGGGCGAAAATAATTCACTACCCCTTGTTCGCTGTTTTATCCACTCTCTTTTGTTTGAATTCTAAACAAACAAAGCAATTGACTTTTTCACATAATCAGCTGACCAACCACAACCTTTACCTTTACCCGACATCTCGAAGGAATTTACTGGTATATCTGCCTTATGGGAGACTTCGCATCTTACGGAGCAAAACGGAGCACCGCCACTTCATATACATTAATTGTGAATATTCGTTGTAGCGCTCACTTTCAGTGTCCCTTTATTTGCCCTACAAATACGACTAAATCTTTGAGCCCACTACTTGAGCCTTTCTGCTAGCAATGATTCTTCTTGCACTAATAAATTCAGCATTAAATCATTTACCTTTATTTTATCTCTATACAAATATATAGCGTAAATTATCCGTCCTTCCCGCCCTGTTACCACAACAAGAGAGCGCGACCTAATAAAAACAATACATAAAGAAAGGGCACCGCATGGAAAGTAGGTGGTATTATATGTCTAGAATACTACGTACTTGGTGCCCATAAAAACTGATCTCGAGGCCTTATTCACAAAGAAAGTTTCAAATCAGAGTCTTTGCTTGGATACGTGAAAACCGCACATTCTCCAATATAGTTTCATTATAGGGATACTGAACGATGGAAGTTTTGGAGTTTACAGCGTGCATAATGGGAGCGGTTGTAATTTCTAAGTATTCCTCCAGCTCTACAACGTATAAGACAGGATCACAGTGACGTAAACTGCTGGACCAAGAGTGACGAACGAAAAAGTCGCCTATGAAGGCTGTTACGGGCTGTAGGCCAGTTCTTTCTTCTATGTTAGCCAAAAATTTATTGTTGCCAATACTACTACTACTACTACTACTACTACTACTACTACCACTACTACTACCACCACCACCGCCGCCGCCGCCGCCGCCACCGCCGCCGCCGCCGCCGCCGCCACCACCACCACCACCACCACCTCCGCCGCCACCGCCACCACCGCCGC
>Ga0131853_10004128_pt1 | contig 26056 bp, 16 predicted proteins | sample TergutLab28metaG_FD_92764 | JGI IMG/M metagenome (GOLD analysis project Ga0131853, IMG submission 92764) | Labiotermes labralis P1 segment gut microbial communities from Petit-Saut dam, French Guiana - Lab288 P1 (version 2) (version 2) | ecosystem: Host-associated > Arthropoda: Insects >... | reverse complement strand
GCGGTGCAGATGAGGTGGCGTGTAGTGTGGTCACCGAAAACAGCAGTGCAGGTGAGGTGGTGTGTAGTGTGGTCACCGATATCAGCGGTGCAGATGAGGTGGCGTGTAGTGTGGTCACCGAAAACAGCAGTGCATGTGAGGTGGTGTGTAGTGTGGTCACCGAAAACATCAGTGCAGGTGAGGTGGCGTGTAGTATGGTCACCGAAATCAGCGGTGCAGCTGAGGTGGTGTGTAGTGTGGTCACCGAAAACAGCGGTGCAGCTGAGGTGGTGTGTAGTGTGGTCACCGAAAACAGCGGTGCAGATGAGGTGGCGTGTAGTGTGGTCACCGAAAACAGCGGTGCAGCTGAGGTGGTGTGAAGTGTGGTCACCGAAAACAGCGGTGCAGATAAGGTGGCGTGTAATGTGGTCACCGAAAACAGCAGTGCAGGTGAGGTGGTGTGTAGTGTGGTCACCGAAAACAGCGGTGCAGATGAGGTGGCGTGTAGTGTGGTCACCGAAACAGCAGTGCAGGTGAGGTGGTGTTTAGTGTGGTCACCGAAATCGGCGGTGCAGATGAGGTGGCGTGTAGTGTGGTCACCGAAAACAGCAGTGCAGGTGAGGTGGTGTGTAGTGTGGTCACCGAAACATCAGTGCAGGTGAGGTGGCGTGTAGTGTACTCACCGAAATCAGCGGTGCAGCTGAGGTGGTGTGTAGTGTGGTCACCGAAAACAGCGGTGCAGATGGGGTGGTGTGTAGTGTGGTCACCGAAAACAGCGGTGCGGATGAGGTGGCGTGTATTGTGGTCACCGAAACAGCGGTGCAGGTGAGGTGGTGTGTAGTGTGGTCATCGAAAACAGCGGTGCAAGTGAGGTGGTGTGTAGTGTGGTCACCGAAAACAGCGGTGCAGATGGGGTGGCGTGTAGTGTGGTCACCGAAAACAGCGATGCAGCTGAGGTGGTGTGTAGTGTGGTCACTGAAATCAGCGGTGCAGATGAGGTGGCTTGTAGTGTGGTCACCGAAAACAGCGGTGCAGCTGAGCTGGTGTGTAGTGTGGTCACCGAAAACAGCGGTGCAGATGGGGTGGTGTGTATTGTGGTCACCGAAAACAGCGGTGAAGATGAGGTGGCGTGTATTGTGGTAACCGAAACAGCGGTGCAGGTGAGGTGGTGTGTAGTGTGGTCACCGAAAACAGTGGTGCAGGTGAGGTGGCGTTTAGTGTGGTCACCGAAAAGAGCGGTGCAGCTGAAGTGGTGTGTAGTGTGTTCACCGAAAACACCGGTGCAGATGGAGTGGTGTGTAGTGTGGTCATCGAAAACAGCGGTGCAGCTGAGGTGGTGTGTAGTGTGGTCACCGAAAACAGCGGTGCAGATGGGGTGGTGTGTAGTGTGGTCACCGAATCAGCAGTGCAGGTGAGGTGGTGTGTAGTGTGGTCACCGAAAACAGTGGTGCAGGTGAGGTGGCGTGTAGTGTGGTCACCGAAAACACAGGGTATAAGTTCTGGAGGGAAGTGACGATTGTTTTCTTTTCTTTTCTTTTGTTAGAATATGATTTTTTTTGTGTAACTGGATAAGAGTAGACCTTACGCCTCAAACACAAATCCGTAAATAAATAAACAAATATTGAAAACTATATAGTATTCGATGAACCCCACCCGTATCCCGAAAGAAGTTCTCCTACCAGACCGAGCACGTCGGGACATAGCAGATACAAAGTGAAATCGAGTACAGTTAATATTCAAATATTCTTGGATATTACGTCGTGTCGACTGGTTTCAGCAAGTTTGGTTCAAATCCAAACATCGTGTTTATCATGATGGACACTTACATACGTATCTTCGCCAAACTTTGCAACTCTATTTTGACAACACCTGGGCTCACGGACAGCGGTAAGGTAGCCGTTTCTCGATACAACGCTCTAGATTGACCCTCATGACTGGGAGTTTCTCCAGAACTTCTGAGATTTCGAAATTCGACGCGTTGCATTTGCGTCATTAACAAGTCCCTCTCTAATAATTCTGATTACTGTACTTGACAGATAAATTTTCTCCGCGGATAACATAGGGTGGGTACGTTCCGGATCTCCTCATAACGTTACTGACGTATTCAAAGCGCTTAGATCCATAGCAACCAGCAAATGTCTGACCAAGTTTCCAGAAGGTTGATCGATGAGATATGTCAATGTCCCTCATACCTAGCTCCTTTTACCGGAAATAGGATACTCCATCAATTTCAGGCAACCAATCGGATTTATTTTGCTCCATGATCAGGTTACTGTGTGTTTGTCTCATTGAACGTTAAATAAACATTTTTAGTAAAGCAAGAGTTTGGCACGTGACTGAGTTTAATCCTTATTCATAATTTCATAATTTATTACAACTATTGTAATTATACTGCAGTATTTATTTGAAAAGAAGTGAAAGCTAGTAATTGTTACTAGTTAGTGAAGTTCTTATTGTTGAATTTTCGAAACAGAACGAATACAGCTATTGAGAAGAACTTGTGCACCTTAAACAAGATTGGAGTGTATGTACTTGTCTATCACAGCTTTATCTGATGGTACAGATATGTATGGAATTTACTACATAAAGAACAACTACATGTTTCAGCACTTGACAATGGCCATCTTCAGGTTGAGAAATGAAAAAAATTAGTAAGCAATTATACTCGATTTATGCGGGTAGTAAGCAGTAGGGAGGTAAAAGTCGAGTATAGCTGCTTAGTAAGATTTTTCATTTCTCAACCTGAAGATGGCCATTGTCAAGTGCCGAAACATGTAGTTGTTCTTTATATAGTAAATTCCATACATATCTGTACCATCAAATAAAGTTGTGTTAGACAAGTACATACACTCCAATCCAGTTTATTTATGAACACAACGGGGATGACAAACTTTATGATTGTGCACCTTACTTTCAGGAGGCGTAGCTATACACTTTTATTTCCGATATTCGGTTGTAAACAGCCACGTGTAAATGGCCCGTGAAATTGTGATTTCGCAACTAAATTGTCCTCAAGTCTTGATGCCTGCAGCTGGAACAGACAAAAGCTTGAAGGTTTGCCTTGTGTGAGATAATCAAAATAAATCAAGCCCGTTGTTACTAAAATATTAGAAACAAGGACTGTAATTACTGAATTTCATGTAGAAGTAATTAACTGTTGAATGAACACACGCCGGTATTTCTTAAGAGAATTACCTGCCAGCAGCAGATAACCACAGCAAGTATCAGTTATAATGGAAAAAACAGGTTCTTTCCTACGCCGCCCTGCATTCCAGAATACAGTATTATTCTTACTTCATTTACAGCCGTTAAAAGTTCAGATCTCACGAGATGTGCTTATTTTGTCGTTGTTTGGAGCTATCTTTTAAATGAGTATGCGGGTTGGCAACCACTTGGAACTCAATATGAGGTTACTGCATTGTAGCTCTTGCCAAAGAATTTGTAGCTGTGAAACATAAATCGTTACCAGAGAAGGGCATTACGTTTTGGGCCCATAATCAGATGGGCTTCCTGTGGACCTGTCTGCTAGCTGAGTGTATTTGTTGCTAAATCTGACCATATCGTGAGTAGCAGTCTGGCAACTTCGGAGCAACGAGATGGATACAAAGAACGACATAACGTCCGCTTCGTGTGATGGTGAAGAGCAAAATTTTCAGCTTGATGGATTTTGTTAATATGTGATATGTGAAGCCTGAGGTTCTCACGGCGGTGTTGACGAAGGTTCATGTCCTCTGAGATGTTACACACCCTGTCGACTGGTGCGTAGTTTTCCGACGTTTCGGGGAAAAGCACCGACTCCCAGATCGACTGTTAGACCCTGACGATGATGCAGCATGTTTCGCTGAAATATTCGAAATATTTACCAATGGGCATATCGTACTATACCACAAGACTTGAACCTTCATATGTGATTACTCTGTAATTTTCAGACCAAATTTCCTTTCGAGTTTTAGTGGTTTTATTTTACATTATCCCACGTGTCCTTGTATTTCGTCACTGAGCAACAAATCCAATAGAAAAATTCAAGAAAAAATTAATAAAACTGAGTGATAAATTTATCTCAGTATTTAACCAACTTGATGCACAAAATTTGTTTCGCAATGAATTTTATTTCATGCCTCTACATGTTTCGAGCACATGTGCTCATCATCAGGAGGTCAAAATTGTATTACACAGCCTCTGGTATCATCACACCTATAGGTCTGATGATACCAGAGGCTGTGTGCATCAAATTGGTTAAATACTGAGATGCACGGTCAGCAAAACGTCAAAAACTGAGTGATAAAATTCAAAAACGTTTAGAATGCTTATCAGTTTTGTAAGGAAAGGCAACGTGCGGGATGATGCCATGTCTGCATGTATGTTCTTTTGCCTAGTAAACCTGAGCTAGAAATCTCCAACGTGACATATAGACTTCCTCTTGTGGAAGCCATTAAACATAGCAATGTGGCGATTGTAAAAATTTCCTTTATGTGAGCGACAATAGCGCCATTGAATATAGTGTTGTGATTCTTGTAAGGGACCGACAAACTCCCTGGACTGCCAACACGAATCATGACATCGCAACTAGCTGTCTAACCATCCCCCTTGTTTTGTTTCTAGTACATCTAGAATTTAAAGAATTGAGGTTACATATTCTTGGATATCAAACATGTAAATGAGCGGCTGAATTTTATAATTAATCTGCTAGGGTGTTTCTTTAAAACAAAATAGGCGTCATAAGTTTTGCTCTGAACTTCTTTGAAAGGACGACACGCTGGTGAGAAACTTTATAAAAATAGGGTGGGGGAGTGGGGTTGGGGAGTTGCTTTGACATGCGTTTCTATACTTTTTCTTTGTTGGGCTGGTTACGTTGGCCCATGTTATACTAGAAGACTGTAGAATTTTCTCCTTAATCTTTAAATAATGAGTCTGTTGCTTCATATTCATGAGGTTCGGTGTTCGAATCTCTCTCACATTAAAATATGCCACAAGTGATACTTCAGTGTCATGACCAGTGCACTTTGTCATTCGACATAAAGCAAAATGTCCAGTAATTCACAGCACTAAAGCAGAAAAATTCACCCACTTGCTCTTTAGATATTTATATTATAATATCACGCTGAATTCTCTACATGTTTCGGCCCGCACGAGACCATCATCAGGGAATCAAACCAAAGTAATACAGCATAAAACCAAATCTGTCACTTTTGTATACAGCTGACGTGGTGCAAAAGAATCAGATCTTTAAAATGTAGACATTTCTTGGTAGAGTAATTTTATAAATGTAATGGATTTTTATATACAGTATCTTGGAAGCAACCTACGTAAGTAGGCTGATGATAGTCCCTTGCGGACTGAAACATGTAGGAATATTAGGTGTGAATTTACAATATGAATATCAGAGGAAAAAGTTTTGCATTGTGTTGGTTTGATGTTGTGAATTAGCTGTCGATAATGCATGAAATGAACAATATAAAGTAAAATATCCAGCTAATGTATCGTCGTGAAGTTAATGAAGCACAAGATACACCGCAGAAGGCAGCTGCGGCATACTTCAACGAATGACAAGTCTGTCTGTAGTAAATGTGAAGATCTGACCGAGTGCGGTGACAATCGTCTGTTGTTCCTGCATATGGGCGGAGGGTAGCATGATTCGAGGCGACTTGGGTATGGATTTCGTCTGCGTCCCCTTGGCCCCAGCTTGGCAGTGGTTCAAGTCCTGACTTGGCTCCCTCGTCTGTCTTGTATCCATGACCACCGCCTTCCTTTGAAACTGAGGAAATATAGTGAACACTACGCCCCCTGAACAGTGATCGAGTTGTATTGATTTCACTTCCTATCGCACAGCCTTTGTTTCGTGACCGCAAATAAGTTATCGGAAGGCCTTATCTGGAGGTTTAAAGTAGTCACCTCAAGGCCTAGAACGGGAGGCAATCCCATACACCCATCACACTTCACATACTTACGATAATTTTGTATTTAAGCTTTTTTTTATCGTCGCACTGTGCATTTTAATATCTACGTAGTTCACACACCAACAAATGCACTATTTATTAACTTGGTTACAAGTTTTAAATTTACATTAAAATACACAATAATATCGCTCCTACATGTTTCGGTCTTTAATGACCACCATCAGGGAGCTTTATCTGTACCTAATTAAAGTTATATATATGTTAAAACAATGGGTAAAATTACGTCATTATAAAAATTAGGTGATGTGGCGTATCGTCTGTGTCTGTGCTTAAGTGGGAGGAATTTTCCTGAAAATTAATGCCTCGAAATTTCCACAAATGCTCTACAAACTGTGCAACTTTGGTTACCGTTGGTTAGAAAAGGAAGGTACTTTACTTGAAGCTAAATTCGCTTACACGACTGTATCTTGACTTCCATTGGTGAGGTTTTGAAAATTTGTGCGTCGTACTTCCCACGCGCACACTATAGACGGTGCAATTGTAGTTGCTATGTGTAAATAATGGACATTTTCCTTGGAGTGCGAAGTACATATTAGGCTCTATCCACGATTCGATTGGAAAGACTTTCCAGAAAATTCATGCCTCGCACTCTTCATGCGTACGCTACAACATTTGCAAGTTTGGATCGGATTGGTCAATAATTCAGACCACTTTACTTGAAGGGCAGTGTGCCTTCTCGGCTATATTTCAACTTCAAGTGGTTGGGGGGGGGGGGGGGGATTTTCTGAAAATTCATACCACTGACACTATACTCGTGCCTTACAAACGATAAAAGTGGTTTCGATCGGTCTGTATTCAAGGGCACTTCACTTGAAGAGCATTGTGCTTTCTGAGGTGTATCTCGGCTTCCATTGGAGGGATATTCCTGAAAATTCATATCGCGCGCACTCCACGCATTCACAACATAGGTGGATGTTTGGTTCCCATCTATCAATAATTAAGGGTACTTTGCTTAGTAGAGCAGTTTGTTTTTTCTGTTTATCTCAACTTCCAGTGGAGGGCTTTCCCTGAAAATTCACACCTTGCACTTTCCACGCCTGCGCTACAAATGGTGCAAGTTTGGTTGCGATCGATCAATAATGATACTTTGGCAATGTTCAATAAACTTGTTATAGAGACAGAGTATGGACATTCGTTCATATTGGTAGTGAGCACGGTTCACGGAAAAAAATGACGGAGACTTGTTTTCCTTAGTCTGCTTTATCTGTCATGAAACTTTCATAATGCTTCAAAAGGAGCTCCGTATTCATTTAGTATTTGGATCGTACTGACCAATTAAATAAGGTTTGCACAGGATTGATGGCAAAATAATTTCATCCAATTATATAGAATTTTGCTGTATTCATATTTTTACATTTCATTTCTTCTCCCCCCCCCCCTCCCCGTTTTGACGCTCTAATGTGTACAGTCAAAATGATTTTCACTCCTCTGAATTTAATTTTTCCCTCTGCTGGACTGGAAAAAGTCAGAGTGAGACAAATAGCGGATAAGTGGCAATTTGACACGGAAACAACTGACAGCAATGAGAAATATCGCGAACTTTCGTTTTTCCTATTACACTAAATCAAGAACATGTCCAATCTAGGCAAGTAAAAAAATTCTTAATCGGAATAGTGTAAGTGAACTTTTATCATGCGAAAGCTACCAGATCACAGGTGAAGAATTTTATCAAACACTCAAATTAATACGCTTAGTAAAAATATACAATCAAATTTCTGTCCATCAAACGATATTGGAACCGCAACAGTGCAGTTGATATAGTGACTAGGTGTCTGGATGGAGGATCCGAGGTTCGATTCCCAGCAGACTAAAGGTATTTCCTTCCTTTTAAACGTTCAGACCCGCTGTGGGGCCCACCCAGCCTTCTGGTCAATCGATATTTGGGAGAGAGCGGCCGGGGCGTGAAATTGACCACTCACATCTATCTAGTGCTGAGATTAAGAATGAGTGGCGTGTTACCTCTACTCCCGCTGTGTGTCTTCGTGACTTAGACAGGATTACCTTCGCCGTTTCCAACTTATGTGTGTTTCTTAATATTTGCTACACGCGCTTGACGACTTAAATTCGGCGCTCGTATTTAACCCTTTAAACGCCACGTTAAATCCCACCTGCCATCTGCTGGTATTATTAGGATCTCACCGTATTCTCCACGTTAGCAGGATAAGGGTTAAAATACATGAAATAAAATTTCTACCCACAAAACAATATTTCCTATACAAAATTATTTTACAGTGGCAAATAAAGTCTCCGAATGCGCATGTAATCTAGCCTCAGACCGCCCTGATAGCCGGGTTACTGTTTGGAATCCAACGTGATGTGTAAATTTGTTTTTGCATCCCATTTTCGTTGTTTCCTGAAGGTACATTTGATTTCGTTCAGGGTGACCCCGGCGGAATTAACAGCCCATAGAGCAATATTAATTTGTGACTTCTTTTGCAAATTTTGACTTTCTCACAGCCTTGCTGCTGGGACGTTACACCGATGATGTTTTGAAGCAGCCTCGTGCCTTCATCTTCAGGGTTACGAGTCCAAGAAGAGTAACCAACATTCCTTACCTAGTCGCTTTTGGTATGCCCATACTTCCGGCGCGGCTGTTCATCCACGACAGCCCGACACACAGTATTAACCGACGTTTCGAACGAACCTAGGGTCTTGTCCTTGCACTGTGTCACTGAGTACCATTCGACACAGCATAACGCCCTCCGAAGACTCGAATATTCTGATTCGTTGGTTATTCAGCGACGTCTTTTCAAGTTCAGAAGGTATATATATGACACCGTCCAATTATTTTCAAAGTTTATCGTGATTAGTGAATGGATAATGATTTGTGAGAAGTCGTGATGGTTGCTTTAACCCTTTGGCGCCGAACTACCGAACTCTGTGCCGTAGAGTGATTGGTTCGATCCCCGAACGAAGCATTATCTGCGTTGGCCAGTTGTAGGCATCTTTTCCAAACCGGTTGGGTATTTTGTCCATGTTTTTGCCGTTTTGATAAGAGCTTCCATGGAAAATTAAAAACTAGGCCTTCCTTAGATTGCACCCGGAAATCATTTCGGCCGAACTGAGACCTCCCGAACAAAAGTTAAGTTCCAGGCTCTTGAATTTTTAATATGGTAGTTCCAATAGGGGTATTTGAACGATAGCCACATTGCTCCAAGAATAAAGGATGAGAGAACATTAAAACATGTTTAAGAAAAATACATGTGGGGAAAGAAGACTGGATTCATCTGGCGTAGGATAAGGTTCAGTTTGTAGCTTCTTAAACAAGGAAATGGATCTTCTGTTTTCATAAAATTAAGAGCAAAATGCTAGATTAACTGAGTCAAAGTCACTGACTCCAGCAGCGCCATTTACAGCGCTGCAGTAACCTTCTGTGCTCCGCCCCTGTTGGGCTGTAGAGGAAGGATAAAGTATGAACAGAATTTTTAAACACTGCACTAGAGAGTGAGCGAGGTAGAGTTATCCGCCCGTAAATTAATTTTAGCATTTTTAGTGACATCCGTAACAGTCACCTGTATATTATTCCTCCCCTCTGTCCCCATTCAAAACACTCCGTGTATGGATTTTTGTGTTTTTACATCTGTGCACTTGCTAAAATAATTAGGCACCCTGATCTGATCCGCACAGAGGCAGCAGCATCGATCGTTGTACTACAGGGTTCATAAAAAGGGGTCTGAGCTTACCAACAGCTGTGCCTACAGGGTTTACTGTCTTCTGGAATGCAATGCCATGTAATATGGTAACGCCTGTGGACATTTCAGAGAAACCTGCTGCCTTCTTCTTAAGGTCAGGTGACAACCTTAAACGTGGATCATCTGCCCAGACGCTGGAGACGAGATTTCTGTGGAACGTCTAGACAGATCCAACACCTAACACAGTGGGGGTTGCTTCACCGTGCATCTTCCTCATGAAATAACTTGAAATGCCAACTTGATGCAACAAGGTAATTTTATTAATGTATTCTTAGCTCGGCATGTTTCGGGTACATACGCCCATCATCAGGAGCATTAGATGTTGAGTTGCAACATCTGGTTTTCTGCACCGATTTTTTGGATGGGTGGTGGTCTTGAGAGCCGCTGCATAGGTCGTGTGTATGGTGCGGATGGTGCCATGCACCAGCCGCACCGTACACACGACCTATGCAGCGGTTGTAAAGACCACAACCCATCCAAAAACTCGGTGCAGAAAACCATATGCTGCAACTCAACGTACAGGATGGGGCAAAATAACCTCCCTAAATTTTAAGGTGAATAATGAAAAACTATTCGAGATACAAAAATTTTATTTTTTGATTCTGAAACTACAACATGGGAAGTTTTAAATCACATTGTCTTAAAAAGAATATCTTGCAAGCGGTGGCCGTTGTTTGCGTGGTGTTTGCGTGCAGAGCGCCTGGGAGACTGCAAAACGGACCGTCTGACAGTCTCGAAGTTCTCTGGTGTTCGAGAGGTCCGTGGTCGTCCTCATCTTTTTTCAGACACACTTCCCGTTTCCCCTGAAGTTCTCAACCCACGACAGAATGGATTTTCGGTCCGGTACTCGGTCCCGAGGGGGGATTTGGTAGCGAGTACGGAACGCATGCAGCACCGCTACGATAGTGACTTTGCGAAAAGTAGGTTTCGACGGCAAATGCGTGCTGCTCGTTGGACCACACCATCTTTACGACTGTGGAGTGTTGTAACGGGAACTTCCCAACTACCTGCACCTTTCGAGCCCAACCCCACCCTTCTATGGCCTCCCCTCCCTTCACAATGTCCTACTGAAAGTAGGGAGGGTATTTTACCCCACCCTGTGTAATGCTCCTGATGATGAGCGTATGTACCCGAAACATGTAGAGCTAAGAATACGTTAATAAAATTACCTTGTTGTATCAAGTTGGCATTTCAAGTTATTACCTAACACAGTATCATGTCCCGAAAGACAGCAGCCTTCAAGAGCTACTAACTGTTCACGAATTCTCTTTCTTATTTTTTTTCTTCTTCTTTATATAAGAAAGGGAAGGAAAGAACCAGATTTTATCATTAGCCTTTCACCAAAGTTTTGCTGTGCACACTCGTTTTCTGAAGATGTTTAATGTAAAAAAATTTAGGCCTACTTAAGTATTTTCTTACGTACAGTATGAACCAACAAGATGCACTATTTACTTTCAATTTATTTCAGTTATTAACGTCTACATGTTTCGAGCAGGCTTACTGTTCAACATCAGGAGGTACTGCTCTGTATATACAGCAATTGGTTTAAGTCATGCTGAAAGTAATGGAATTGTTTAAAATTGCTTAAGTATATAGAAATAGTCGTTTAAACCCGTAAAACTTTTTGTTGTCAATAAAATTTCAGATTATGTTAAAAGGTATTGAATAATAAATTTTACTGACACCAAAATATTTTAAGCTTTTTAAGGACTATTTATGTGTACTTAAGTAATTTTAATCAACTCCATTACTTTCAGCATGGCATACACCAATTGCTGTACATACAGAGCCGTACCTCAATGATGATAAGCAGTAAGCCTGTCGAAACATGTAGAGGTTAATTATTGAAATAAAATGAAAGTAAACAGTGCATCCAGTTGGTTCTTATTGTACGGATATATCACGATGCACGGTCAACAAAACATTAAAAAACGTATTTTCTTCTCTCGTAGATATCTTACTATGCCTGCTTGTTCGTGCCCCTCAGCTCCCCTTATATAATCCACTCATCCTGACATGTCTAATTAAAGGGCACATTTTGTGGCGATAGTTTTGTGTAACATTCTCAGATATATCTCTTGCGACCGCACATTTCCGGCTACAGTTTTCTCGGATTCTTTCAAAAGGCCTAGGCGTTGATACGAGGCTTATATTAAATTGAGTTTAAAGATATGTTGTCATTGGTATATTGTGTTGGTCTGGCTGATTATAAGATCAGTGGCGAACTGTTTTGGACACGGTAATGAACTTTCGGTTTCATAACACTCGGGAATCTGTCGAAAGATTTTGTGTTCCTCACGATGGACTTTCCTGAGTAGAATATGTCATGTTACGTATTATGTCATGTTACGTATCAGAAGTGTGTCCTACTGTGCTGTTGGAAATTATGCAGATAATGAAAGTAGGAGTCGTAATTTAGTCAATTCCGAGAACTTCTTCTGTTACTGAGTATCATTAAAAATATTTCACATCTGTACACGTCATTTATGAAGTCTAAAAGAGGAATTCGATAACCGTCGGCCACGCTGTAGATTCTTAATATGCAATTACGACGTTATCTGCCTGTACATCATTGAACCACGAGAGACTCCCAGCACGCTAATGGAGCGTTAGTGAGAGAGTGAAGTGCCGGTTAACACCTAAGATAAGTAAAATGCGTGAAGAGCAAGTCAGTAGTTATCGCGTTCGCAATCTCGTGTTTGTGTTTGTGTTTGTGTTTGTGTTATACATTCTATGCACGAAGCCCTTACAATGAATACGTAATTGGGTATAAACCGCTTATCCCGTCTGTTCGCAGGTCTTTCACTGAAACTACTAAAGGGATTTAGGTGAAATTTTGTTGTGGTCGTTTGTAAACATCGACATTATTCCAACTTTCCAGAAGACCTGTCCAAGTCAAAATTCCTGTGTAACATTTCCTGCCGTGTTAATTTATTACGAGGAACAGTCATTAGCACCTTGCGCATCATCCAAACTAAAAGACCACCCCCTGTCGGCTGTCCAAGACTGCTTGTCCAATGTGCTGACACCTACCCTCCACATCTGGTGGCGGTCTCCGTCATCCGCAACCTGAGAACGTGCCATACCGTCGTGATAGGAACCCGTTTAGTCATGTATCTCCTCACCAAATGTTGTTCGGATGATGAAATCCAGAATTAGGGGACGGGTGGGGCGTGTGGCACGTATGGGGCAGAAAAGAAATACATGCAGCATTTTGGTGAGTAAACCTGACCGAAAGAGAAGACTAGCCTTGGTGGGGGATAATATTAAAGTAGATTTTGGAGAAACAGAATGGAGAAACATGGGCTTTGTCGACTGCCTCGTGATAGGGACAAGAGCTGCGCTATTGTAAACACGTAAATCAAACTTCGTGTCTCATAAAATGAAGGGAGTGTCTTCAGTAAGTGAGGGAATGTCAGCTTCTCTATTCTAAGGACTTAGGTGATTCCATTTTCAGAGCCAATCAGGTTTCATAAATTTCTTCGAAATGTGTCAGCGAACAAATTATCTATACACAATATAATGTAGATTCCTTTAGACAAAAGTATTTTTAAAGCCCTTTTATTATGATGCGTGTTTAACAAGACGTAATAAAACAATCAGTTTACTGTTTCGTGCCCCGTAAACAAAGTGTGATCCCTCTTTAAAAGAAGTGCATGTGGCTTCAATAAATTACCATCAAGACGGTTGAAACACGCAAAGTCATGACGAACACAGTGGAACAATATATGTATTGGCTGGCAGCACACCTCACAGACACGGAACATGCCACTCTGATCCATGGCTTTTATGGATGTTCTCTCTGCCTGCCTCAAAATGAAAGCGCCATGTTGTCGTCTGTCTGTAAGGCTTATCGAGACAAGTCCAAGTGATAATGCATTGTGATTGGTCAGGCGGTCTGTACAATAGTTCCGGGAAGCTTTATTTGTAATTCCTTTGTCGCGGTTGCTGTAGCATTATGGAGGAATTTGTTCCCATGGCAACGTGCTGTTGAAGCTTTATTGGAAAGCTCTGTATGTCCGTTCCAGTGGTTAGAATATAATAGCGTCACTCAGTGTATTACTGGCTATAAAGGTGCTCACCCTTGATATTAAGGCCTCCCGAAGATTTAGACCTCCTTGGTTTTGACACCAGACGTACAGTTACTGCTTCCTGCCCTTGTTTAATTCAAAGGTACTTTCTTTTTAATCGTGGTAAGTGGTGCTTTCTCAGCTAAATCAGAAGTATTTCTATTCCGTCAGAACAAGTTTATTAGTTAATAATCTTGCTTATATTATTAGCTATGAGTTTCAGCTTATAGTTGATTTTGACAGAAACCATCCCGTTATGCCATAACAATTGTACAATATATTATATACCGTCAGTACACAACAACATCAACATAGTGATACAGTGTAACAGTGATAGCTGGTCGCAGCGGGCGCTAGCCTGATTATATTTTGGGTTCGAATCCCACCGGTGGCATCGACGTTTGTCTCTTGTGTGTGTTTTGTGTTGTCAGGTAGAGGTCCAGAGAAGTCCTACCAACTGTGGTGCGTCGTTGTGTATGTTCTAGAAACCTCGTGAATGAGGAGGCCCTGGCCCACTGGGGGCTGTTGTGCCAAAAACAAACAAACAAACTTGTAGCTGATAACGTAAGGAAGGTGGGGTCCTTATTGTGAAGTGATGTTGAAATGAAGAATACTTTCATTCGGTATACCGTTTGATGCAACTGCTACCATTGAATGACAGTTGTGTCATGCATGTCAAACTGCAAGTGCTGAGGGAGACGGCGTAAACGGACTTCCGTAAGGCATTGTCCAGGCACTGGGTACAGGGACACTTCGAAGTGAGCGTCGTGTTCACAGAGTCGAATGAAAGAGTGTATGGAAAAAATGAAACAGAGGAACTACGGATGCAAGTGGTTGTACCCTATTGTAAATGAGGTTTATTGGCCAAACACTTGAAAATATAAGCCGAGGAAAACCGTAAAATCCCGACTTAGAAAGGCGGGACTCACATTTAAACTTGAGACCTCTTGATTGTGGATCAGGAGTACTAAACACTGCAGACTAGCAGTTTGTCACACTTGCTGTTAAGTAAGCAGGCTACACTTGTGACATAATGCAGTGTAGGGTGTCGTGTGTCGACATTGTAGACACAGTAAAATATTTCGGGTAGTCGAATTTTTGTTATTTAACACCTTTCTTGAAACCTTTACTCGGTGCGCAGTGCAAAGATTTATCACGTAATTTTCAGTGGTGCTGAACGTCGATGCGACTCAAGGCCTTTAATTAATGGTTTTTTTGGAAGTGGCGATTGGTCCATCACAAGACATTGTAGACCTTTTCCTGGCCAAAAACTGCAGCTCAGTTTTAGGAACAATTTCTGTTTTTCATTCTGGTCATTTCATTGACGTTAACTCATGTCGGTTCTTTTTTATAGGTTTCAGTACACAATGCTACGTATCGTGTGTTGTGGAGACCGATAACGTCATTCTTTTTGTGATTTCCTCAGTGGAATGTGCCCCAGCGTTGTCCCAACGTCGTTAATCGTTTCTCAGCTTTACGTCACAGTGCATGATCACTTTCTTCACGAGGCTGCTGGTCAACATTAAGTATCCTGTCTTTCGTGACTACACCGCCATAAATTATTTCGGAATAAAGGGGTGTTATGAACTTTATGAGCATCTGTGTGATTGCTTAATGATTGTGTTACAAACTTACATACTGTCGTGCGGTCCAACTGGGCAGAGAAATTGACTTTTACTCGAAAGAATCCATGTAACAGAAGACTAAAATATTTTCTGAGTCTTCTTTCCTGAAATTAGTCGCTTCTGTATTTAGCTTTCCGCTGTAAAGTCCTCACTGTCCTGTGTTGTTACACAGCTTACGTGTATGTTTGTTGTTGTTTACCGACGTTTCTGAACAGCCTATCGGCCAATCTTCCCTCTTTTATTACTAAAATCGGAGACAAGAAGTGACTGAGAGACAGGGCTACTGTGATTTATTTGCTAACAGACATAGATATAATTTTTAATAAAATTATTTTCCGGTTGACATTTCTGCTTGTGGTTCGAAGTTTTAGAACTATAAACCAATTTGTAGTCATCATTGTGTGTCTCGACAGCGGTAAATAACAACATTTTGATCACAGGGAATTCCTGTTCATAAGACTGTCATAACACACACTTGTACTATTTTAGTGCTCTTTGTAGCTTTCTATTTAACTGTTCTTTTTCTTGATCAGTGTATTGTGCTTCTATCTATAACTATATACTTACTTACTTTAATTACTTACTTACTTACTTACCCTTACTTACTCACTTACTTACTTACTCACTCACTCGCTCTCTCGCTCGCTCACTCATTCACTCACTCACCCTCTCACTCGCTCCTTGCAGCAGAGTCCTTCTTGAGAAGCTAACCGGTTTGCAGCTAGTCAAGAAATTCCCTGGATTATATGGAACCCAAAGATTCATTACGACATTCATCTATAACTATATAACAGTGTTAAATTAAAACTTGTTTAAAAGGGGCACACGTTCAGTTCCCTTCGGGCCCCGCCGTAAGTAGATCTACTGCGTAATGTAGAAACAAATTCCACTTTTTTCTTAACATTAATTTTGGCAGTCCTGCAGACCGCGAGGAGTAAAGAAGGCAACTTCCATGCACTGGAAAGATAAGATCTGACCCAGAAACACACAAACATTCGAACATTATGAATGTGGGAACCGAGATAGCCTAGAGGGTAAGGTCACTGGGTTACCGGCTGGATGTTCCTGCCCTCAATAGACTGCAGGGCCACGATGTTTTTCTCTTCTCCCGAATATCCAGACCAGCTCTGGAGCTCACCCAGTCTCCTGTTCACCGGATTCGGGGGCTCTTCCCCCGTTTCCCCAGGGAAAATAGGCAGGGGCGTGAATTTGATCAGTTACTGCCACCCAGTGCTATGTTTAAGAACGGTTGGAGCTATAAATCTACCCCCCCCCCACTTCATGACATGGACAGGGACAGTATCGCCTTACAATGTGCATGTACAGTTCGTTTAACTATATCTAAATCTTTACCAACATTTCTTTGTTTCAGTACTGACTATCATGTGGCTACTTTACAATTTTGTGTCCTGAGGTTGTTAGCCTGTATGAGCGTTGTAAAATAGCTGATAGAGAACGTCATCATAATGCGTAGCGTCTGCTATTCACATATAATATGGTTTAAAGTCGAAGTTCTTGTGTGTGTGTGTGTGTGTGTGTGTGCGTGCATGCGTGTGTGTGCGTCTGAGCCTGTTTGCATGCACCACATCACATTTATAGTCTTCAGTTACTTTGAACCATGTACTTAATTTTAAAACTCACCTCTGTCTCTCACTAATTGCGTAATAACAATGTGCAGGCGTAAACAGTTGTAATAAACAAGACGGACAAATTGCAGGTGAGTTGCGTTCGCGCAATTCTTTTTGCTGTGCAAGAGCAGTATTACATATTCCGAGTGTGTGTTCATGGCCTTATTTATCCAACACATAAAGCGCATGCACCGTATTATATTTTCATCTGTGACCTCTCTGTCTGCACCATGTTTTTCCACATTATCTCGTAAAAACGGCACGACTTGGGGGTGGGGGGTGGGGAAGTTATTGAACGAAAACTGGGTGTTGTAATTATAACTTTTATCTGGAACATTTCTCATTCTAAGAAGAGTCGAGTGAGATATGATAAATGTACATCGGTCTTCATGTAAAGTACCCGTTATTCTTGCCAGATTGTAAGGAAACTTGAATTTTCTCGTTAGATTGTCAAAAATACCCAAATATCAATTTTGATGAAAATTCGTCCAGTGGGAGCCAAGTTCTTTCATGCGGACGGAGAGACAGACGCACAAACATGATGAAGCTAACAGTCGCTTTTCACAATTTTGCGAAAGCGCCTAATACAATGGAACGCCACTAGTGGTAGTTAAACCCCTACAGTTTGGCCTCCAAGATTCTTTGAAAGATACTTAAAAAACATGGGTTTTCCAATTTGGAGTTTGAATCCGTTTCACGGCGACCCTCTCCTCCCCAGACTCAAATTCATAATATTGTTGCCATGGTTTCGAGGTCGCTGACGATCGCTGCTGGATCGTGTGCAAGAATGTGCGGCAACTTTGCAGGCTATAATTCGCGCGACTTTTGCGGCCACGCGTGCCCCACGGACAGTCTAGCGACATACAATCGATATGGCTAACAAAATTCATTGCGTCGGTGACTTCTGCACCTAATGTAGAGATTGCACATTGGCTGTCCTAATTTTGACAGGTACACAGTTTGGCCCATCTTCTCCTTGCAATAGGTATAGTCCTTTTGTCCAGCCGGTTTACTGCACAACTGTTTCTTGCACAGGGTACTTATGTATGAACATAATCATTTCTGTGGAGATAATGATAGCGCTAAACACAGCAATAATAATAATAATAATAACAGAAGTTACAGCAAATAGGCCAGATGTAATAATTAAAAATAAAAAAGAGAAAACACGCACACTGATATCTGTGGCAATACCCGCAGACAGAATGTATAGAGATACAACGAATGTGGTTGAGTTGGAGTAGTATCCGTGTTGCAGGCTGTAGCACAGCTTTAGCCTGCAACACGGATACCACTCCAACCCAACCACACCGAATCTCCAACACACATCGAACCAAGAACATAACGACAAATGTGGTAATTCAGCAGCATAGTCGCAAGCTGCTGATGATGGATATATTAATGTCCGAAACATGTTGGAGCACATAAGAAGTGAAATAAAATAGCAAGTGACATCAAGTTGGTCTTTTATTCTTCAACTATCACAATAATGCACGGTCCAATAAATATAAGGTTTAAGAAAATGGTATCAGCATGGCGTAGGTACCTGCAGGGTTTCGTTCCACATGGGGCATTAATTATAATAATATACTTAATAATTATATAGGTCACTTAATAACAATAAAACATTTTGGCGCTGTAATTTTTTCTTCTGTTGAATACTGAAGTTCCATTTTACTTCTGTCGGCTTTCTGCATAGAATTTTTTTTCCAGTTTGAAAACAGTCTTTATTTCAGATGTCCTTCGTTTCGCACGAATTTATTCTCAGTATCATCATTATTAGCTATCGCAATCTAGACTAAGTTGCATGTACATTCCTGCTGAATGTCTTCCCCGAGCCGCGACTGCACGCTACGGGCGTGCTGCCAAATGTCGCTGGCAGGAAGATGCTGGTCACTGCGCCAACTTGTCACCGTGACCTCGTCACCCGTCACGACGACGTGCAGAATATCTTTCAGTGTTCGTAATTTGTTAAGCAGGCTACTCAAGACATTTCGAAACTGAGGTCTCTGTAGTAACGATTTTCTTCCCTTTTTATGTTACCTGGACACCACGATCAGCACAGTTCGTGTGTTGCGGTAAGGTTTGTCGGGCCATTCGCTTTATTCCCAAAGCTACTCTCCAAGTTTCGATTAAATTTAGCACTATTTTGTGTTCATTACAACTGTGAAGTGAAAATTATTTTGATTCTTATCGATTGATTAGAAACAGTGCCTGAAAATCGAATATGGTTGTGACAAAAAGGGTTACATCTAAAGCGTTCGTAACAGAGATTGCAGCCACAGACGGCCCACGATCTCATTTCCTTAGATGACCCTCTGTTTATCTTTTTTTTCAGCAAGTGGTTGCTAATTCCTGCCACTGTGAAACCAGTAATATGCTACAAATCCGGAGCTATGATCAGCTTACCGCTACCCTCACAGAAAGACCTCGAATGGAATTACATTTGCAAACTGTCACAAAGTCCTAGTATCCTACATTCTGAGGTTTGAATCTTGTTTAAATTCCGTAAGGACGCTACAAAAATAAAGATGCAGATTGGGCCTTAGTGACTTATCACTCTACGTGTTACGTTGAAGATATGTATTTTTTTTAACATTCATAGGTCCGTGCTTCGCTAATATATTCGCAAAGTACAACCAATAACATGCAACGTTTCACAATTTATTTATTTCTGTAAGACGCTCTACATGTTTCAGACGGGTTTACCTTCCATCATCAGGAGATCAAAACTGCACATACAGCGTCAGGTATTTGTCAGACCAATACTGCTACGCTGCTAGCCTGGCCAGGCTAACAGCAGGTAGCAGTATTGGTCTGACAAATACCTGACGCTGTATGTGATATTTTGATCTCCTGATGATGGACGGAAAACCCGTCTGAAACATGTAGAGCGTCTTAAAGAGATAAATAAATTGTGAAACGTTGCGTCTTGTTGGTTGTACTCTGCGGGTTGAAGACATGTAGTTTGATTCACTGAACTTTCTGGTAAGGATTTATTATTTGTTTGAGAATGTACTGCAGTGACAGCTGTATGTGACATTTAGACAACATAATTCGTGTGATATTCTTATGTCGAAACTAATAAAGCGACAGCCTGCAGCATCTCTCCAAATTAAGTGTCATTCACGTCAAAGTGAACAGAACCCTACATGTTTCGGCGCTGTGCTTGTGCCATCTTCGGCGACGCACGTTTTATCAAAAAAAGCTGTTATAAGTCGACGGACTCGAAAAATAATGAATACAACAAACAAATTTAATGTTATTCATGCCTAGCATGTCCTTACAATCGCTGTATTATCCAACAAATGCACTCCCAATTACATCACACATGACGTAGTGAACTCCTACATGTTTCGGCACCGGGGTGCCATCAGGGACTTATTAAAACAAAGGTGCACAAGCCAACATGCCAATATGTTTTTCTCATTCTTATAACCACAGTTAAAACGCTTGATTGTTAAAATACATAATATTTATCTTAATTGTGATTTACAGTATTCTGATATGTTACCATATATTAATATATTAATCATAAGCTATGTCTGTTCTCAGTATTGTAACCAATACACTACAATACATCGCCCGGTAATATACACATCCACAGCATATCTAGACAAGATCAATATAGATCTTTGTCATCCAAGCCGATGTTTGTATACACCGCCCATACACGAGGGGGTGCTGATAAGTCCTTAGCCAACAAGGAAGGCAACAAGCTACAGCGACCAAACTCGGGATTTATTCAACATATTCCCCACGAAGCTCAATACAATTCTTAGCCCATTGCTCTATCTTTTGCAAGCAACTAAAAAAAATTCAGAAGTTTATCCGTTCAACCAGGTCTCCGCGGCAGCAATGACCTCCGCATCGGACGAAAAATGGCAAACTTTCAATTGTTTTTTTCAGTCCAGGAAACACGTGGTAGTCCGACGAGGCCAGATCCAGAGAATACGATGGGTAGTCAAGACACTGGAAGCCCAGGTAGGCCAGTTTCTTCTGGGTTGCCAGTGCCCGGTGAGCCGGGGTATTGTCGTGCAAGAACAAGACCAAATTGGTGACCTTCCCGCGGCGTTTTTCCTTCAAAATGTTCTTCAATTGCACCTGCAGAGATGAGTATTACTTGGCGTTGATAGTTTGGCCCTTCGGAAGATAATCAACGAGGAGGATGTCGTCTTGATCCCAAAAAATCGCTCACCTGAGATGCCAAGTTGCTCAGCTATTCATTTAGCCGAAATTCGGTGGCCTTCCAAGATTAGCTCGTGAATTTTAACAATAATCTCCGGGGTGGTCACTGTTTTGGGTCGTCCAGGACTAGGCGCATTACCGGTGGAGAAATCACCTCGTTTAAACTGGGCCACCTAGTTTTTGACGGTGGCATACGATGGTGTATGTTCCCCTAATGTTTCTGTCAGAATTGTTTGAATTTCCTTCGCCTTGCCTTGCAGGAAAAAAAAAACTTGATGACAGCTCGCGTCTCCACGTTGTTGAGATAGCGCGCGTCGCCTGACATGCTTCCTTTCAGCCTCTGTAACGAGAAAAGACTTCCAATTCGACACATGAACAGACTCCTCTTTCCAACGACAGTATCGATTCCGTCCTGCGACATCGGGAAGAAGGTCGGGCTAAGGACTTATCAACACGCCCCCGTATGCAAACGTAACCAGGGACTGAAAACTGCGGCGGCTTGTGGTCAGTCTATTAATATGTAACATCAGAGTGTTGTAACTAAGAATTTAAACCGAGGCGACTTATGATTAATATTGTAAGACATCAGAATACTGCAAATTATCATGTAGGCCTTTTTGTGTGCTATGTTTGTTGTATTGCGAAGTACGTTTGTCGTATAATGTATTGATTATTAAAAAAAAGTCTCAATTTCTTGTACAGCTCTTAATCTCAAAAAATTATTTGGCAAAATGGTATGCTTAACTCAGTTTTTGGTTATGTAACGGCGTTGTATCAACTGCATATTTAATTAAGTGAGAGGATGTTTTCTAAACATTTCAGAACTTGATTTCTTTCTTTATAGGACGTTAAAATAATTTTAGAATGAAAAACATTATCTATTTTCAGAACCAACTGAAACCTGCAAGTGCCTGGGCTAAGTGCAATGTTGCGTGACATGAAGACAGATTGTATCTATATATAGGCCAATGTGTAATTTTACCCACATAGTTAAAACTTGTCTACGTTTTGTCTGCCTTATCTTTGTACAATTTATCCAATTGAAACTCTTCAAAGCTCGCTGATTGCTATATATAACACGTGCATTAACGCCCACACTTGCTGAAATATGGCCAGAACGTGTGTTTGTTGTTTCGTGCAATTATTACAATAAATTCCTTAAAAAGCCTTAACTGATACGTCTTTGGGAATTTGCTGCGAGGTACGAAAGGGTTTTTTAAATAAAATTCAGAAGTATTATGTCCCTCTGCTGTATACGTCCAGAAATCCACTTCCCATAATCCTACCTTCTTCAATCTCCAACGCTGTACCTTGTTTCCCGCCTACCGTCACAAGAGCTAGTGGGCACTGTACGGGAAACTTCAGGGCAGTAAATTTTCTGTCCCCCGTTGTAAAAATAAATGTATTGCTTCTCGCTAAACAATCCGCCCCCTTCTCCTCTCTACTCTTCTCTTCTATTGTATTCTCTCCTCTTCTCTTCGCTTCTCTTCTCTTCACTTCTCTTCTCCTCTTCGTTCTACTCTTCTCTTCTCCTCTTCTCTCTTCTCCTCTTCTCTCTTCTCCTCTTCTCCCCTCTTAGTCTACACAGCTCAGAATGTTAAAACATTATTCTGGTGACATGTGTGGCTGTATCATCATTGTATAGAGTGAGCGGGAAATACATGTACCCAGTTAAGACAAGTTTACGGTACTTTTTGAAGTAATGTGCTATGTCTTTTGCTAGTCGCGAATTACCAGTGCCAACGAGAAGAATAAAAACCAAGTCTATAAAGTGCGGAGGTCACGTGGCTTCGAAAGAGATGTGAAGAATATTTGGTCTCGGTGGTTGCCCTCATTTCTTCACGGAAAATGCTGAGATATTGCCTTCATTTGACCACAACCATTTCCTTCCAAATCATTTTCAATTCTTTATACACGGGCGTCCGTTCAACCGGCGGCGCTTTGTCGTCTGAGGTAAGGCACTACAAAGCAGTCCACAAAAATACGTGGTTGAGAAACTTTTGCGCTCTGCGGACAAGAACGTAGAATGCAAATATTTCAAAATAAAATGCAAAGAACAATATTTTTGTAGTCTGTCTAAGGGAGAGGAAATTAAAAAAGTGATGGAGACGCGCATAGCCTTGACACGCATGCTGAGTGTTAGTCGAGACACATGAAAAGAAACATGGCGTCACCATAGCTGAGCGAAGGCATGGAATGGATTCAGCTAGCTCGCGATAGCGCCTAATGATGAAGCACTTGAAATCCATTAAATCTGTTAACTCCGTTATCTACTTAGTAATTATTCTACTCCGTGGGATTACTTAGCAGGTACGAACTGCCTGCAGTCTGTGTTTGTGATGGCATCCTTTCAGTCTCACGTGTTTTCGGAGGGGGTATTTACCCCAAATTCAGTCGCGATAGTTTTGTTTTAATTGTACCTCCCTCTCAATCGATTACACGGTGGGGGGTGGGAGAGGATGTAATCTTATTCGTATGAATGGGGTGCAGTCAGCGAGAGGGTTGTTGCTATCGATCGGGCGCCTGGCTGCTGGTGCTGGGGAGAGATTTGGAGTGGGCGGGCAGCCCGCAGCTTCTGCAGCTCCTTACCTGCCCCGACCGGCACTAATTGCTTCCTTGCTACCGGACCAACGGTCACAGTACAGTACAGTAGCTTACGTCGGTGTGTCCGAAACAGAAGCAAATTTATCTCTGGCGTTAAAGGGATAAAAGTTTCGTGAATCCGAATTTAACGTTTTCCTTCTCTAGAACTGTTACCGAGCTGTATCTGTCTATCCGTCCTTTCTCTGATTCAGTTATAAACCTCCATAAGCCGCACATTCAATTACCCACATAAATTTATCAAGTTCTCTATAAACACTCTACAGGGTGACACATACATATTATGTGTTCTGTATACGAAATAAAGTGCCCGAATGTTATAAAGGGGAGGTAATTGTTTGCTAGTATCTTCAGCGACGCTGTATCAGCTTTGTAGGTTACATAATTCCGGGTGTCGTAAAGAGTATGGATGGGTCAGTGAATTAAGCGAGACGTGGCAAAAAGCGACCTAATATTAATTTAATATATTGTCGCAAGTGTTGATTGGAAGGACTGAATAAGGCCACAATAGAACCCTGAGGGAAGTTACATCATCTCTGGCCGATATTCAATCCTAGCACTTCCCAACTACGGTCACTATTCAGTAGTATTTATCATGTGCTTCGCATGTAAAACACTTGAAATTAATTCGGAACCTTTCTAGTTGTCTGGTGGCTGAGTCCCAGTCTTCTGTAGTAATCGTGAAAACATTACCTAAATCTCCACTGGAACCGGCTGAAACTGGCTGAGCACTACCACACATGTCGTGCGTGAAGTTTTCGAGGACCGGAAGTTGATGTACATCCATATACAGCATTTATAATTTCCTCAACAATGTTAGGGGTTTAATACAATTTGATGGATAATGTATAAATTACGAGATGAGAACATTTATTTTGGGTTGAAAAGGGCCGGCGTAAGCCGTGTTTTACATTAAGTTCAAATAAAATAACTAGCTAAATAAAGAAGTTTGTGGAATTGAGTCATTCCTCAGAATGTATTCGCTCAGCTGTTGAAGAATTTCGTTCCCATCTTTTGGAAACCTGAAGTGTATGACCGTTGTTACAAGGACAGCCTGGGTGTAATCGTGCTGTTGGGTCAAAAGATACCGATCTAACCTTCCATATCTGTCTCTGGTAAGGTTAATTATAACATTCACGTGCCAACTATACACAAGTCTTTCAATGGTTTTCCCCCTTCAGTTTTTCCAACTAAAATGTATGCTTTGTCGTCTCTGTCAGAAGTATGACGTATCCCGCCCATCTTATTCGTCTGTCCAACTTCATTATATTTCTCCGGATAAATTGCCGGGTAATAACAGACACGCACACGGATCTGATTAAAGTTGTGTTTAGGCCTATTTTTTTATTCTGTCCCTAGTGAAGTAAAATTCGGAATTACGTCACTGTGCGTTGCAATACCAAGTTACCATCTTGGAAAATCAAGAAGGAGGTTGGAAGATAAAATTGTGACAGATATTATAGGATTAATTTCTGGGTGGAATGGATGTGGTCCTGCTGCACAGTGTCATGTTATTAAATTTTGTTTCTGTTATGGATTGTAACATATTTAGCTTGTCAGCGACAGAATCTGTGGATGTGTGTAATTTAGTATTACTTCGGCTGACGTAATTTCAAATTACATCTTATAGGCCTAACTCGCGTAATTCTTGAAAATTCATGGTGTATTTCTATAGCATTTCTATGGACGTCAAATTCCACGGTGTATTTCTTCACTGGTTTGAAGCATGCCAAGACCTTCTGCTTCCATAGAGGCGCCTCATACATGGTAAATCGAATAAAGGTTTTACTGTTGGGCAGTCGATTGAACGTTAGTTTTTAAAATTAGATGAGTGTGTGTGTGTGTGTGTGTGTGTGTGTGTGTGTGTGTGTAGGTATATTGCAGTACGCAGTAGTGTTCGAAACAGCACACTCGGCAGTGTTTTGTGCACTTTCAAAACTCTAGACCTCACGTCATTCAGTGATATGAAAAAGGCAGATTTTGTCGAATGCATCCAGAAATGCCACGACTACTTTCAGAATAATACTGACGTGTCTTCAGTTCTTGTTGCTTGCACCCCATTTAACAAGTATATACCAAAGCTTCTTACAACGAAAAACCGAGGACGGAATTGGTTTGGTTCTGCTGCAGCAGAACCAAACCAATTCCGTCCTGATCCTGCTCGCAAGCTGTCAGCAAACCTGTATGACGTATACCATTGTTGTGTGTACAGTGAAAAACTCCTGATGATGGACAGAGGAACTGTCCGAAACATGTAGAGCTTTATTCCAAAAATAAATTTGAGAAATTAGTGCATCTAGTTGGTTTTATTATAAG
>Ga0131853_10004127_pt1 | contig 26062 bp, 15 predicted proteins | sample TergutLab28metaG_FD_92764 | JGI IMG/M metagenome (GOLD analysis project Ga0131853, IMG submission 92764) | Labiotermes labralis P1 segment gut microbial communities from Petit-Saut dam, French Guiana - Lab288 P1 (version 2) (version 2) | ecosystem: Host-associated > Arthropoda: Insects >... | reverse complement strand
GAATTATTTAAACGGCTGAGGCTGTGGCTGTCCTAGAGGGTAGGACGCTCGTACCGTGAGAGAGCGCGGAGGTATTTAAATGCCGTCCTAAAGGGTAGGACGCACGAGCTCTAAAGGTTAAATGTTAGTTGGCCCCTGATATTTACATAAAATGAACAAGAATGTTACCTGCTATTATTAACCCCCCAGTGAAAAAACAGTCATTCTGAGCTGAAGAATATTTTTCTGACAAAAAATCAGGTAAAAAAGTTGGCTCAACATAGGCTAAATACAATGATTGTGTTTTTAAGCAGAGTTGGGTGATCACTCCACCAAAAGAAGCATGGGAGTTACATGAAAAAATGGCTAGTTCCACAACGATTTCAGTTCAGACATCTCTTACTTGGTACTAACCAACAATTCAATACTTACCTGTAAATGTTGGACAAAGAGACTTTGGATTTGTAAGCAGATCTCTCCAGAGTTGTTCAAATTCTGGAATACGTGCTACATTTTGGAGCAGTCTAACAAAGTCTCGGCCAATCACAAGGCAATCAGCGAAACGCTCCCTGATAAGTGTCACCACAAAAACAACTTCCTTATGTCTTAACTGAGTCAAAGCTGGGACAGCATGGTCTTCGATAAGGCGCAAATAAGCATATACCACAGAAGCAATCAATACTGGAAATTTGTCCAACCAAGATCTGAAAAAATTGAAACATAATTGGAACAGGATATGTCCTGGATTAATTTAAAACGTGCAATCACATGATTAACTTCTTGCTGTTACACTCATAAAAAAATCAGAGCCTCTGTTTCCCATACTCAATATAAATGTAACTCCAAACAGATCAAAGGTTCAGTACAACAACCAACACATGCACTCAATAAAATACAATAAAATACAAACCACAAAAAAAAACCATAACAAACATCAAAATCCTATGTATTTCAGGACTGGGGTGCCATTCTCAGGGAGTCTTCTAAAACAGACGAATACAAGTCCAACACGTTAATGTATTATCTTTATCATTGCACCATGCATTTCATAGAGTCATTTAATTAGCACACCAACTAATGCACATACACAATTTTTTTTACATTAAAACATTTAAAATCGCTCCAACATTTTTCAATCCTAAGATCGTCTTCAGGGAGCAACACTGTTCCTTGCTAAAGTCACATTTTTAAAAACACTCATTCAGTGAGTGTTTTTAAAAATGTGCCTTTAGTAAGGAACAGTGTTGCTCCCTGAAGACGATCTTAGGATTGAAAAATGTTGGAGTGATTTTAAATGTTTTAATGTAAAAAAAATATATATATATATTATGTATGTGCATTAGTTGGTGCGCTAATTAAATGATGCTAATGTATTATTGATTGCCCTCACTGGAATCAATAAAATATTAAAATTCTAGAATATATGAAGTTGATCATATTTTGTTTTATAAAATTTTAATATTTTAATGATTCCAGTAAGGGCAATCAATACCTAGATCAGTGTGTTAGACTTGTATTCCTCTGTTGTAGAAGACTCCCTGAGGATGGCACCCCGGTGTGGAAACATGTACAAGGTGCATGCTTGTCATAAATTGTATTTTATGATCTGTACTTCATTGCATTTTATGGGATGCATTTGTTAACTGATGTACTGAATGTAAGAACATGCACCGTATGAGTAACAAAAGATCAAAGGCTGTTAAATCCTTACAACTAGTGAATACTGCCCTTACCATATAACCATCCATTCTGTTGCAAAACTAATTCTCACTCACCCTCTCACATTAAAACACAACAACTGAACAGTGCTAACACAGAAGATTACTAATAAACCAAATCCTGAATCACTTCAATCCAATTCCCAACACACCCTCAAGACCTGTTTTACTTATCAATGTTCATGCAGTCTGAGACTCTAATGGAAATGACTATCAACACTCCTTTCTTCTTGAATGTGAATGTGGCACTGTGTAGTTTGATAGGTGATACTGTGACACAATGTCATTTGATAGGTGATGCTGTGACACTGTGTAGTTTGATAGGCGATACTGTGACACTGTGTAGTTTGATAGCCAGGTAATACCAAGACACTGCAGTTTCATAAATGGGTGACACTGTGGCCATGTAGTTTGATAGATAGGTGACACTGTAATTTTGTGTAGTTTAATAGATAGGTGATACTGTAATGCTATGTAGTTTGGTAGATGTGTTGAGTTTCCAAAGTAACAAGGGCCTTCAACTTTGTGGTAGCCTTCTTACAGAAAATCAGGGCTGCATGTTCTGAAACACTGATACCCAACTACCAAATTACAAGGCACCACATCCCAGAAGACAGCAGCCTTCACTGCAAATCCTTTGTGCCAACAGCAGCTTTCACCTGTATAAAGATTCCCTCTGTAAGTCCCATTTCTTCCACAAAGACACTATATTTTCAGACAATGTTAACATTCATAATTTGAAAATTAATCAGGAAGTTCCCCACTGTGTAATTTCCCTTCTATTTATGTCTCTTATATCCAAATAATTTCTGCAGAATTTGTGTGCAAACACCAATAATTTTCGCTCTTCTGTCTGTGTACAATATCTTATACACCACTGGACTGACAAATAACCATAAAATTGGTTAAGAAGACTTGTGTCACCTCATATTTTTATCAGCTTTTCTGTCTCAATTTAAAAAAAGTACTCTTTACATAAAAGACACAGATGAAGAAAAATTTCAAATTGTTAACCTAGTGGTATGTTTCAAAATCCACACACTGTATTATTTTACATGCTATAAATAATTCCTCCCTTAAAAAAAAAGTATATGAATAAATAACACTTATATGAAGCATTCTGAAGATAGGAACAATCAACTGATTAAATCACAAAAAGGCAGAATATAGTGACAATATCTCTATTAACCCTTTAAATGCTGAGTTAAATCCCATCTGCCATCTGCTGGCATTATTAGCTCACCATATTCTCCACGTTAGCAGGGTAAGGGTTAAAAGCACTGTAAATTAAAATGTGTGTCAAACCAATCCTCATACAAATTAATAAAAATTTCTCTAACAGTGAAGTCCTTGAGCATAAATAGTACTGTACTGAAGATTCAAGTCTTCTGGGACAGTGACATACCCAGGAATTTTGTTTGGGAGGGGAGGGGGGGTTTCAACAAATTCGGTGGAGGACAGAGGACAGGGATCTTGGGGCGGTAGCCCCCTAGTCAGGAGTTCTGGAGGCAGCTGTAATTTTGTACAAGAAATTTCATTTTATATAGTAAAATCTTCTTAATTTTTGGTACTTTACGACTATTTATGATGACAACCAATTTATTTGTCATTGCTAATGTAAAACAATTGTGAACCTAGGTAGTTTTAGAATTTTATTGCCTTTTTTCCAAACATCTTGGGGTGTTGGCAAAATAAATTCAGCAATTCTGAACAGCTTTTCACAATCGGGTTGAGTTTGGCACGATTTTGGAGGGCCTTGGGAATATCGGAGGGGGAGGGGGGTTGCCCCCCCCCCCCTCAGTACGCCACTGTTCTGGGATATGATGCTTTGCAACTGGGTGAGTGATTTCTGACATGATCATCAGTAACTACACACCCAGTGACACAGCTCCATATCACACAAGACTTGAATCTACCAACGTCACTCTTAAAATCTCAGATCTCACCAGTATTGACTGTTTCTGAATAATGGTATAAAGGAACTCCAAATGTATTACTTAAATTGTGAGCTACAAGTCATTTTCCTGTGGCATGAGCAGCTAATTTTCTAAAACAGAAGATATGAAAGAGTAGTGGCAATAAAAAATATAAGAACATTTTATACCAAGGTCACTCAAGAACTAATGCCCCTTGCTCTTTATTTAAAAAAGTTTTTATTCCACAGCTTTACTTTGAAGATTTCAATAGAAGTGTGAAGATTATATCTATGAACAGTAGTACAGTTCACAAAAATGGTCTTCACACTTCTATTCACACTTAGTTCAGTCACTTCCACAAGTGGCATTCCTGCAGCATCTGTTGAAAAAAAGCAGCAACCACAGCCATCTGTCACAAGCAACATGCTGCCATTGAGTTCTTGGTGCATGAGGATGAGCCAGTGGGAAAGATTCACACGTGACTGCAGACAGGATAATGCTGTCAATTGTAGCACAGGTGGACATGCCAATACCCATGACTTACAATGCAGCAGAGGCAGGCCACACTCAACACAAACACTACTGTCAAACAACATGATCATGGCTGACATGCATATAATGGTGAATCAACTGTCACTCCAACTGGACAATGGAGAAGCAAATGTGTGCAGAATACTGAAGAGTTGGGCTACAGAAAGTTGTGTGCCACACGAGTCCCGTGGCAATTGACAGTTCCACACAAGAAGCACTGAAAGAGAATTTCTCTGGAACTTTTGGCATGGTATAGGGCTGAAGTGAACAACTTCCTCACTCATATTGGGGATGGGGAATAAAAAACACAAAAACATAAAAAAGAGGCAACCGATGTAGAGGCATCATGTGGATTCCCCTCAGAACAAGAAATTCAAAGCTGCCCCTTCATCAGGGGTCATGGCGACAGTATTCTAGAACATGCAGGTGCTTCTTCTTGTGTTCCTTATGCCCAAAAGCATCACCACAGAAGCATGTGGCAACATTAAGTGAGGTTTATGCATGTTTGTGCAGTGTTTAACCACATAGAAAGATGGCTTACAGACTGCTCCAACATGGAAATGCCTGGCCACACATCAGTCTGCAAATCATCGGGACCATAACAAAATGGGTACTCAATTCCAATTTTTTCCAGAATGTTAAATTAAAGGAGAACCCAGAACTCCACTGATCAATGAGTGAGGTGCAGCCCTTCCATGCAGGTCTTCAGTCCAAGACCAGCCACAATGGATGTGAATTTTCCATTGTCTGTCAAATGATGAAGTCAAAACTTTGTGCATGGTGTCAACACAGGGCACCCAAAAAAATCTCATTAAATTCAGCTGCAGCTGCCTTCTGCCAGCCACAATCACAATCATATTCACATCCTCAAATCAGGAGCAAAATAGAAGTCCTACCTACTATATGTTGTAGTGTCGTTCTTATATCTGACCAAGCTGGGCACACAAAGAGTTCCTGGTTGAAGATAACAAACAGAACATAAGGCACAAGACAGGACTTACAACATAGAATGTACTTAAAATTCTACAAGATCTGTATCTTCTCATGTGACAGGGCAGACAGCAAGCACACTCTGTCATGTCCAGACTTTATGGAAGCAATGTCAGCTCCACACAGGTCCAGTAACTGAAATAAAGCTATTACTTATCATGTATTGTCTTGTAACGCATTCCAACACTTTGATGTCATAATATTCTAATGCCCTAGTAGTAACGACAAGAAAACAGCCATGTGTTTGCAACAGAAATACAATTGTGCTGTCATACAAACAAGCTGCATTCCATAGATCCAAAAGTCAGTCAGATGACTGTGGTCACAACATACATAACACATGTAATGATAAATGTAAAAATAGATCATTCCTATACAGCAGATACTTTCATACCAGTGCCTTATCTCTACATATGCAAAAATTAGTTTGCTGCCTTGATTCAATGGTAGGTAGCTTGGCTGTGGAAGGAAAAAAAGTTTCCGAGTTTACATTTTTGTAGGGACCAAAAAAACTGGTGTAAAGTCTGGGAAATTAGAATTATGCACTCTAAAAAAGTGGGTTGCTATATATCATAAGACTTTGGCAAGCCATTTTAAATGCTAACTTTTGAACAGTTTTACAATGTAAATACAAAATGGTACACATACACAGACTGGAAACAACTTCCTCATAGTTTTGTCACAATATGATCTGACAGATGACACCTTGATAGCTGAATACCCACATCAGGCATCATCATACATTTTAAACTGAAAACAGCAAAGATGAGGGGAGGGGTTCCTGGTCACAAAGTAAACATAGTAATGTAGTGATGTACTTTGCTAACAGCCATGTAAAAAGATCAGAATCAAGATCCTTCAGTGGTGAGTATCACAATGATTTCCCCTGCTTAATGCTGCACAGTTTTTCACTATTGTGTTTAATGTTGAGAGCAAAAGTTCCAACTCTGATGCCAGGTCAACACACATTCAAATATGTGTGTCAATTTCCACTAATATCTATTTTATCACTTACTGTAAATGATTTCTGCTTCCTTCGACACGTTTCACCCTCTTTTGTGCAATTATGCTCAGTCCACAATATAATTGGTCCTACAAAACTGATGTAATACGCAAGACTAAAGACACACAGTGGTACTTCCTTGTACAACTACAGTCAATAAACTGAAATTTTACATTTGTTCCCATCAACATTACTGCCATCCATACAAGAATTGTATTAACTAGTTCAGTATTCAGTTTGGAGAGACTTCACTGAGACGTTACTAGCTATGCCTTGCCAGGTGCAAATTAAAATTCTGAGGAAACTCTAAAAAACAAAATTGGATAAATTCCATTGTTGGGACTAAACAAATAAAATGTAAATCCAGGAAAACATAAAGTTGGGGAATATAACATCCAGAAAATATAACATTGTTCTTATGGGAATCTGGCCAGAACCATACAAAACATGTGTAAAATCTGGGAATATATAAAGTGCAAGAACGTAAAATCAGGGTTTTACTGTATTTTCCACAAGCATTCAGGAGATGGTACAGTGCCCATTACTGGCCCAGCAGCATCATGAGCTCTGTCATCACTATAGCAAATGATAGTCTAGGCATCTCCCATATGACAGCAGTATGTGTATTTCCACACATAATAATTATTCTTTGAATGGCATTCTACACTTGTGTGTGTTATTATTGTTCACAGCCCCAGACAGGCCTGAATGTTTCAGTCAAAGCTGTGTATGTAGATAGCAACTGTTTATTTACGGTACTAGCATTTTCTTTAGAGATCAATGAAAATAAATACAATATGGACAGGTGTTAAAAACTCTAAACTCCGTGGCCTTAGTCTGCACGCGAACTATACCGACAGAGCGGCCGCCGCCGGTCGGCGAAGTTAGTGCCAACTTTTGCAGATAGAGGGGTGTCACATGGTCAGCGCAACGGGTCCCCACAGCCGTTAATCTCCGTTTTCTAGACCTGGAGCCGCTACTTTCTTCATTCAAGTAGCTCCTCAATTGACCTCACGAGGCTCATGAGGCTGAGTGGACCCCGTTCCAGACCCACTACTACTCAGAAAATCTGGTAGCGCCGGGGATCGAACCCAGGACCTCTATATCTGTAGCCAGAAACTCTGACCAATAGACCACAGAGGCGGTCATGGACAGGTGTTAACTGACAATAAACACTGTACAGAATGTAATGCAGCAAAGGTATGTAAGGATTTTGTTTTTTTGGCTGAAATTAACAGTGGTGCATTTGGAGAACAGGTACATGAGATAGTACTGTAAAAGTACAAAAAAACTGTTAAGGATTACAAGTAATTTTTAAACACCAGAAAATCAGCTGTTCAACAGACGTTGTGTGGATAATGACATTAATACTACTTTATATTTTGCCTTTCAATCCATAGCATTTTTAAGGCTAAGTGGAAGAATGCTGAAGATGTAAATCTGAGCACAGCACACATCTTTGTGAAAAGTGCGTGGTTCACAACTGTCTGTAGTGCTGACAATGGAAATGACCTTCCTTGAATTCCCTTGAAGGGTGTTTTATGTGGAAGAGAAACTTTCTTCAGAACAAGAGTATTTATCAACTGCATGAACTATTATGTGCATATCACAGACAAATCAGAACAGGGGGAAGGTGGAGCCTGCCTCAGCCTCAGTTACATAGTACTAATACAATATGAAGTATGTTAATGCTACGTACAGCAATACAATCACTGCAAAAATTATTTCACCATGCAAAAAATCTCACAAATATATAAAGTTTTGTCTTTCATTCCAGTACTGGCGACAGTCAACCAAAAATGGTGGATGGTACACCATAAATGTACACAGTACATACTGTAACAATGTAAGAAAACGGTCACAAGACAAATGACTGTCTTTGGAGAGGACATTACATTGTGTTACACAATTCAATACAAGAACCACAAAATCAAACACACCTTCTCTACTAGAGGCAAAGTTAGTTACAGGAGATTGCTACACAGCCAAGAGACTATCTGAGGGTTGAAGTCAATATAAAATACATCAAGAAAGGTATGCAAAGATTGTGAGAACAATCTTAGGATACCTCCTATGATGTATTTTATATTGACTTCACCACTCCGATGGCATTTTGGTTGAAACATATAGCAATTTATTGTAACCAACTTTGCTTACAATAACATACTTGTGTTTGATTTTGTGGTTTTTATACAAATCACCATATTCAAAGCAAAAGTATGTGACTGAAACTTCCTCATGAGACACTGAGACAAACACCATCATTCTGTAACATCACAATTGGTGTCTTGAACAATGTCCCATGTGGTGTGCCATGCTGAGTTGATGGTTCAGTGCAGAATAACTTTAAAGACACAAACTAAAATGTTGGTTACGAAGTACTGCAGACAAAAGGTATATGGTGAAATGATGGCAAATACCAAAGACATTCACATTAATTTAATTTCTGGAACTTTTTTCAAAAACAGTCCTTCCGTGTCAAGCTATAAACACAATATATACCTGTTTTCCTGGTAGATATCCAACAATGTTTCAACAAGCATGATGTTTCGTGATGAAATATCACCCCCTGCTGCATGTCTCATTAGATTCCAGCACAAATTATCTACATTAGTAACAGCATTTCGAATCATTTCTCTCACAAGCCATAACACTTGAGTCCGTACTATATCAGTGAGACGCAGGTAGCGTTCCAGGATCAGCTGGGTTAAATGATTCAAAACTAGGGTCAGGCCATCACGGGTAATTAGGGTGAGATCTCGATAACTCTGAAACAAAATGTAGCCATAAATATGTTACCTTAAACTCACTGCCAAGTTTTCAATACACGCACATTATAAATGTTATCACTAATGATGATTATTTACAAAATAAGTGATATGCTTAAGATTCTGACATACCAATAAGCAATGGTCCATAAAACTTTTTAACTCTATACACAATGATTGACAAATAAATAAATGACATTGTATAAGTATTTTTTATATAGTTATACATATCCACATTTCCAATCCCTGTCACCCACAATTATTCTAACCATTTCATAAAGAGGCAAACCATTCCCTTAAAGTAGCAATTACAACAAACACAGGAGACCTCTAACCCACTTCCAAACTCAGCACTCAAAGGAGGTGAGCAGTTAGCTTCAAACTCAATGACAGATGGAGATGGGTATGCAGCTTAACACTCTTTACATTCACACTGCAGTGGCTACAAGCCATATGGCAGGGTGTCATTCTTGGCAGCAGTTGAGATTCCTCTTTTCACCAGAGCGTCCAGAATGGCTATTCAGCCTACCAAGTGTTACCAGACAAGACTTTCTCGGGAGTGAAGTGGCCAGAGTGTGAAGCTGACAACTCAAACTCACATCTGCTTAGTGCTGACATTAAGAGTGTGTACCACTATACTTCTATTTCCTCATACACCTTCATGGCACAATATATAAGCAGTGAAAAATTTTGCTATTACCCTGGTTTGGAAAAAAAGCTGTTTGGCACATATGAACAGGATTTCAGTACTTCAGTGTTAAAGGCCAGTGACTTATAACTTTCTTTGCCAAAATATAAAAGTTTAATCATCTGTAAGTTTTTACAATATAAACAATAATTTTATTCTGAAGGAAAATTATACAGATAAACTGTGGTAAGACCAGGGCTATCATAAGTTGAACATATTACAGAGAAGCAACAACTCAAATGCTGTGCAGAAAAGACAGATGCAAATATACTGTGCCATACATGACATCACACTGGCTCTAAAAGTGCCATTACCAATTCAGATGAAACATGAGGATTCAGGTTTTGTGGGATGTTGCACTGTGCAGTGCATAATTCTTCCAGGACCTACCAACACTTGCAGATGAAGGTGCTACATTCCTTTGAAAAGTCAGGATACAGTAAATTACCCACTGCACAGTGTAACATCCCAGAAGACCAGAATCCTCAACAAAATGCTGTGTAAACGTCAAATCTTGCAAGGTGAAAAATATTACTTAAAATTTAAAAATAAGATGGAAATGTATGGTAATGGATAAATCTTAGAAATAGATATCTTCTTACATGACTTTTAGTTGTGAAATTCATGACCATTACATATTTAACAAAGCAACTGGTTACACAATTACCCATTTCATTTCAGATACCTATATAACAACCAACAAGTAATGGTGTGTGAAAGCTGTTGATATGCACCTTGGCAGCACTGTGTGGTTCTGTTAGAATTACAAACAGGAGACCAAGTGAAACTTCTTCATGGTTCTTATCTTTGCAGACTGCATTGTTCAGGGCATTTTGGGCTTCTTTTTCTGATAACCCTGATATCAGGTTCTGGAGAGTATTAAAACTTCTTTCATATTTCTGAGGACAGAAAATGTTCACAAAAAATGTAACTTAAGAATGAACTACATAATTTTTAAAGAAAAATTTCACTATGAACACATATTTAATAAAAAGCACTGATCAACATTTAATGCAGATGGCCTAAGAACAAACACTTCAACTACCAGAAAAGCAAATGTGTCAACAGACACTGCTATCAAATTACACAAAAACAGCAGATGGATTTCCAGTGTTGTGTAAAGATTAGTGAAATGCTTCAAAATACCTTTCTTTTCATCACATATGTTCTTACTTAGAAACATTTTGTGGTGTTCGTGTCTTTAACTGTACACAGTAAATTCAATACACAACTTAAGACAGCAACATAAGTAACAGGTTTGTATGGAGCTTTTGTAATGGACAACAGTTACTGCAGACTGCAGGGCAAAAACGAAAGTCCTCATATGTTTTGCATTATGGCAAACAACTGGTTTTCCATCATTATATCGGTCACTAGCATGTCTAATTTTTGCCATGGTTTTCCTCAGTTCCTCAAAGCAAACACAGGTCACCCCCATTTAGCATTATAAATTATTCCTGAAAAGATGCAATATACATGCACATAATTAATGTTAAATTGCTTAATGAGACAGTTCCTTATCCTCATGAAATCACAATTTGTGTAGTCGCGAATATGAAAGTGGTGTTGTTAATACTTGGAATTTTGAATTAAAGTATTAAATTATAAAAGCAATTAATAAATAATACACACATACTCCATATAGCCAAATACACTGTCTATTCAGTCAAGTTTGGTGCTGTGAAATCACAGACAATTTTGCAAAAAAACAAAAAGCACAAGACAAATTAATTTTGTAAATGCCGTGTGGAATCTATTACACATATCATACACCAATGTAGACACATGAATTTCATACTACAATAAAGCTTATGCAAAATGATGTTGTATGAGGATTACCTAAGCTGAGCAGACACACTAACGACCGTTCCTGCTGGCCACAAACAACCTTTTTAATATCACTTGTGCAATAGGACAGAACAAAACGAACACAGTAAAAACCCGATACCATAAAAATGGACTTTAAACTGTAACCACACATCCATTATATTGTGGAAGATTCATAAAAACATGTCAACTTGGTAGGTACTGTAAATACTATGCTGAAGCTAGTTTCAATTACTGCAAACTGGAATATCTGAAAAAAAAAGCATGCCTAAATAAATTATGGCAGTCTGCATATAATTCATGCATGAAATACTTTTCAAAAATAAACATAAGTTCCATTTATGAAAAACTCATGTTTGCACTCTGAATGCTGAAACACAACTGGGATAGCTTGCAGATAGCTCAAGGTCACACACCACATGTTTGCCAATAAACCAGTCCTAACACATGTATATACTCACATATTTTATGTTCTCTTATAAGAAATGTCTGACTACAGTTCAAGTTGCACAACATTTCCAGCAGCCTGTACAAACATACATATATTTAATGCAGCCATTACAACCGAATATCACAGTTGTCCAACCCCGCTTCAGGCCAATACCACAAATTTCACAATGCTTATTACAACAGCTTGCATTTCTGTAGAAGGATACAGAACTAAAAAATTATTTATTAATTACATTAATAAGCTATTGCAATCAATACTTGAACTGCAAGTTAGAAGTTCAGGCTGCAACATATACAAACTCATAACTTCTTTTATTGATCTGAACTGTACTTTACACCTACTACTGTTGTTCCTGCCTGTCAAAAAAGAGCACATGAATTTCAAAGCAGCTACCCTTAATCTGAAGGAAACTGCACATGTCCCTACTGAGACGCATGTTGCATGTCACCGGTCATTAACCTTGAGCTGCTATTATTACATGTTCATGGAGGACTTAGGTCAGGAATGAAAACTAGCATCAGACTGGTACTGGATAGGTCACAGAGTATTTTGTGACACTGTTATCAACTGCAAAAATTTTGAGTTCCATAAAGTCACAAGATGCTAGGTATTAAAACATTTCAGAACATATGATCCAAGGTAAAAGGTAAAATGTTATGTTTTTGGATCAAGAAACTTACTAATTGTTATGAGAAATAAGGAAGAAACTATCTCAGAAAGCAAGAATGGTGACAAAACTAACTACAATAGTTACTAGTCAGGCAAATCACCATTATCAACCACATACAGAGTCGTATCCATTCATACCATAGTCTCACAGAACTTTGTATACCCCTGAAACTAGTAGAGTTCAAAAAACATTTTTAACTGAAAACTATATAACATCCACATAGGTGTTTTCTATGAATGGAACGGCCTGAAACACGGAGATGCTGCATAATCAATGGTTTTCAAATTGCTGCTTTAGGGCATGCCATTAGAAAGGTTAAAAAAACTGGGATGGACTCAAATAAAATGCAACAAAGCAACTGCTGGCCCATGCTGATGATGGTAATTCCATGGGCAAAAAAAATACTCATTATAAACACAAAAACAAAAGAAATAACCATCTGCCATAAGGAGGCTGTTCTAGTGCATATTCAAGCACTGTCACCAGAACAAAGGACAAAATCAAAACATCAATACAGCTAACAAATCCTTGGAAAATGTGGTATAGTACAAATAGTTGGAGGATGACACTAACAGATCTAAACTGCACGCATGAAGAAATTAAGAGCAGAACAACTTTGGGAATTTGTTGCTAAAATTTGATCCAGAATCTGTTATCTTCCTATCTGCTACAAGAAAAAATAAAGATTAAAATAAAGAATACAGAAAAATAATTTCACCTGTAATCTTGTATGGGTGTGAAACTTGATCAGTTGCATTAAAGAAAGAACATACACGTATGCTGAGGATGTTGGAGAATCAGGTGCTGAGGAAGCTACTGAGGACTAAGTGCGAGAAAGTCACAGCAGACTAGAGGAGACTGCATACTGAGCCGCTGTATGATCTGTACCCTCACAAAATATTATTGGGTGATCACATGCAGGGGGGTGGGGGGGAGATGGGCACAGCATGTGGCACATATGGGAGAGAACAGAAATGCATAGTGTTGTGGTTGGGAATCCTGAAAAGACCACTGGCAAGACCAAGGCATAGATCAAAAGATAATATTAAAACTGATCTTACAGAAAGAGTATGGGAGGCATCATGATAAAGACCAAATGTGGGTTCTTGTGAACAGGATAACAAACCTTTGGATTCCATACAATGTGAGGAATTCCTTGACTGTCTGAGCAACTATTAACTCTCAAGTGGCAGTCTGTTCCATGGTAATAGAGGATAGCTGTGTTACATGAACCAGAAGGAAATGGTGGAGGAAATTGTCATGTCCTATTTCAACGCATTATACTTTTTACAAAGGGAACTAAGGAAAACCATAAATTTCTGTCATGACACTTTTATTTTGAGTTTGTAAATCAGTCTTGCTAGTTGATATGATGTCTGTGAACAAACCAGGATCCTCCCAAATACACTATCACAAGTATTATCATTTCATCCACATAAATTATTGCACACCTATTACCTAACAGCTTTCTTTGAAATAACCTATTGTTATTTTTAACACTCTATGTAACACTGACTGGTTTGAATCAAATTATACTCGAACTTCTACATACTCACTGTTTTTAAATGTTCTATTATATGGCATAATATATATCTTTTTTCACCAATTTCTGCATAATAATATTTAAATTCAGTGCAATCATTGATAAATTTATAACTGTAGTCATTATATCCATGCTTGTTCATCACTATATGCATCTCTGATTATTGGTGTTTTTTAATTATTCTGCATCCAACAGGTTTTTCAACCTCTCACGAATTGACAGAATGTACAAAATAAATAAATAAATAAATACTAGCCATACTGACATGGCTTTCTTCAGCCCCCACCAGCAACTGCTGGCACAGTACCTCCAATTAGAACATGGTTGCTTTGTTTCATGTTCTTTCCATTTAATCTTTAAACCATCACCCTACCACTTGACACTAGTTAATCTGAGTTACTGAAAGAAATGCTAAATAAACATAATTCTGTCATTTTTACAAAATCAAAAATAAATCAAAACATTCTTTTGGCAACTTTACATCATAAATTCACAGACTGACACCAAGCAGCAGCTGGAAGTACTGTTATATGCATGTTCCCCCAGCTTGTTTATGTACTTATACTTTGAAGTGCCCCATAAGGAGTACCTGGTACTGTATAAGGACATATACAAATTGTAAGGCAAACTGTGTAACTTTCTAACATCAGCATACATTTGCAGTAATATAATTCAAAGGAAAAAAACAGAAACAAACAAAAACAACAAAACTTCTAACCTTACAACTGTTAAACCTCTCATGGTCACTTGCTTTCCACCTTCATTTTCAAAAACCTCATCTTTGTAACATACACTTCTATAGAGTGTACAGGGTGCACATAAGCTACACTAAAAAATAACCCAGTTTGTGTGTGTTTATATAGCTTTTTAAGAAACTAAATTTTATTAGATTTTAATGGTAGTGACAGTAAAATAAGTTTGAGACATTCTTTGCAAAAAGTGAGTGGTTCACTTACATATTTTAATAAATTTGTTTCAACTTCAGTGACTGTATAATAAGTATGAGACATTCTTTGTAAAAAAAAAAAGTGGTTCACTTATAAATTTTAACCAATTCTTCGGATTTCTAATATTCTTGTAAGTAACCGTGATGATGATCACGACAGCATTTGAAACATGTTGTTGAATGAATAATAAGTGATAAACACATCTTACATATGTGTATTTGTTGGTCTGGTTATGTGAATTGAAATATCCTTTTTAATACATGGAAAGGAAAATATCAAGTTCAAAAATAAATTCCCTCCCTCAAGTACCAAAATTATAAGTGAACGTCTATAAACAGGTCTATTTATATCCTATAGAGTCAGTGAGTGATCTGACAGTGTGGCACTTTCGAGTTATAACTGCATGATGCTGAATTCCTTTTAAACACTGACATAAACTCCACTTTAGGGATGACTGTACAGCCAGGTATGTACACAAACAAAGAGCACTTGCACACATATATGAAAGCCACATAAATGATATTTTTGAATTCTGCGTATCAACATTCTGCTTGCTACTGATATGTGCATATGTTCAACCCCTGTTACTGATTCTTACTGACTTCTTGCAACAGCAGTAAGATCCACATATTAATGAGGTCTGATGATTCTGTGCTCCAACTGAACAATGGTTAGTTGCCTGCATGTGTTGGATCACCAAAAACTTGAAAAAAAAAAAGGCTCACTTGGAAGACCATAGCAGAGAGTGGAGGTTAATACTAACCTGGATTCTTAAAAAAATTTTGTATATTCCTATCCATAGTTCAAATTTGTGTCTTTCCTTAAAATATTTTATTGGCACTTGGTGCAAACAATTTCCAATCAACATGCTACGAGATAATTCAAATCACAGCCACTTGGACACAATGTTTGTACCTACTTTAATTACTTGTTGTATTTCATGGCACTGTCAGTATCAATGATAACACAGGTGTATTTAATGGCACTGCCAGTACCTCTGACTATGCAGTCTTATTTAATGGCAATGTTAGTGACTATGACTACAGAGTTTTATTTATTGGCACTCCCAGTAACTATGATTACACAGTTTTAATGACACTCCCAGTTACTATAAGCACACTTTAGATTTATACTTCCCACGCTCACTCAGACTCAAGACATTTTGACCATGACTGTCATGACTCGCCTTCTGTGATTCATTACCAGAGTGAGCTCATGTCTAATGTTTCAGTTCAGCAGTGCAATATGAATGGAATAACCATTTTCACATACAGTAAGCATATAATTTTTTGGAAAAGGAACACTGGATCATGCCACAAGCTGTACCCTTCTCTTGGAATGTAAAAATTATCACACACTGGAATCTTTGCTAACAATCACACAGTAAAGTCAAGCTACAATAATGTGACTTCTATTTCCCCATTAAAGTAACCTATTAACATGTTAACTTCAACACAGACACAGTGTATCTAGTATCATAAAATTGGAAAACCTAACCACAATCTTTTGTTTTCAAGGTTCATGTCTCTATCAAAAACAAAGTTGAATATAATAGCAAAATCTATGACCATAAGTTTCACATTTTACATACAAGAATTTACTAACAGTATTTACACAACAAGGACACAAAATACTGAACTAGTTCCTTAAAAACCTATTATAAAGCAGTGTCAATAAATGTGTGACATTTTTTAAAATCCATTTTCAAAGAAAACAGTAACATACATAACTGTTTTTGTTCTCTATGTCTGTGTCAAAAGCAACAAGCTTTTTATTCACCTATGGATAAGATTTCAAAATTTGATACTAGGACTAACAACAATAGCATGCATTTACTGATGGTAGGATTTAAAAATATTTGACACTACAATGACACAAAATAGCATGTATTTGTTAATGGTAAGATTTAAAAGAATGACACTATATCAGACCGGAACTACATCCTTTGATGGTAGGATTTAAAAATCCATAACACTAGAATGACACACTGCAGAAATGTGCTGATGCCAGAATTTAAAAATATATAGTACTAGAAAAACCCACAACAACATAAATTTAATCCATTTGGTCCATGACACAAATACTTTGATTTCAGCGTTCCTGCTTGTCTACTGATTTTAGCCTGGTAACAGTCAAGAAATCCATTTCTGATGTAGGGTTTTAATTGAGTTCCACTAATTGGGTAATGAAGTAGACTGGGGCTGCCTGAGTATTTACAGTTTAACAGAAACTGAGCCATAGTAGGGAGCTGGTACCTCCCAGATTAACAAAAATTGTGACATGTAATGAGACAGACGCAAAAGTTGAGCGGAACAATCTGCACTGATCTGGCCAACTGCAAGACCTCTGACACTGAAGGCCAGCATTTTACTTCCAAAAGGGTCCCTAGATCAAATATTGTTAACACATACTGACAAGACAGACTGAAAGATTGAGATCTTGGCCCTTCTGCATTGTCATACAACACAGGTTGGTCTGTTACAAACAACAAACCCACCTACACCCTGCAACAACCCAGACAAGCAAAGACCTCAACTATACTGCACCAAAATCCTGAAACCTTGCAGAATGAAAGATAATGAGAAATATACAAGTATGTATACACATACATGTATGATTGGGTAATAGGCCTTGTTAAATAACTCTTATATTAGTATTCAAAGAATACATTCATCTATACTTTACTGTTTATTGTAACCATATACAGAATTATAAACACAGTTTTTCAATCAATTAATCAACATGGAACAAGCAAATGACATTTGCTGTACTCTACGATGAGACACTGTACAGTGTGGTAGCTAGGTACCAATATTGCAAAGAAAGAGTAGACTTCTATCCTAAACATGGGCACAATATGTACTTCTAAATTGCTGTTACTTATCTACCAAACTTCATGCTGTCATCTCAGACGGCAGCAACATTCATGGCCACTGCTCAGATAATCTCAAACTTCACATGCATTATTTCATATCAGCAGAGGGAAAGAAGGAACGAGACAGTTTTAACACAACAATGTTCATGGTAAACAGTACACAGGTAGGTCTTAGAATGTGGTGGACCACCAACCACTTGCACAGGTCAAAATTTCCTCTACCTACAACACTGAAAAGTGCCTCCCATAAATCCACTCATACTCTACTCTACCCTGGGTCACGTGGGAGGCAGTAATAGATGTGAAGGGTATACCCTGATGGGGGTTGCTATGACACAGGCTGGCTAACAGGGCTTTGGTCTACCCAAGCGAAGGTGGACAGTATCGTGCTGAGGGCTGCATGGCACTGGGGTAAAGAGAGAGCAGTGCCGTTAACAATCCCCTTGGGGAACCAAGCCACACCCCATTGTACGTACGCCTTCTGGGGCTCCATGGATGGTGACCTCATGTTTTTCCCCATTTTGTAGGAGGGATCCTTTTTGGAGACTCCAGCAGACATACATGAATAAATAGGCCAGTGGCTCTGGTGATTGAATATCTCTATCCATAGGGACCCTGTTAGGGAACATGGATGGGGCTCTCTTAGTGGGGACTCTGAGGGAAAGATGAATTTTCAGGGGATGGAATGTGGAAGGTTCTGTAGATGGGTGTCTCTCTCCATAGGGGTCCTGCTGGGGAACCTGAAGAGGGGGGTCCATTTAAAGGGAAATGTGAGAGATAGTGGAAGGAGGGCTCCAGAAATGAAGCATCACTCTTTACAGGAGCTCTGTTAGGGGAACCTGGGGGCATAAAAGAAGGCTCTGGAGATGGGCACCTCTATCCTTGGGGGCCTCGCTGGAAACCTGGGAGAGGGCCCATATGCTGGGTACTTAGGTGTGGAAGAAGGTTCTGGGACAGGTGTCTCTCCATATAGAGGCCCCGTTGGGGCACCTGGTGAGGGGGGTCCGTCTACTGGGAACTTCGAGAATTAGCCGAAGGAGGGCTCTGGCTATGGAGCATCTCTCTCTCTCTCTCTCTATATATATATATATATATATATATATGGGACCTTTGTTAGGGGAAACTGGAGGGGGACTCATTTGCTGGGGACCCTGTAGGTTATAAAAGGAAGGCTCTGGAAACGGGCATCTCTCTTCATGGGGCTCAGTTGGGCAACCTGGAGTGGGCTCACCTACTGGAGACTTTGAGATGTGGCTGAAAGGGGCTCTGTAGGTACACCATCTCTCTCTATGGGAGCTCCGTGAAGGGAACCTGGAGGGAGAGCTCCCTTGCTGGGGACCCTGAATGACAGGTAGAAAATGCTCTGGAGACAGGCATCAATTTCCACAGGGGCCCTGCTGGGGTACCTGGAAGGGGGCTCATCTACTGGGGACTTTGAGAGATGGATGATGAAGGGGGCTCTAGGAATGGAGCATTTCGCTCTGAAGAGACTCACTGTGGAGGTCCTCTGGTGAGGGCTCCTTTACTGGGGACCCTGGAAGATATGTTAAGAAAGGCTCTGGATACGGGCATCTCTCTCCATAGGGGCCCCTTTACTTCCAAGGGGAACCTGGAATCAGGAGGGGGTGGGGGGGGGTCATATACCAGGGACTTTGAATGATGAATAAAGGAGGGCCCTAGGAATGGGGCATCACTCTCCAAGGGGACTCCATGAGTGGGACCTGGAGGGAGAGCTCCTTTACTGGGGACCCCAAAAGATATGTTAAATAAGGTTCCGGAATGGGCATCTATTTCCATAGGGGCTACTCTTTTGTTAGGGCTTTCAGATAAAGAGATACTGTATATCAAGAGAGATGTAAAAATGCCCTGTAAGTGGGTATCTCTCTCCATAGGGGCTGGGTTGGGGAACCTGGAAAGGATTCGTTTGTGGGGACTTTTTGAGAGAAAAGTGAAGTATATCTGGGTTCCTTTCTTGACACAGAGGACATTCAGATTTTAAGTTTGGGGGCCATCTGGAACTTTGGTAAAGGGACAGGGCTCTCCTGAGCTGATATCAGATTATGGGGTATAAAGGGCCTGTATATAAGGCCTAGGTGCAATGGGAGCATAAGGGCTTGAACCCAATGCAAATCAATCAATTAGTCAATCAATCAATCAATCAACACCGAAAAATGAAATATATTTCTTGATGATAAAGCAATGTTAAAAGCACAATTATAGTCAACTAAGACTTGCCAGAACTACTCTGAATGAAGGATGGGGACCTGTTTCAATATTATACCAGGATTTACACAGAGAAACAGAAAAACACTATAAAACCTGTCAGAACTGCTGGTCCCTAGCCAGGACCCAAACAAAATACCTCCTGCTTATGAGTCAGGTGTGCTACCACCATGCTAATTTGCTTGATGAATGAGAAATTACAAAATAAGCATGAATAATGAGCTACCATGATTTGGCCTATTTTAAGTCTCAAACATGTCACTTGCTTAAAGTGAATGCAGAAAACCATGAATGATCTCTGTTACAATTATTCAGTTTCCTTGTATACAGTACATCTTCCAAGTATGGAAGAGAATGCACAGTGAATGACACACTAGTTGAACTATATTAGAACTTAATCTTAAAGATATAACAAACGAAGTCCAACTTCTGATTTCTCTATGCCAACTAACAATGATGAACACTATTTGTGACCTTTCTTTTTTTTGATAGATAAATGTTACATGTAGGTAGCACAGGCATGCAATTCTCTATATAGATTCTAAACTGTCAACAAGCTGTAATTATGCAGTCATTAACTTAAAAGACATCATGTATGTGACAACTAAATAAATTTCTTTTAAGAACTGGTAGGGAAAAGGTAAGGGTTAAAGGTACAGTTGTCCCTGTCAACATCATGAAGACATGGCAGAAGCAGAGGTATGTCTTCACTCATTCTTAACCTTGGCACTAGATGGAAATGAGTGAACTTCATGCCTTGGCCATTTTACCCCCAGGAAAGAACCCCGATGCTCACTGGACAGGAGGTTGGGTGGGCCCCACAGCCCATCTGGAAGTTCTCAAGAAGATATGGGTCCCTTGCCCCTACCAGATTCAAACTCAGGATCATCCAGCCTAGCCTAATCACTATTGGGCAATGGCACTCTCACCACAACTTTCTGGCTGTGCCACAGCCATGGTGCTTAGTCACCCAATCCCAGGTCGGTCCATGTGGACAAAGTGCCACTGAGACAGGTTTCTGAGTACTTCAGCTTTCGTATCAGAAGTATTCCACCAATGTTCCATACACAGATTCTAACATCTGCCACCAGCATTACATTTTCTTAGTAAGCGACAGCATTGTTAAATAACATACTTAAAAATTGTACCAAATCTAAAGTTGTGTAAAGTACTACAATTTCTGATTAGGTGATTCCTACATTAAGTTTTTGAATAATGTTTCTTTATTGACAGTTGTTCAGGTACCAGCTCAGTTATGAAAGTAAGATATGTTGATTCAGCCTTTGAAGAAATTCCTTGTTAGTTTATAATGGTATATTCTTGCTTCCAGCCCATGGTGAGTTCCACTTATAACAGAAATTGTTACAAATGCATTACCAGAATGCAAATGAGATGGCCAATCTCAACGCAACCCCACACACAATATGCCGCATTACATAACATGTTTTTGTTTCTTAACAAATATACCAGGCAGCCATATTATTTGTTTCAAGGCTAAATATGGAAATAGTTCTTCAGAAGAAGTTAAATTTATTCATGTAGGAGTTGCTTGTGATCAATTCGGTATACTCTGATTTAGATCAAACAAACGTTTGGCAAGGATACTAAATAAATGGGTATAGAGGCATAAATGGAAAAGAAAAGTGCACATAAAAAGAGAGACTATTTAAAATTTTTCGGAATTTCACTCTTATCTATAGAGACAACCCTTAAGGGATGAGTATCATGGTTTTTCTGATTTTGAGTGGACCTCTGGCACCATTACCTGTAAATAACTTGGTAAAGCCAACGTTACTTGATGTGCCATAACTTATACTCGCCACTTCAAATACTGCACTTGAGTGGAACCTATTCTAACAGCTTCCAATAATGCTCACTAGCACTAAGGATGAAATATCAGTCTTCTGTTTTTAAACCTTCAAATTTAACTTAAACTCTCTAAGTTGTTTCAAGGAAATACTCAATCAGTAACACTCACTAGTACAGTACTTCTCAAATCAATATGCTACAAGCATCTCAACATAAAACAATTTTCCCAAAATGTTATCCTTGTATCGATCAACACCCTGCAGTTATGCAACAAGCAGAACAGTACACATGAGGATGTATACTTGTAGCAACTTCAGACAGACTGCGAAGTACACTTACAAACTGTAACACTGAACAAATTAGGTAGTGGAAAATAATGAAAGACGTGTCACATATCATATTCAATGTTAAATTTTAAATGCTTCCACACGTTAACACATTCCCTGCCACAGACGACTACTGACAAGCAAACAAGGACAAGGCCACAAGTCACGATCAAATGGTTCATGATACAGATTTGTCATGAATGAAAAGCACAAATGTGATATTCAGTATGCTGACAGTACACATGGGGCCTCCAATTAATATGAGTGATAAGCAACTAGAAGTAGTAAGAGAGTGAAATGACAGGTGACACTACAGAGCTGGGAATCTGTGTTGCAAGAATCTTCCCGTTACATTTGTGCTACTGCCAGAATATTTTGTAACAATGATGATAACTTTCTATCATGTTTTAGCATGTTTAACACTGTTCATGAAGGACATAAGTCTATTCCCCGTTGAGGAGCATCTCATTGTGTTGTGGGTTCATAAGAAAGGTTAAATCAGTGCTAAAAATGAGACACTCCTTGATGACAATGAAGGAAATTCTGTGTCAGAACAAGATGATACACAGTGGAAAGTCATTCCTGTTGGTATACACATACACACCAGTGAAAGGAAAATTCCGTGCAAAACTAGGAATCCAAGTTATGTCATGTGATACCTCCTCCCTACCCTCCATGTCTTGCACACCCTTCAAATTAATCACAGGCAGCATACACATCATCATCATCATCATCATCAGGGATATAATCTGTTGTGCTTTGCATTGATACATAATTTTTAACATCAAGCTTATGATCATATCTTTCGCCCATTCCTGTACACTCCAACCCTGTTAATAAAGGGTTTTATTCGTGGCCAGTCCATGTGGGATTTGTGGTGGACAAAGTCACAATGGAACAGGTTTTTCTCCGAATACTTTGGTTTTCCCATTGGTATGAGTCCACAAATGCTCCATGTTCATTCATTCACTCATTCATCAATGCTATACATCTCAACAACTGACAGTATCATTAAACAAAACCACAAAAAAAAAAAAAAAACAAAGAAGGAACACTTTGTCACATGACTGATGTTAAGAAAACCTATAACAAAGATTGTTCCGGAGCCTAAATTAACCAACAAATAGGAAAGGTACATTACTTCAACTACAAGATACTTCACATGTAGCCCTGTTGTTTTCTTCAGCCTCAAAACATTTTTTTAAAAGTTTTGAACAAAGAAATTCTCAGCTCCCCCCTATTACTTTAGGAAAAAACTATACTCACTATTTGAATAAGACCTGGTTTTGGTTATTCATGTGATTATGAAGCTTGAAACCACAATAATGAGATACCATAAGTTAAACTTCTAAGATGCTTACAGTAATTTCAGAAGCCAAATACAGCAACACACATTATTAATGATCAACTGGGACTAGGGCACACTGATAAAAAATTGCATTTACAATTCCCTAACTACAAAAGTGTTAACGACACTCTACACTAACTAGGATGTTTTAAGTTTCACGTCCATACCAAATGTTTTACAAAATTAGCAAAACAAATAAACTAAACACAATATTCCAGTATGTGTCTATTGAATAGGACCATCACTAACAATCCCAGTCATATTTAAACCATAAACTAGTAATAATAAGAGGGAAGAGCTGTATCATTTTATGCTGTGTGACTATACATGCTAAATTTTTTTGATTAAATGCATTCAAAATTAAGAAACATACACATGACTGGCACTAAAATGTAAATCTTTATGTACCTGAAAGGTGGTTTGTTATGTGAAGACCATGGGGTGGTCCAGCTTTGCCATCCATTCACAATATCAGCTGACACAACTGATCATGAAGTTGGACCATCCCTTGGTCTTCATGAAACAAACTTTCAGCTACGTACAGGACTTACATTTTATTACCAGTCACATAAGGAAGTCGTTAATTTTAACTCTATTGTATAAAAACATTTTAACCTATATAATCACAAAACATGTACTGAAAAATGTGCTCTTTGTTAATGGTTTTATTCAACGAACACATACACTAATAGTATGTTTCACAGTTTATTTATTTTGATAAACTGGGAGGATTTTATAATAGTCACCGAGCACAAAACATTATATTTCACACTTATTCAACAACTCACAGATCTACACATTTAAATAACCCTCTTCCATGGGCACTACTAGCGCCACAGTCGACAACAAAATCAAACGTTGTTGAAGCAATTCATTATGGCCGCCTTCATATCTTTCATTATGAATAGCATATAAAATGTTTTACCTCCTCTAATTCATCCTTATTTTCCACGATCGATGTAACGAATAGCTTCGGGGATGTTGATATTGACTGCTCCATGCCTTTAAAAACAGACCACTATTCCTAACGTCTATGGATAATTGGCAGACGCCCTGTGCATTCTCCTTATTTTCCCTGCCCTCAAAATGCTTTCTGAGGTGAGCGCATGAATACAATCGTAAGTAACGTTCCGTGCATGGTGATAAGACGACAAAACATAGTCCTCCGAAAGTCCAATTTACCCATTTCAGAATACAATAGTTTCACAAAGATATGTACAAATTTTATGCCACTTTAATAACTTCCGTGTTACGAATAGACATGTACAGTCCTTCTACCCTTCAATTTAACCTGGATCGAATTGTCACGAGTCGGTGCAAAAGTAGTTTTCATTATTTATGTACATTGTATACCAGTAAAAGTACATAATGCATGAAATTAATTTTACTATAGTGTAACCTGTTAAAAATTTTAGAATAGTTAACTGCATGGTAAATTAAAATGTATATTTATTTTGAATTTTCAGTACTACTAATATTCGTATAAGTTCGTACACGATCGGGATTATACTTCCGGTTTGTTAGTGCAGGCAACATATCTCTTAAAATGTAACCAAATAATACATTTTAAGAATACATACTCTTCTAATTCATAGAACAGTTTCGTGTAATATGTATTATATGCATATAATTCCCTACATAGGGTGTCGAGTAATCCAATTCTCATTACTTGAACTTTAAGTGGAATAAAATTTATTCGTTCCGTTCTCTACCTAGGCAGTTGGGTTGCAGATATTTGCGTTGGTAAGTCAACAACTGATAACGTTCCACACCCCTTGCCACGAAAACTAACCTGCGTTTACCACGTATGAGGCGCATTCATAGGGTGTGTTTATGGGTGTGTGGACATCGGTGTCGAAGCCAGCGAAAGGTACACGTGGTGTGGTAAGGATGTGAATTTGTTTGATTCTGTAAGTGTGATTAGATTTTTTGAAATGAAGTCTCGGCTGTCTGCAATCAAAATTACATAGGGAGTATTAAAACGAGTGGTTCAGTACATGTGCCGGATGCATTATCTGCCGTTGTTAGAATGTTGCATCACTTTTTTCCTTTCTCATGTCGCATATAGAACGCTTTAAGTGCCACATACACGATTTATTTACAGGTACTGTGAAGCTCGTAGTATACATCTGCCAAAGAAATACGTATATGTCGGACATTACTGCCATGGAAGAAGTTTTTCCTGAACTTGGAGATTTAACAGTAGGTATGTTCGACTTGTGTGCAGAGAACTTAAAGAGGAACATGTAGGGCAAATCAGAATGCAGTGTTACATCCTAGCATTATAGCACATTCTATAAAATACCAAGAAATACAACACATCATTTTGCCAAGAAACGCCTTGGGGGGGGGGGGGGGGGAGGAAGGGGCCCCCATAAAATGGATTAAAAAAAAAAAAAAAACCTAAATTGTGGAACAATTCCCCATTTTTAAAAAAAAAAAAAAAATCT
>Ga0131853_10004126_pt1 | contig 26062 bp, 17 predicted proteins | sample TergutLab28metaG_FD_92764 | JGI IMG/M metagenome (GOLD analysis project Ga0131853, IMG submission 92764) | Labiotermes labralis P1 segment gut microbial communities from Petit-Saut dam, French Guiana - Lab288 P1 (version 2) (version 2) | ecosystem: Host-associated > Arthropoda: Insects >... | reverse complement strand
ATTATGGATTCGCTTAAAGTATTAGTAGCACCATCCAGAGCAACCGATGATTACTAATAAGATAAACAATACTAAGATAAACGCAAAGTTGTTTCCACCAAACATTCCCTTCAACTCCTTATTATATAAAAGCTCCCTTTGAAGCTATCTAAATACCCGAAGCGAACACTTAGGTTTTAACCATGAGCGTTAGCCTCTTGGTATATACTATGTTAATTTACCCACCCGTGCGATTAAATTTTTTCATTTTTTTCATTTTGTTGAACCAAGCCTCTCAACGTGGTATAATATTCGGCGTACCATTTTTAAAAAGGAAGTGAACAAGTAATGAAATCATTACTAAAACATAGCTCTTTTATCGCTCTTGCATGTACCACATTGTTTTTGACGGCATGTAGTAGCACACCAAATTTTGATGTAACTTTAGAAAACGCTGATGAAATCATTATCGAAGCAGATAACATTGAAATTTCCCGGCAAGAATTATTTGAAACCGTGGCAGTCGATAGTTTTAGCCCTGCTCTATTTGAAGTCATTGACTGGGTTGATTATATTGTTCTTTCAGAACGATTTGATGTGGATGAGGAAGACATCCAAGAACAAATCGAAGGCTTTACATCCGACATGACAGAAACTGAAATCGAAGAATTTTTACTTTCACAAGGTTTTAGTAGTTTAGATCAGATTGCTGTCATTTTTAGACTTGATCAGCTTCGTCACGAAGCCATCCTAGATGCCGTTGAGATAACAGAAGAAGAAATTGAAGAAGCTTATAACGAGTGGTTCGCAACACCAACAACACCTGAGGAAGAAACGACGGTGCCAACGGTCGCTGAAACAATCCCTGACTCTGACGATGAAGATGAGGTTGATAACGAAGAGGTAGATGACGAAACCGATCAGGAAGAAATCGAAGAACCCGACGTTCCAGACCTTGAAGAGGTTCGTGATGACATCGAAGCTTACTTAACTAACATGATGATGGAAGATCCAGAATTCAGACAGCTAACCCTTGCTAATTTACGCGCTGAAGCGGGACTTACGTTCTTTAGTAACTATTTTGAAACCCGTTACATGGAACACTTAGATCGATTTGACATTAGCAATAGCGATTTAACTAGCGGCGATACCGCCGACGTTAATGATTTCGATGAAGGTGCCATTGTCGCTGTTAATGATGTCGCTTTAACCGCAGATGAATTATTTGACCGTGTCGTTTATCGAAACGTCCTTGTTCCAGGCTGGGATGGATCAACACCGCTTTTAATTGACATTGATTTCCAACTACTAAACGAAGCCTTTGACGGCGATCGCGAGCAAGTAAGATCTACCATCAACCAACAAAAAATTAACTTACTTGAGCAATTCTATCCGATGATGGCAGCACAAGGCTTAAACAACGATCAAGAAATTTTTGACCACTTTATGCGCCTCCACTTACAAGAGTTAGCCTTCCAGGATGCCTTTGGCGACATAGATGAGGAGGCATTACAAGAGCTTTATGATCAGTATATGCCACCACGAGAAGTACGTCACATTCTCATGTCGGAAGACGACCATGAAACCGTGGTTGAATTAATTGAGCAACTCCAAGATGCCGATGAAGATGAGTTAGAAGCTCTATTTTCTGAATTAGCTCTTGAATACAGTACCTGTCCTTCTTCTGACAACGGTGGAAGCTTAGGTGTTCTATCCATCCCTAGCGGTATGGTCATTGAATTTGAAGAGGCAGCCTTTGCTCTTGAAGTAGGTAGCTTCTCAGATGCACCAGTAGAAACTGAATTCGGATATCACATTATTTTTGTTCCAAGCGAAGAGGCTGCTCTTTCCGGTGACCGATTAAGATCTCACTTACGCCAACAATACTTAGCGCAACTTCGCCAAAATCCAGCTAACCTAATGTCTGTCTTAATTGACTTAAGAGCTGAAAACAACCTCACCTTCCACGATGAGTGGTTGCAAGCTCAATACGATCTTTTAGTGGAAGAAAACAACGAACACTTAGAAGATTAAATCTGAAAAAAGGAATTTCAACCATGCTGGCTGAGATTCCTTTTTTATTTTACCTATCATGTTCATCTAAGCCTCATTCTTCGCCTAGATTCTCTATGAGTGGCATCATGAAGGACTAAATCAAGCACAGCTTGTAAGTCCTTCTATTTTACCTGTCATGCTCATCTAAGCCTCATTCTTCGCCTAGATTCGCTATAAGTGGCATAATGAAGGACTAGACAAGCAAAGCTTGTAAGTCCTTCTATTTTACCTGTCATGCTCATCTAAGCCTCATTCTTCGCCTAGATTCGCTATAAGTGGCATAATGAAGGACTAGACAAGCAAAGCTTGTAAGTCCTTCTATTTCCCACTTGATCCCAAAGCGCCTGTTCCACGCTCTGACTCTATTGCTAGAAGTTCCTGGTGATCAATTTCCTCAATGATCAGTTTCGGCACTTCCACCATTAAACATTGTGCAATAGCCTTTTTATAAGGATAAACAATGGCATCATCAAAGTCATCAATCGTACTTTCTTTAGCGATAACCAAGGCCTGCTTATTATGGTTGGTTAGGGGAACAAACCATTCCCCACGATATCCTGAATCAATGACACCGCAGCGTTGTCCAATCCCTTTCGTTCCCGTGGAACCACGCTCTTTCAAAATAGCCACATAATCCGTAGAAAATGCCGAAGCAATTCCGGTCGGTATTAGTTTTGTCTCGTGAGGAGCTAGTTGCAGGTAATCTTCCTCAAAACAAGCATAAATATCGAAGGCACCATCTTCTTCTCGCTTCGATGGAATAATCGCACCTTTGTTCACCCTTGCAAAATAAATCTTTTTACTCATTTCATAAGCCTCCTAATCCACATATCCATCGAATAAAATGAGCTCATATGTTAACATACAAGCTCATTTTATTTCTAAAGTCTAGATGTGCAACACACGATCTCTAATTTCAGCGGTTTTCCCTTTGTTCCAGAAGTTATCACCTAAATAACCACAGGTACGTCGAATCACGTTCATTTTTGACATGTCCGTATTACCACAATTCGGACACTTCCACGTTAAAGAATCGGTTACCTGAATTTCACCTTCGTAGCGACATACGTGACAGCAGTCTGACTTGGTGTTAAACTCAGCATACTGAATGTGATGATAAATGTAATTAATCAGTTGCTTTAAGGCATCTAAGTTATGCATCATGTTAGGAATCTCAACGTAAGAAATACATCCACCGGTAGCAATCGGCTGGAACTTCGCTTCAAAATTAAGCTTGGCGAAAGCGTCAATTTCTTCACGGACGTCCACGTGGTAACTATTCGTATAGTACCCTTTGTCGGTCACGTCTTCGATTTCACCGTATTTCATCATATCAATGCGAGCAAATCGGTAACATAACGACTCAGCAGGCGTCCCGTAAAACGCAAAGCCAATGTTTGTTTCAGCTTTCCATTCTGCCACTCGTTCTCTCAAATAGTTCATTAACTTCAGGGCAAATTCTTCCCCTCGCTTTTCAACGTGAGAACCTCCGGTCATGACTTTGGTTAACTCATAAAGACCAATGTAGCCAAGCGATAGCGTCGAATAACTACCGGTCAACAATTCATCGATCACTTCTCCTGATTCTAAACGTGCAATGGCTCCATACTGCCAATGAATCGGCGACTCATCAGATAATGTGCCTTTAAGTGCGTTGTGCTTACACATTAGCGCTTCGAAACAAAGCTCTAATCGGTTGTCTAAAAGCGACCAGAATCGGTTTTCATTGCCGTCAGCGATGATTCCAATTTGCGGCAAGTTTAAGCTAACCACCCCTTGATTAAAGCGTCCTTCAAATTGGTACTCACCTTGCGCGTTTTTCCATGGCGCCAAGAAACTACGACAACCCATTGGTGCGAATACATTACCTTCGTAAATTTTTCGCATTTCTTTGGCAGAAATATAATCTGGGTATAGACGTTTGGCACTACATTCAGCAGCGAGCTCCGTCAAATAATCGTACTCGCCACCTTCTAAGCAGTTGTTGTCATGGAGCACGTAAACTAATTTAGGGAACGCCGGCGTGGTATAAATACCTTTTTCGTTTTTAATCCCGATCATGCGCTGACGAAGGATCTCTTCGATGATCTCGGCAATTTCAGGCGCATACTCTTCGGTGACGTCCATGTTTAAAAACAAGTTAACAAACGGGCTCTGCCCATTGGTGGTCATTAATGTGTTAATTTGGTACTGAATGGTTTGGACACCAGCTGTCAACTCACGCTTTGTCAACTTATCTACTGTTGCATCAAGCTCTGCTCGATCCGTTAACGTGTCGCTTAATAGTTCATAGTAGCGATCACGGCTAATACGTAAATATTTACCTAAATGCTTGATGTCAATGGATTGTCCACCGTATTGAGAAGACGCTACTTGCGCAATGATTTGCGTCATAACCGTACAAGCAACTTGAAAGCTCTTAGGGGTCTCAATCATTCGTTTATTGATGACCGTTCCATTATCAAACATGTCACCAAGGTTAATTAAACAACAATTGAAGATCGATTGCATGAAATAATCCATGTCGTGGAAGTGAAGAACGCCTTCGTCATGAGCCTGTACAATACGTGCAGGTAGCTTAATGCGACGGGTAATATCTTTTGAAACTTCACCGGCAATTAAATCGCGCTGTGTAGATGCAATAAGCGGGTTCTTGTTTGAGTTTTCTTCCATCACGTCTTCGTTTTGGAAGCTCACCAAACTCAAAATGCTATCGTCGGATGTATTGGTTTCACGCTTAAATTGCTGAATTGCACGGTATCCTTCGTAAGCACGAGCCGTTGCTTCGTGTCCGCGGTCAGATAACTTCCAAAAGACAGACTCCTCCACACGTAAAATCGTTGGTGTTTGTCCTGATTTCTTAAAAAATGCTTCAATTTCTTTTGCTACTTCATGAGCGATGTCTTCATCCACGATGCCACTTCCGTAGCGCATGGCTTTTAAGATCGCTTCTGAGATTTTCGAGGCATCGAATGGTACCCGGCTGCCATCTCTCTTTATTATATCCAACATGCCAATCACTCCAATATACAAAGATTATTAATTCAATATTATACACCATAAGTAGATGTAAGTCGACATAAATTTTCCACTAGAAACTGAAAAAAAATAGCATTTTCATTGTAACGTTTTAAGGGTAGGCTTTTCCGATAGAAATAGGAATTTTAAAAAGGATGATCCCATAAGCTTTAGCGAATGGTTAGTCACCCTTTCGATACAAATAATTTACAAATAAGATGAGTAATTAATATCGAACATGAAAGATTAAAAATCACCAACACTTAAGGTCGGTGATTAATAATTTCACGAGTTATAGGACTTAAAACCTCTTATTTTTCGTAAGCTTCACCAATGGAAGCGGCCACGCTAATCAGCTGGTCACGGTCTAATGTTTCTGAAACCATAAAGAATTCTACACCATTACGTTGCCACGTTAACGTGTTGTCACTAATGGCTCCTACCGTTCCGTTAACCATTACAGGCTCCCCCTGCATTAATTCAGGTTGCATCACGTCACGAACACGTGCCGACTCTTGAATAATGGTATACTCATGATCCCCTGCAAAGGTCATAATCACTCTCTCACCTGTATGGGTCGCAATGGTTGTTTTATCAATTAAGCTCACACCATCAGGCATATACGCTGGATATAAGAGTGCATCTTCAACGTTGGTAACACTAACGATACCGTCTCCCATGACGTCTTGTGTCATTTCCATAATGGCCTCAGCTAAGAAAAAGTCGTCTGCTAACTCTCGGTTCCATTCAAACGTATCAAAGGTCATGGTCATACGAACAACACCTTCCGAATCACGAACTTCAACAAGTGTTGGTGTTAACCCTTTGCGATCTAGATGAATCACTTGCTCAGCGTATTCACCGTTTGCATGGTAATCTGCCCCAATGGTAAACACATAGGCGTCTTCTAACACTTCAAAAACAGGTGTTTCTGCGTTTAAAATATCATCTAATAAAGACTGATACAAGTAAACTTGAGAGCTGGTTAGTGGCCAATCGCTTTGGAATTTGAACTGCTTATTAAGTGCAGGCGTTAACACAAAGACACCATCGCCATTTTTTAAAATAACCTGCTCATTCCCCGTCGTCTCATTACGCATGGTTACACGATAAAGATCCGGCTGTGCAAAAGCTACTTCCACAAAATAAGTATGCATTTGCCCCTCACTTTCAACTTCCATGATTCCTGTTGACACGTAAGATGTTGCATCTTCTAAATTACTTGATAAGGTACTCACCACTTCTGATTCTGACATGTCGCCACAACCTGTTAATCCAAACACTGTAGCGACTAATACAGCAAACAATAGTGCCACTGCACCTACAACGCGTTTTCTTATTTTCCTTTTTATCATCATTACCCACCCCGATTATCATTGATAATCAATAATATGAAGCAGATGTTACAATTATTCAAAAAACGCCTAGCGAATTCACTTATTCCACACACAGGGGTAGAAAAAGAGCAAAAGTAAAGTAAAAAGACAAGTAAACGTTGAAAATGTAGCTCTACTTGTCTTTTAAGTCCTGTTTTTAATAGCAAAAAGACAAGTAAACTTACTTTACAATCACTCACTTGGCTTTTCGAGGTCTCAAAGCAGAGAAAAAAGACAAGTAAAGGCTAGAAACCTGGATTTACTTGTCTTCTCGGTTTATTTATAGTCAAAAATTTTGAATCTCTACCTCTCTTACACATTAAATCTAAACAACATCACGTCTCCGTCTTGTACTTCATAGGTCTTTCCTTCAGAGCGAAACTTCCCTGCTTCTTTTACTTTTGCTTCACTCTGGTATGCCATTAAATCTTCAAAGGTCATCACTTCCGCTCGAATAAAGCCACGTTCAAAATCACCGTGAATAATTCCGGCACATTGCGGCGCTAACATGCCGCCACGAAACGTCCAAGCACGTACTTCTTTTGGACCCGCTGTAAAATAAGTTTTTAAATTTAGCAAGTCGTATGCGCCGCGAATCAATTGATCTAGACCACTTTCTTCGATGCCTAAATCTTCTAAAAACATCGCCTTATCTTCTTCGTCGAGCGTCGCAATTTCTTCCTCAATTCGGGCGCTGATCACGACAATACCTGCCTTTTCTTTCGCAGCATACTCTTTTAAATCGGTCAAATGCTTGTTCTGTGATGGATCTGCTAAGTCCTCTTCTGCCACATTTGCAACGTAAATAATCGGCTTTAAGGTCAACAAGGACAAATGTTTAATTAAGCCGATGTCTTTGGCATGCAACCCAATGGCCCTTGCTGGTCGTTCTTCTTCAAATCCAGCTTTTACCTTTTCTAAAATTTCTGCCTCTTCTAAAGCATCCTTAAGTCCAGCTTTTGCAGACTTCTTAAGTCGCTGAAGTCGCTTATCTACCTGCTCCATATCCGCAAGAATAAGTTCCAAGTTAATGATATCCGCATCGCGGGTCGCATCTGCTGTTCCTTCAACGTGAATAATGTTCTCATCGTCAAAACAGCGTACCACATGACAGATCGCATCGACTTCACGGATGTTGGCAAGAAATTTATTTCCAAGTCCTTCCCCACCAGAAGCGCCTTTCACAAGTCCAGCAATATCGGTAAATTCAAAGGTTGTTGGGATGGTTTTCTCTGGTTTGATCAACTCCGATAAGGCATCGACACGCGCATCTGGCACCGTTACGATTCCAACGTTTGGTTCAATGGTCGCAAAGGGATAATTAGCGGCTTCAATTTCAGATTTTGTAATCGCGTTAAATAAGGTTGACTTCCCAACGTTTGGTAGTCCAACAATTCCAGCTGTAAGTGACATAAAACATTCATCTCCTAAAATAAATACAGATAACTTCTCAAAAAGAAATTATACCACACTTTTATAGCACTTCAAATTGAAAATATCACTAATCCTCCATTTCGAACGCAATAGCGACATTCCAACCCCTTGTTCTAAATCCCTAGCAATTTCTTGATTTCCCCTTCGATGGCTTCCGGTTTGGTCGTTGGTCCATACCTAGCGATCACATCTCCATCGGCACACACTAAAAATTTCGTAAAATTCCATTTAATAGCACTGCCAAATGTCCCACTTTTCTGGTTCTTCAACCACCGGTATAATGGCTCCGTATCCTTCCCATTGACGTCAATCTTCGAAAAGCGCGGAAAGGTCGTCCCATAATCAAGCTTGCAAACCGCATCAACCTCTTCACTGGTACCTGGCGCTTGCTTTAAAAACTGGTTACATGGAAAATCTAAAATCTCAAAGCCTTGTCCTTTATAAGTGTCATACAAAACCTGCAGACCGTCGTACTGTGGTGTCAAACCTCAACCAGTGGCTGTATTGACAATCAGCAATAATCTGTTTCGATAGTCAGCTAAACTAACTGCATTCCCATCAACACCCTTAACCGTAAAATCATAAATAGACATAAATCTTCCTCCAGTCTTTATTTCCGAGGCAATAATCGCATTAAACTCAATTTTAACCGCTCCATTTGCTCCTGAGTTCCAATGGTTATCCTTAAACCATCGGGCCTTGCCATTACCGCAATCTTTTCTTTCAAAAGCTCATTAAAAATTTCCTTGGCTAGCGGTGTTTTTATATAAACAAAGTTCGCTTCACTTGGATAAACCTTCACATCGTATTTGTCTAAAAATTGAACAAAGTTAGCCCGTCTTTCTTTCGTTTGTTCCACCGTCCTAATCATGGCTTCTTTGCCTTCGAGTACCCAACTAGCAACGTTAGCATTCAAATCACTTAAGACAAAGGGTCCTTGAACAGCGTTAACGTAGGAGACCAACTCAGCATCCCCAACGAAAAACCCCACACGTAAGCCAGCAAGCCCCCATGCCTTGGACATGGTTTTTAAAATCATGAGTTTAGGGTATTTTTCAAGTAGATGTGTAACACTTTTACCGTAGTATTCCCCGTAAGCTTCATCAACCACAACGTAGCTATCCACTTGGTCAAGAAGTTTGATGAGGCCTTCTTCAGAATGAGCCATTCCCAATGGATTATTAGGATTTGAGAGCATGATCAGATCAACTTTAGTGTGTTTGGTTACTTCAATAAGACCCGAAACGCCTTTTTCAATGTCAACCGACCGATGGCTTTTTCCTAACACATGAGCCATCTCACTGTAACGGAAGAAATCGGTATCGAAGGTTAATAAAGTGTCGGTTACAAACGCGTTGAGAAGAACCGCAATCAAACTTTCTGAGCCCGGTGCTGGAAGGACTTGTTCCGGTTTAACATCGATGTAGGCAGCGTACCTTTCTCTAAGAACCGTGTGCATCGATTGACCGTATTGACTAAGTGATGTTTGCTCCATCAATTGGTCCAAGGTTAGATTCATCAAGACACTATGGTTGATGAAAAAATTTTCATTGGTTTCCAAATTAAGATATTCAGGTCCTGGTGGCGTATAGGCTAATTGCTTTTCTAAATTTTCTCTCATTTTCGACCCTCCTTACGTTGCTATTCATTATACTCAACTTTCACAAATAAATAAAGCTCCAAACCAATGATAGCCTGGAGCCTTACTCTCTAAGGCACTAATCTTTGAATGATATCAGATGGCAAACCTGAAGCCTGAGTGACCGTTTTAGGTATCGTATTTTCCTTTCTGAACTTTTAAATGTCCTTTTGGCAAGGTAGCTAACTCTAATTTTAGTAATTCAAGTAGATTGGCGTGGTATTGGATCTTTCTGTCGCATAAGTAATGCATGACATGGCCTTCTTTTATTAGCTATTTACCCCAGATTGAGCGAAAATCTTTGTTATAGGGGTAAAATTTATCCCTATATGACCTCTAAATAAGCGGTTGAGGGATAAAAATTATCCCACACCTCTTTCACAAAGGGCCAAACAGGGTAAAATTGCTTAACTAAAAGCTCTCCCACACTTTTAAACAACAGTGAAGGAGAGCTCTAACTTTTTAATTTGTTATCATTTATAATAAAGTCGAAGCTTCTACGTAAGGAAGCCCTTGATCATCCGCAACGGCTTGATACGTACAATGTCCAGCAAGGGTGTTAATTCCTTTTAGAAGTGCCCCGTCATCTAAGCATGCTTGTTTGTAACCTTTGTTAGCAATTTGAACCGCATAAGGAAGGGTTACGTTGGTTAAAGCATAGGTAGATGTTTGAGGAACTGCTCCTGGCATGTTGGCTACTGAATAATGAACAACGCCATGTTTTTCGAAGGTCGGATTTTCATGTGTCGTCACTTTACCACCAATGGTTTCAATGGATCCGCCTTGGTCAATTGCAATATCAACGATAACCGAACCTGGCTCCATTGATTTAACCATTTCTTCACTTACCAAGGTTGGTGCTTTCTTACCAGGGATTAAAACCGCACCTATTAAAAGGTCCGTTTCAGCCACACATTTTTCAATGTTAAATTTGTTAGACATGATGACACGTGCTTCATTTCCAAACAGGTCAGATAATTCGCGAAGGCGTTTTGGGCTAACATCAAGAATGGTTACATCAGCGCCTAAACCAACTGCCATTTTCGCAGCGTGGGTGCCAGAAATACCACCACCAATAACCGTTACTTTAGCTGGAGCAACACCTGGAACACCACCTAAAAGTTTTCCTTTTCCACCATAGAATTTCGTTAAGTATTGTGCCCCTACTTGCGTAGACATTCTTCCTGCTACTTCACTCATCGGCGTTAACAATGGCAGAGATCGATCAGGTAACTCTACGGTTTCATAAGCAATGGCCACCACTTTTTTGTCCATTAGTTGTTTGGTTAGTTCAACTTCCGGTGCGAGGTGTAAGTAAGTAAATAGGATTAACCCTTCTGTGAAGAAGTCGAACTCTTGCGGAAGTGGCTCTTTTACCTTCATCACCATTTCTTGGGTCCATGCTTCTTTTGCCGTATCAACAATTTTTGCACCTGCGTCGATGTACATTTCGTTGGTAAATCCTGAACCTATCCCAGCATTTGTTTCAACAAACACTTCATGCCCATTTGCAATAAGTTGCACAACACCAGCTGGCGTACATGCCACGCGGTTTTCATTGTTTTTTATTTCCTTTGGAACTCCGATTTTCATCTTTTTATCCTCCTTGTTTTAGAAACCTTCTGTTTGTAAGAATCCCACATTGTTTGGTTTCGCTTACATGAACATACAGCCGAATTATAACACATGGTGTGACCCCTGTAAATACGTTATGAAACTTTACACTCGTTTAATTTTTTAGGTAAGAAAAAGCGATTATTCAAGACAAAATAATCGCTTCTGTGGATCCTATTTTTTTCTACTGGCCTTCCCATCGCCTTAGATGAGAATAAGGGTTAAATGCCCATTCACGTCTGCCATCAAATTTATAGAGGCCAAAGTGTAAATGTGGTGCGAATTTCCCGCTGGTGCCTTCTTTGCCGTAGCCAGTTGCACCGACAGATCCGATCACCTGACCTGGTTCTACAATGGAGCCCTCTTCCAACCCTTCTGCAAATCCTTGCAGATGAGCGTAATATTGATACGTATTGTAAACGTCCCTGATCCCAATTCGATAGCCGCCGTATTCGTTCCAGCCCATCACCTCAACAATTCCGTAGGCGGTCGATGTAACAGGCACACCATAATTGGCAAAAATATCAATCCCTTCATGGGCACGTCGCCCACCCCAACCACGGGCGGCGCCATAACCATTTGAGTAGCTGTAATTATGCCACGTTGATACGGGGAAGTGCCTTTGACCTAAGTCGATGGTATCGTAATGTTCAAAAAGACGGGCAATTCCCAGGATAATGCGAATGGCATCTTCGTTTTGATAATAGGCTTCTACGGCTTCCTCAAACGTTTCAAATGCGTTTAAGTAGCTGACCATGGCATACATAACGTCTTGTTCATTGTGAATATCTGCTATTTTATCGCCATCTCCGTCACGACCCATGCCCGAAAACAAGTCAATTTTCACTGGATCTCTCTCATAAATGAGAGGTGCAACTGAGCCTGACCACACATCCGGTTCAATCCGAATGGAAATAATGTCGTAGGACAATTCAGATGCCGGCCCTTCCCTAAACGTGGCAATGTTTCTTTCGTATTGATCAATGGCTGCAATCTCGTACCAAGGAATACCAGAGGCATAAGAAAATTCTTCATACAGCGTCATGCGTTTTTCTATTTCACTCATTTCTGATTCCGCTGCTTTCACACGCAGAGTCGCCAAAAATAAAATTAGAATTACCGCTATAACATAAGACCAGCGTGGCCTTTTTTTTGCTTCACAACGCGCCATATTTATTGCCTCCCTTCACAAATTTATTATGCATCGTATACTTATTTATTATACCTTTTTTCGACTATTTTTTTATTGACAACTTCCTCTAACATTTCGAGGATTAACGCAGTAATGGGAACCCCTAATATCATTCCTAGAATCCCAAAGAAATGACCAAATACTAAAATAGATACTAACACCCAAATGGCGGAAATTCCGATTTTATCTCCTAAAATTTTAGGTGTAATAATATTGGCATCAAGTTGTTGAATAACCAGAATAATAACCACAAAGACCAAAGCCTTCGTCGGGCTAATAAAAAAGATCATAATCGCAGAGGGAACTGCACCAATAAAAGGGCCAAAAATCGGGATCATATTCGTCAAAGCCACGAGAAAACCAACCAAAACAGCAAAGGGAATCTGAAATAGGAACAATAATCCAACGGTCATCACGCCAACGATGAACGAATTAAGGAGCATACCGGTGAAAAAGCGTGTAAAAATCTCATGACCGCGACGCAACCACCTTCGAACCATTCGCCATTTTTCTTTGCCTATCACGGCCAGTCCCAGCTTCCCTGCTTGTCTTAATAACCTTTCTTTACTAGCTAACAGATAAACAGAGAGCACCATTCCCAATACGATGTTTTTGACGGTTTCACCAATAGTTACCAGATGTCGCATGAGTAGCGGCACTAAGTTTTGATTGAAGTTAACAAATTGAGAGATAGACACCTCTAACGTCTCACTGATCGTGTCTACGTGGTCAGCTGTCACATCAAAGCGAGCTAAATGGCCTTCCATTTGTGTGATGATTTGCTCACTATAATCTGGAAATTCCTCGATAAAGTGATCCATGGCCTCGGCAACTTGTGGCGCCAAAAAGAACAAAAAAGCAGAAAAAATCGCAACCACCGTTCCATAGACAGCCAATAAGGAAAAAAACCTTTTCTTCACCTTTTTCTCATAGAAAACGAGCAAAAAGTTCAGTAAGTAGGCCAGAGCAAATCCAATGATAAAAGGCCAGAGTAGTGGCATGATAGAAAAGGTTGTCCCACGATCAAAAGATTTCCAATAGGTCATAAGAACGATGGCAACCATCGTCACATAAATAGAGGCTAGATAATAACGTCTATTCCAAAATCTCCAATTCATACAAAAAAACTCCTTTATAGACTGTTACACCTATAAAAGAGTTTGTGTAATTTTTGAAAAATTATGTGTTTTTCTGTCGTTTAAACTTCGTTAGAGTAATCTAGCTCAGCCAAGCGCTTCAATTGACGATAACGCTGTTGCGATTCGCGCTTGTTAGCCTCTAACAAATCCGTTGCTTGCTCAGGGTTGATGATCTGAAGCTGTGCGTAACGGTCTTCGTTCATTAAAAATTCGTGGTAACGATCCCAATCTGGGTCCTTGGCGTCGAGCATTAATGGGTTTTTACCTTCTTTTAGGTTAGCTGGGTTGAAGCGATAAATTGGCCAGTATCCTGACTCGGTCGCAAGTTTCGCTTGGTTGATCGTATTCGCCAGTCCACCTTTGATTCCATGTGCAATACACGGTGAATAAGCAATGACAACCGACGGCCCAGGATGTGCTTCTGCTTCCATCATCGCTTTAATGACTTGTGCCTGATTCGCTCCGTGAGAAATCTGAGCAACGTAAACGTGTCCATAAGACATGGCGATGGCACCGAGGTCTTTCTTACTACTTGGCTTACCAGCCGCTGTAAACTTCGCAATCGATCCTGTCTGAGATGCTTTAGAAGATTGACCACCTGTGTTGGAGTACACTTCCGTATCAAGAACTAAGAGGTTAATGTCTTCGTCATTGGCAATAACATGGTCAAGTCCACCGAATCCGATGTCATAGGCCCAACCATCGCCACCGATCGCCCAGTTAGAGCGCTTAACAAAATAATCTTTCAAACTTAACACAGCTTCCGCTTCAGGCGTCGCTAATTTTGTAAGAACTTCTTCAAGTTGTGGGCGAATGCGTTTCGTCCCAGCACAGCTTCCACGGTTTTCAATCCAATCTTTCGCAACGGCAGCATCTGCGTCGTTTAACTCCGGAAGCATGGCTTCTAACTCTATTTGGATACGATCTCGGAGCGTTTCACTTGCTAGACGCATTCCAAATCCAAATTCTGCGGTATCCTCAAATAAGGAGTTGGCCCACGCTGGTCCATGTCCATCCTCATTTTTCGTGTACGGCGTTGCTGGGTAAGAACCACCGTAGATCGATGTACAACCCGTTGCGTTGGCAATGGTCATGTACTCTCCGAATAGACGTGTGACCAATGAAATGTACTGCGTTTCACCACAGCCCGCACAGGCACCAGAGAATTCAAATAACGGCTTAGCAAAAGAAGATCCTTTGACCGTTGATTTTGCCATCAAGTCATCTTTGTAAGTTACTTTGTTGAAGAAGTAGTCAGACGTAACTAACTCACCTGCTTCAATTTCTTCGTTAATTGGTACCATTTCAAGGGCTTTAACGCCTTTTTTACCGGGACAGGTGTTCACACACACTTCACAGCCTGTACAATCTAGCGTCGAAATTTGAAGTCGATAAGCTAACCCTTCTAGCCCTTTACCGATTGGCTCTAAAGTACGCGTTCCTTCCGGTGCATTCTTCAATTCTTCTTCCGTGAGTAAGTATGGTCTAACCACCGCATGTGGACAAACGTACACACACTGGTTACATTGAATACAATGCTCATCTAACCATTTTGGAACAAAGCTGGCAATGCCACGCTTTTCGTAAGCGGTCGTTCCTTGTGGCATCGTTCCATCCACACGGTCAAGGCTAGCAAAAGTTGATACTGGTAACGTTCCACCTTCGTCCGTCATAATAACATCTGCCACGTTTTGAACGAAATCTGGACGTGATCCGTCTACTTGCTTGGTTTCTGTTTCTAAGTTTGACCACGCTGGATCAACAGTCACTTCAACTAAACCAGCTGCTCCTTGGTCAATGGCTTCGTGGTTTAAGGCTACTACTTTCTCACCTTTACGTGCGTACATATCAGTCGCGTACTCTTTCATTAGTCGCATGGACTCTTCATGAGGCATCATTTGCTCATTCAGTTTAAAGAATGCCGATTGCATGATCGTGTTAATGCGACGACCTAATCCAATTTCTCGGGCTAAGTTAACCGCATCGATAATAAAGAATTTCGCCTTTTTATCGGCTAACGTCTTTTTAAAGCTGTTAGGCAGCCGATTAGCGATTTCCTCTGCCGAATGAACGGTGTTAAGTAAGAACGTTCCACCTTCACGTAATCCTGAAATCATGTCGTACTTCCCAATGTAAGCATCGGTCGCACAAGAAACGAATCCTGGTGTCGATACGTAGTATGGCGCCCCAATTGGATTCTTTGAAAAACGTAAGTTAGATTTCGTTATCCCACCTGATTTCTTTGAATCGTAAGAGAAGTAAGCTTGTCCATAACCATCGGTGTTCTCACCCATGATTTTAATGGTATTTTGATTAGCACCTACGGTTCCATCCGCTCCTACCCCATAGAATAAAGCCTCGGTAACATCGTCAGCTAGGACATTAACACCTTCTACCGTTGGCAGAGACTTAAAGGTGACGTCATCGACGATTCCAATGGTAAAGTCATCTTTCATTTCACCTGCTAAGTTATCGTAAACCGCAACAATTTGCCCTGGTGTTGTATTTTTCGAAGATAGTCCGTAACGTCCACCAACAATTTGTGGTGCATCTGGGCGACCTGTGAAAATAGCACGCACATCTAAGCACAATGGCTCACATACAGCACCTGATTCTTTCGTACGGTCTAAAACGGCAATGCGCCGTGCAGACTTTGGTAAGACATCAAAGAAGTACTTTGTACTAAATGGACGATACAAGTGAACGTTAATCATTCCGACTTTACGCCCTTGCTTATTTAAGTAGTCAACGGTTCCTTTAATGGTTTCTGTTACAGATCCCATGGCAATCACAATGTCCGTCGCTTCTGGGTGTCCATAATAAACAAACGGCTTGTATTCACGACCTGTGATTTCTGTCATTTCATTCATATAATCTGCCACAATGTCAGGAATGGCATCGAAGTACTTGTTCTGTGCCTCACGGTTCTGGAAGTAAATGTCACCATTTTGTGCAGAACCTCTGGTTACCGGTGAATTCGGACTTAACGAACGCGCTCTAAACTGCTCGATCATATCGCGATCAACTAATCGGTCAAAGTGCGCGTAGTCCATCACTTCAACTTTCTGAATTTCATTAGACGTTCTAAATCCGTCAAAGAAATGTAAGAATGGCATACTTGATTTAATAGCAGCTAAGTGTGCGACACCTGCTAAATCCATCACTTCTTGAACCGATGCAGTTGCCAACATTGCCCAACCGGTTTGACGTGTTGCATAAACGTCTTGGTGATCACCAAAGATCGATAAGGCATGAGTCGCTAAAGCACGTGCCGATACATGCATAACTCCTGGTAAGATTTCACCAGAAATTTTATACATATTAGGAATTTTGAGTAGTAACCCTTGTGACGCCGTGTAAGTGGTCGTTAAAGCACCTGTTTGAAGAGATCCGTGAACAACACCCCCAGCTCCTGCTTCCGATTGCATTTCAACAACCTTAACAGGTGCACCAAATAAGTTCTTTTTCCCTTGAGATGCCCATAAATCAGTGTATTCTCCCATCGGAGTCGATGGGGTGATTGGATAAACACCTGAAACCTCTGTAAATGCATACGAGGCATACGCAGCTGCTTCGTTCCCATCCATGGATCTGAAAACCTTTTCTTTAGCCATAAATACTCTCCTCACTTTCCTATTAGCGTATTCACCATCAAGCGAATAAACACCAGTTGGATGCGCCACCGATTATAGTCGAATGTGCTCCGATTTTGACCAGATGCGCTCCAATTATAGTTGGATACGTTCTTGATTATAACAAAAAAAGCGACCTCCTGCTAGTCCCTTTCTTCACAAATGTTAAGTTTTCTTTGTTATTTCTTCCCAATATTGCTTAAAAGCATTTTCCGTCTTATTTTTCCCTGCTGTATAGTATGATTTTCCTTTCAATTCGTCTGGCAAATACGATTGTTTCACATAATTATTCTCATAGGAATGCGGATATTTATACGTCATGCCACGGCCTAATTTCGAAGCCCCAGCATAATGAGCATCTTTTAAATGCAAAGGAATCTCGCCTACCACGCCAGACTTAATGTCTATCAATGCTTGATCAATGGCCACGTTGGCGCTGTTTGATTTTGGAGCTAAAGCTAACAAAATACAAGCTTGTGCAAGCGGTAGCTTCGCTTCAGGGAAGCCGAGCTGTTGTGCTGAATCAACGCACGCCTTTACAATAACGACAGCCTGCGGATAAGCCAACCCTACGTCTTCTGAAGCAACGGCTAGTAACCTGCGACAAATGGAAGTTAAATCTCCTGCATGAATCAGTCGTGCTAAGTAATGAATGGCGGCATCTGCATCGCTACCACGCAAAGACTTATGAAAGGCAGAAAGCGTGTCATAATGGACGTCGCCAAATCGATCGTAAGAAAAGCCGGCTGTCTGGGTACAGTTTTTAGCGATTTCCATAGTTAAAACAAAGTTTGATTCCTTTAAGTTAGGAAACAGTGCAATTTCTAAGAAATTTAGCCCAATACGTAAGTCCCCGCTGGCTAAATTAGCCATGTAGGTTAGTGCTTCTTTTTCATAGGTGGCCGTGGATGCCATGAATTCTTCATTAACCACATCAAAGGCACGATTCAACCCCTGTCTAATCTCATCAGACGTTAGTCCTTTAAACTCCAAAATAGAAGACCGGCTTAAAATAGCGCCAAAAATGGTAAAATAAGGATTTTCTGTGGTGCTAGCAATTAAAGTAATCTCGCCACTTTCAATGTATTGAAGAACCGTTTGTTGTTGTTTTTTGTTAAAATTTTGAATTTCATCTAAATAAAGTAAAATCCCATTGGTAGCTTCCAGCGTATGAATTTGATCAATGATCTCTTTAATGTCCGCTGTTTTAGCTACAGTGGCATTCAATTTGAAAATTTTCTTATTTGATCGTTTAGCAATGATGTTGGCAATGGTTGTTTTCCCCGTCCCTGAAGGGCCATAAAAAATTAAATTGGGAATATGATCCACGTCCATTAATTTCTTTAACATCCCCTCTGGCCCAATCAAATGTTGTTGTCCAACGACTTCCTCTATGGTGGTTGGGCGTACTAGATCTGCTAACGGTCTCATAGTAGTTGCCTCCTATCTATTCTAACATTCAACAATTTTGAACTACCTCTTGTTAAGGTTTTCCCTACTTTTGACACGATAGCTCGTTTATAGAGAAGATTTTCCTTACTTCACGAAATAAACACTCTATCTAGGGAAAATCCATTAAGCCACTTGCTTCCGTTTATCCTTTACATGAAAAAATAACCGCGACAGGCGATTATTTCTCATTCTAAATCTAACGTTTATTTGCGGGTAATACGGTCTACGTGATCAAGCATCATTCCTGTTCCAATGGCCACACAATGTAGTGGATTGTCAGCCACAAAGACTGGTACACTTAGCTCTTCTGCAAACAACCGGTCTAAACCACATAGTAATGCACCACCACCGGTTAGAACAATTCCTTTGTCCATAATATCAGCTGCCAATTCAGGTGGCGTTTGCTCTAATACATTTTTTGTCGCATGTAAAATAATGCGAACCGATTCGCGCAATGCTTCTTCAATTTCTGTCGAAGTAACCGTTACAGTCTGTGGAAGACCAGATACCAAGTCACGCCCGCGAACTTGTAATGCTTCTTCTTCACGATCTTTCAAATAAACCGTGGCCACACCAAACTTAATGTCTTCTGCCGTGCGCTCACCGATTAATAACTTATAGTTCGTTTTTAAATAATCCACAATGTCTTGGTCAAAGCGGTTACCCGCTACTTTAATGGAAGCCGATGTTACAATGTCTCCAAGAGATAAAACGGCAATGTCCGTCGTCCCCCCACCAATGTCAATGACCATGTTGCCTGATGGCTTTGAAATGTCCATTCCAGCACCAAGTGCCGCAATTTTAGGCTCTTCCTCGATAATAACCTCTCGTGCACCTGCTTTTTCAGCTGCTTCACGAATAGCATTTTTTTCAACTAACGTGATGTTACTTGGACAACAGATTAAAATAGAAGGCTGAGTCAGCATTCCTTTTATCTTTACACTACTAATAAAGCTTTTAAGCATCAGCTCAGTCGCCTCAATATCAGCAATCACTCCATCACGCATCGGCTTGATGACCTCGATCTTACCAGGTGTACGTCCAATCATCTGTCTCGCTTCTTCACCGGCTGCAATCACTTTGCCTGTTTGTGAGTTCTTGGCCACAACGGAAGGCTCTTCTAAAACCACGCCTTTTCCTTTTTCATAAATCAAGACGTTAGCAGTCCCTAAATCAATTCCTATATCCTTTGAAAACAGCACGTTAATTCCTCCAAATCAAAACCAAATTCAGTTCATTTTACTTCATTTTTTATTCCCCATATTGCACCTATCATGTTCAAGCACGACTCAGTCTTCGCCTGCTTTCTCTATGAGTGGTATTAAGGAAGACTAATCGACCAAACTAGTCGCTCGAAGTCTTTCTATTGCACCTATCATGTTCAAGCACGACTCAGTCTTCGTCTGCTTTCTCTATGAGTGGTATTAAGGAAGACTATTCGAACGAACAAGTCGCTCGAAGTCTTTCTATTATAACCCATTTTTTCATCTGTCTTACATTCTAACATACTTATTTTGATTAATCTACCGTATTCCCTTACTTTTCTACTCGTTGTTTCATTTTTCTCATTTTTCTGACAATAAAAAATAAATCTTGCCACGGAACCAGCAAGATTTATTCATTTAATTTATAACGATTAATGATTACCAGCTCGCTGGGAAGTTCACCCAATTTCGCGGGTTAACACTTCTTCCCCAGCCCCAACCACCTGGGTGCACCTCAAAGTGTAAGTGGGCACCAAATGAATGGCCGGTATTTCCTTTATTTCCAATAATTTGTCCCTGTGACACTTGAGTTCCCACACCTACGGACATGGCACTTAAGTGAGCATATAGTGTATCGACACGTGAACCATTGATGTTATGCGAAATGATGATGTACCACCCTAAGCTATTGTGCCATTGGGCCGTTGTAACCAAACCATCCGCTACCGCTAAAATCGGTGCTGTTGTGTTTCCTGGCGTCACTAAGTCAATTCCAGCGTGGTGTCCGCCACCTCGTGGTCCAAACTCTGAAGAGACACGTCCAGAAGCCAGCGGCCTAATCATCCCACTACTACTCGGAGTTCCTCCATTCCCAGAGCCTGTTGACCCTCCACCTGCGGATCCAGAAGAACCAACGCGTGGTGGTGGCGATGCATTAAGAACCGCTTCTGCCGCTTCTGCAACAGCAATGGCCTCTTCTTCTGCCATACGATCTTGGTTTAATGCATATAATTCATCTCTCAATGCGGTTTCCTGCTCAAGCAATTCCGCTTGTGCTACCTCTAGCTCAGCCTGCTCTTCTTCAAGGACCTCTTGAGCCGTTGCTAGTTCATCGGCTTCCTCGTATAACGTATCAATTAATTCCGTTTGGCGCTCCTCAAGTTCTACTAACTCATCCATTAATTCGGCATCTGTACTAGCTACTTCTGAGAAAAATCTAAAGGTTAATACTAAATCCGTTAAGTTTTCTGATTCACTTAAAATAACGAAAAACGAATTCGGTTGATGTCCCATACTTTGAACCAACCTTAAGCGTTCTGCTACTTCTGTACGTAGCTCTTCAATGCGCTCTTCCGTTGCTTCAAGCTCTGCTCTTCCTGCAGTGATGCTCTCTTGCAGGTCGGTAATTTCTGATGTCAATTCATCAATTGAAGACTCTAATACTGCGATTTCCGCACGAGATTCTTCTAGTTCTTCTTGTATTTCTGATAAATTTTCATTTACTTCGTCTTCTTGTTCTCGAATCGCTGCAATGTTCGAGCGCGCTTCTCGTGCTTGCTCTTGACATTCTCTTGCGGTTACACAAGTTTCTCTAGCAGATACAGTCGTATTTGCAAATTGCAACCCCATACTAAACGTTGATACAAGCAGCATCAATAGTAACAAAATCTTGGTGCTAATCTTCTTAATCATTGTTTAAAGCTCCTTTTGAATCTTTGCCCCAAAGAATACATTCTTAGCTATTTTACAACAAATCGCTTCTCATTTCAACAGGCAAGGCGCTTTTTACTAGGGTTGGACCAAAGCAAGACCCCTTCTTTTTATTGTAGGCTAAGGCTCTAGCACCGTTAGAATTTTATTGAAATGAATTTCTATTTTGCCACAAAAAAGTTGCTAAATTAACTTTCATTAACCTAACAACTCTCTTCCTTCATTATTACCAGCTTACTGGAAAGTTAACCCAACCTCGTGGGTTAACACTTCTACCCCAGCCCCAACCACCTGGGTGCACTTCAAAGTGTAAGTGGGCTCCCCATGAATGACCGGTATTTCCCATGTTTCCAATGATTTGCCCCTGTGAGACTTGGGTACCTACTCCTACTGACATAGCACTTAAGTGGGCATATAGCGTATCAACACGCTGACCATCAATGTTGTGTTCAACGATGATGTACCAACCTAAACTATCGTGCCACTGTGCTACCCTAACCACACCATCTGCTACCGCTAAAATCGGTGCCGTTGGATTTCCTGGGGTCACTAAATCAATCCCAGCATGATGGCCCGTACGACCATTTAGTGTTCTCATACCAAACTCTGAAGAGACACGTCCAGAAGCGATCGGTCGAATCATCCCACTGTTACTTGGCGTTCCGCCATTGCCAGAACCTGTGGTGCCAGAAGGACCAACTGGCGGTGCATCTGAGGCACTACGAGCCGCTTCCATCGCTTCAGCGACAGCAAGTGCTTCTTCTTCCGTCATTCGATCCTGATTCAAGGTATACAGTTCGTCGCGCAATGCCGTTTCTTGCTCAAGCAAGTTCGCTTGTGCTATTTCAAGTTCACTTTGATCTGCCTCAAGCCCTTCTTGAGCCGTTGCTAGTTCATCGGCCTGTTCGTATAGAGCATCAATTAGTTCTGTTTGGCGCTCCTCAAGTTCTACTAACTCATCCATTAATTCGGTATCTGTACTAGCTACTTCTGAGAAAAACCTAAAAGTTAATACTAAATCTGTTAAATTTTCTGATTCACTTAAAATAACGAAAAACGAATTCGGTTGATGTCCCATACTTTGGACCAGTCTCAAACGCTCAGCGACCTCGCCACGCAATTCTTCGATGCGCTCTTCTGTCGCTTCAAGTTCTGCTCTTCCTGCAGTGATGCTCTCTTGCAGGTCAGTAATTTCGGTTGTTAATTCCGCAATGGAAGACTCTAGCTCGGCAATTTCTGCACGGTACTCTTCCAATTCTTCTTGTACTTCTGATAAGTTTTCATTTAATTCGTCTTCTTGTTCCTGAATCGCTGCAATGTTAGAGCGTGCTTCTCGTGCCTGCTCTTGACATTCTCTTGCGGTTACACAAGTTTCTCTAGCAGATACAGTCGTATTTGCAAATTGCAACCCCATACTAAACGTTGATACAAGTAACATCAACCCTAGTAAAACCTTCGTACTCGTCTTCTTAATCATGGTGTAAAACTCCTTTTGAATCGTACTCAAAAAGAATACGTCCCTGAATATTCTACAGTAAATCACACATTGTTTCAACAGGCAAGGTCATTTTTTCACCTCTAAATCAAAACGAAAACTCTTCTTTTTATTGTGGGTTAAGGCCCTAGCACCGTTAGAATTTTATTTAAATTAATTCCCATTTTACCGTTACGAACGTCCAGATTTCCTTCAATTACGATGACTTTGCTCGTCAGTTCTTTATAGCTCGGGTTGTAGCTTTTTGAAAAAATGGTCACATCGATTCCTGTTGTTTCGTCGCCAATTTCCATAAATGCCATCAAGTTCCCATTTTTATCTCGAATCTCTCTTACACGGTTAACAAAGCCCGCACAAAGAACCCTCCCTCTAGATTGTTCTGGTAAATTAGAAGGGGTTAACCATCCCTTGCCTTTAATCACTTCTTGATACAGGTTAATCGGGTGGGCGTTTAAATAGAACCCTAGTAATTCAAACTCCCGCTCCATTTCATCCACTAGGCCTTTGTTTATGCCTTCCGCTTGGTTCATAATGAACTCTGTTTGAAGTAAGCCCCCATCGTAGGTTAGATAGTCCAACGCTCTCGGCAAGTTCATATGCAAGGTCTCTTTATCGCCAAATTCTTCCAAAGTACCCACATCGATCAAAGCAGCGATGGTCTTTTCATTAAGAATCGGTTGCGTTCGTTTAATGAAATCATAAAAGGTTGTGAAGCATCCTTTACTTCGCTCAGCCAGTAACTTGCCCGCCACTTCTTTTCCAACGTGTTTAATGGACAAGAACCCTAAACTAATCTGATCCCCTTTTACTAAAGCAACGTCTATACTATGATTTATGTTTGGGGCGACTACCGTAATGCCAAAACTTCGTGCTTCTTTAATCACTTCCGCTACTTGTTTCGTATCGTTCATCGCCGTTCGCAAGCTAGAAACAAAGAAAAATTGCGGATAATTGGCCTTTAAATAAGCCATCTGATAAGAAACGAAGGCATAACTGGCTGCATGGGAGCGGTTAAAGCCATAATTAGCAAACTTTAAGATCAATTCAAAGATCTTCGTCGATACTTCTAAGGTATACCCTCGTCTCACGGCTCGGGCAATAAATTGCTGACCTTCAGCCCGCATGACCCCGCTATCTTTCTTAGAAATCGCCCGTCTCAAAATATCAGATTCTCCTAAGCTATACCCCGCAACCAAAGAAGCAATTTGCATGATCTGTTCCTGATAGACAATGATCCCATAGGTATTTTTCAAGATCCCTTCTAAGCTGGGATGATCATAGGAAATGGCTTGCTGCCCATTTTTCCGAGCAGCAAACATGGGAATATTTGCCATCGGGCCGGGTCTAAACAAAGCGAGGGCTGAAATGATATCCTCTAAATTCGTTGGCTTAATTTGACGGAGCGCTGTGCGCATTCCTGCCGATTCCAATTGAAAGACACCGGTCGTATGAGCACTAGCAATAAGTTCATAAGTCTTTGCATCATCAAAAGGCACTTGGTTAATGTCAAACGTTAGGTCCATGCTTTCTTTAATTTGATTTGAGATTTCTTGGATCATGGTCAAGTTACGCAACCCCAAAAAGTCCATCTTTAAAAGGCCAATGTTTTCTAAATCCTCTGCCTCGTATTGAGACAAATAAACATCGGTGCCTCCTTTGGTAAGTGCCGTAAAATTGCGCAAGTCTTTCGGTGAGATAATCACACCTGCTGCATGAGTAGAAACGTGCCTCGGCATTCCCTCAACCTTCATGGCATTTACATACACTTGCTTTATGGTTGGGTGAGATTCTAAATGAGCAGCCAATGACTTGTTTTCTCTCAAGTTCCCTTCAAGGGTTGCTCTTGAGGTCAAAAACTTTGAGACCGCATTAATCTGAGCCGTTTGTAAGCCGTGAACCCGCGCCGTGTCTCGCCAAGAAGACCTCGTTCCAAAGGTTCCAAAGGTGGCAATTTGACAAACCGCATATTCACCGTATTTCTTCTGAACGTAATCGATCACTTCGTCTCGGCGGTCGTCTTGAAAATCAATGTCCATATCCGGTAAGCTGATCCGTTCTGGGTTTAAAAATCGTTCAAACAGTAAATCGAATTTAATCGGGTCAACCCCCGTGATCCCAAGCACATAAGAAATCAAGGAACCCGCTGCCGATCCACGACCTGGCCCTACTAAAATTTGGTTCTGCTTCGCATACTTTACAAAATCCCAAACGATGAGAAAATAATCAGCATAGCCCATCCGCTCAATGACGGATAATTCATACTCCAAGCGTTGCATATGAAGATCAGTCAAATCATCGCCATACCGCCTAGTGGCTCCCTTTAAACAGAGGGCTCGTAAATAATCAATGGCTGCCCGGTCCTTTGGCACCTCAAACTTAGGCAGTAAATTCTTTCCTAATTCAAGGTCGACATTGCAATCGTTGGCAATCTTAACCGTATTCTCCATAGCAACACGCAAAAAATCATCGGACTCTGATAATTGTTTTGCTTCTCTTGTGGTTAAAAAATGAAGATCACCAGAAAGATTAACCTGACTAACCGTTGTGTTCTCTTTGATAGCTAATAATACTTTGTACAGCGAAACGTCTGCCACGTCTAAGGTACGTACATCGTTTAAAAACACGAAAGGTAAACCAAGATGTGTCAACCCTTTGGCATGCGGGACGTCTTCCTGTGACGATAAACCAACATAAAGATGCGGAAGGTCAAATGCTTTGGCGGTGGCCGCCGTGATCAGATCCACACATACAATCAAATCTTCTGCGTATTCCGCCACTTGCGAACTCAGCACCACGCCGTCTAACCCTGCGTCACTAGTCAATTTCAATAACACCCGGTATCCCGTCGTATTCCGTGCAAAAAGCGTCCATTTACTGGACGCTTCACCAACACTAACGTTTAAACTTATGCCAAAAATGGGCTTGATGCCAGCTGCTTTTGTTAATCGATAAAATTTAACGGCACTATGCATGCTGCCGTCCTCTACCAAAGAAACCGTCTTTAACTGACGGTCCTGTGCATAACAAATTAAAGCATCAATGGTGATCGTGCTTTCTAACAGTGAATAACAGGATCTTGTTTTCAGATTAATAAATGCCATGCTACCATCACCTAACTAAGT
>Ga0131853_10004125_pt1 | contig 26067 bp, 19 predicted proteins | sample TergutLab28metaG_FD_92764 | JGI IMG/M metagenome (GOLD analysis project Ga0131853, IMG submission 92764) | Labiotermes labralis P1 segment gut microbial communities from Petit-Saut dam, French Guiana - Lab288 P1 (version 2) (version 2) | ecosystem: Host-associated > Arthropoda: Insects >... | reverse complement strand
TCCAACGAAAAGAGAGGGGAGAAAAGTTGTAGGCACCCCCCCCTACCGAGTTTTTTTGACACCCCCCCCCCCCCCCCCCGCTCTCTAACAATGACTGAATTTAACAAGCTGAAGTTCGGCCATCACCACAACACAACACACCTGCTGACGTACTGTGCTGGCACTTTCAGCAGTCTTACTGTTGTTGTATAGACCGGGGCGTCGTGGGTACGGGGGACAGGAGTAACTATGACGCTCTGTTTTGTGACGTAAGCACATTCTGTGTACGTCACAGATTCTGGACCCAACCGCAAAGATTCGCATCATCGCCATATTTGTGATGTTCAGTTACGAAGAGTATTGTGCAGGCAACCTGTTCACATGCACGTGGCCCATCTCAGTTCCGATTCCACAAGTCTAGCTCAAATCGTTTATTGCATATCGCCATCAGACTGATATGTGAAGGTTTTTTTTCGCATGGTTGCCATCTTGCAACGTCACATTCCACAAAACATGGCCACAATACAATATTGCCACTGTAACAGTCCCATGTTTTCCAAGATCCATCACAACAGATCACTGCAGTGACGTCAGTGCTATCCGCTGCCGTCATTTTGTTACAGCTCTCTGTTCGTGGCCTGTCACAAGGTACAGTCTGCGGCGTGCGTCTCCGAAACATCGTGAAAATCGGTCAAACTGTTTCAGAAGGTCGGTCTACACGTGGCACACACGGCCTGAACTGTAATATAAAAAATCTGCGCATTACCTTTTGAGTAAGGCACGAGGCTAAGACCAAATTCCTAACTCACAGAAAACACACCGCCTCTCCACGACAAAGATCAAGCATATAGATGCTGTTAAGGGATATTATCGCTCTATGATTTCAGAACACAACAATCCGTTCCCACGCTCAGCTACGTAACGGTGCTCACGATCACCACTTGCAGACAACCATACTGCAGCCAGTCAGTACGGCGATACCGTCCGTACGACTAGCACCATCTCATTTAGCAGTTATGCTTTAATATGATTTAATGTTGACCTAATTTATCACGTCAAGGCGCTCTTTACGAATCTAAATGTTTAACATAAATTATATATAATGACCCAGTCCGTACCGCGCAGTAAACACACTCCGTCTCTGTTATAAAAACCCATCAGTTAATATTGTATAGGGAAATAATCGCTGTTTGTTCTGAGATCCACACAAAACACATAAATACAGTGTGTGGGCAGAACGTAGATTTCTATTTAAACCTGAATTATATATACAGACCCAGTCCGTACCGCGCAGTAAACACACTCCGTCTCGGTTATACAAACCAGTTAGTTAATGCTGTGTAGGGAAATAATCGCTGTTTGTTCTGAGTTCCACACAAAACACATAAATACAGCTGTGTGGGCAGAACGTAGAATTGCTGAATGTTAAACTGGCGGTACATATAGTGACCACTGAAGGTACGTATAGTGACCACTGGCGATACGTATAGTGCTTTAAAGACACATTTATCAGGTTATCCTTCAACTCAGCACCACAGATTCATATCCAAACGACAGTCCGTACTCACCATAACCGTGCCCAGTCCGCCAACTTAACGAAATAATAAATAAATCTATGTTGTGTATTTATAATTTACCAGCGGCACAGTGTCAAATCTCTGCCTCCTCTCTCTCTCTCTCCCCCCCCCCCCCCACTTCCCTCTACTGTATTATGGCTGCTGTCTGCGGCACAGCACAGCTTTATTTCAAACGCCGGCCGGCGCTTGACATAGTCCACACGCCTCGTACCGTGTGCTGCTGAGGAGCGGACTGTAGGATCATCATCATCATCATCATCTTCTTCTTCTTCTTATTCTTCTTTCACCTGCAATTTCGCCTCAAGCAGTGACTATCACGTGCTTACGATATGAAGGTCAAATGTCAAGACATGTCAGTTCGACAGAACTTTATTAGCAACCCGTATTCTTTTATTTTCATCGTAGCTACATGTTTCGACTTAAAACACGCCACTGTCACGCCCACTGTGAATGCAATATACAGTGCTCTGCACGTGTTCAAACAGTCTGCTGACTGACACCGAATTACGCAGCCACAATATCAACCTAACAACAGATCCCTCTACTGACAAACGTGCGTCACGCCGTTGTGCCTTGACATTTGACAGTTGACATTTGACCGTCACAAAGCAGCAGCGTTTCTCACCGCCATTTTGGAGGGGAAGTACCTGTTCGAATCTTGGTTAAGGCCACGACTACCTGAATAAAATTCTACGTGGCATTTCACAGCCCCCCAAAATGCCAAGACAGAATCCAAAATATGGCCACAAAAATTCCTTCAATAACACTTAAAGTTACTACTCTGTACCACCCCACCATTCACCCCTACACAACCTAATCTAACGTCGCGACTGAACCAACAGTAAATAACAAAACTGCGAACTGTGAAAAGTGACCACTTGGTCGATCCAGGTATAGATGGGAGGACAGTATTAAAATGGATCTTAAATAGGATGGCAGGACGTGGGCTGGACTGATTTAATTCGGAACAGAAACAAATGGAGGTCTGTTGTGGCAACGGTAATGAACATCCAGGTTCCATTCGGGCGGGGACTTTCTGGCTGGCCGAGAAACCGACAGATTCCCAACAAGGAATCTTGCTCCTTGTAGTTAGTTACAGGAAGGCGAAAATTCATAAAACCTGCTGAGTCAGAAGTCAAAGAAGAACGCTAAACTACAATTGAGACCAGGCAGGACAAGTAGGAATGGCAAAACCGGAAGTAATATATTTTTGGGACGAAATCGCGTTGTATGATGTCACAATACAGTAAAAAAACAGTCGGACACACACAAGAGTTTATTGTAAGCAAAGTTATATTGCTTACATGAAGTCGCTACATGTTTCAGGTTGTAATAAGGCCATATTAGGCCAGACTAATACAAAACTTGTAGCGGCGTCTCTCGGTCAGAAGTAAATAGAACTCATTTTCTATACAAGCGGTCTATTGCAGTACCTCATCTGGTAGTTGTATTGTTCATAAGGAAATGTTAAAATCTTCATACATTAAAATACAAGACTACAAAAAGGCTCTTAACATTCAACGACGACGTCACAGGCCAGTAGGCACGTTACAATTGATTTGTCACTTCTGTTCCAAAATGCCAAATTATACGCAGTTTCAGCTTCCACATTATTTTTCTCTTGGTGCTGCGGCCCAACGCGGGCCAAGGTCTCCTCATTCACAAGGTCTCTAGATCACACACAACGACGCACCACAGTCGGTAGGACTCCCCTGGACTAGTGATCAGCTCGTCGCAGAGACCTCTACCTGACAACACTCACAACACAGACATTCATGCCCCGGGCGGGATTCGAACCCACAATTTCAGCAGGCGAGCGGTCTTCTATTCAATCTCGGTGTCCAGACTTCTAGCACGTACTTTACCTAACGTCAGGGCGTGCCCCATATCGATGGAGTATGAACTTTTCGACGTGAAATAAATATCATCAGGACTGTGCCAAGTACTGCAGTGTAAATTTTTAATGTTATTTCTAGGACCGGACACAATCGTTACAAATTGGGGCTGCTTCGTTCTTAAATTGATTTTACTGTACTGACTGTACCGACACATCAAATTACAAATTGACTTCATTGCGCCAGCATTCAGAAGTCTGGGCTTTTTGTCACGCCAGGCTTTTATCTTACACACGAATCACGCTGGATTTGCTGCTCAGTGCTAATGACGAATCACAGAGCAAGCAAATTATTTGAGCCGTGCTAATGTAACTTTTGTTTGCTATTGACATGAACACTGCGAAGTAAATTACAAACATAAAATACACAGTAGAGATTAACAAGTTTCCATAAGATAAACAGAGGAGAGGAAAACGAAATGGGGCTGGAAAAATGCAACAGTGGAGCACTAGAGAGCAAGAAGAAAACTGAGGAGGAAAAAAAATGGAATTTTGTTGTATTTGTGTATTGCGATGATATCCTGACTGACACAACTAAGGTATATGTGATGATATCCTGACTAATAAAATTACGATTAATATATCACAACATTGAGGTTTGACCATTTTAAAAGAATTTCCTAGAACCCAAACGGCAATATGTTCTATTAATTTTGGAATCATACACGAGGATGACGAAAAAACGAAGGATAGTAGCGTACTTTCTCTAAGGATAACGTTAGTGCACACAAATGGTGCAGCAGAGAAAATGTGGGTAGTACATATCACATGTGGGCGGTAAATATCACATGTGTGCGGCACATATCACATGTGGGTGATACATATCACATGTGGGCGGTACATATCACATGTGGGCGGCACATATCACATGTGGGTGGTACATATCACATGTGGGCGGTACATATCACATATGGGCGGTACATATCACATATGGGCGGTACATATCACATGTGCACGGTGGAATTTATTAATGTTAAAGTCTTTAGCAACAGTCCGTCGATTTAAAATTGTGTTTACCTGAAGACGGTAATTGAGGACCGGCAAACACATCCGCTCATCGAAAATGGATTTGTAAATAGATGATGGATTGGCTGGTGTTGTTGTGTGCTCTGACGGTGCTGCTAACAGTGAACACTGCTGACTGCTATGGCGGTTCCGCTCGTTTATTGACTGTGCGATTTCAATTCACAAATGACAACTTTTGATATTCTACTATAAATAGCGCACAGCTGACAGTTTCAAACAAAACACCGATAAATGCCAGTTTTTAAAACGCGTCTTTGCACTATATACCCACCAAAAACAACAGGGCTTAAATTATATGAACTATAAACAAATACATGAATACTGAGAAACACTCTTCCATTACAGCGAACAAACATTACGCTGAGACGCAAATATGCCATAACAAACAGTATACAGGGTGACCTCACACCGACACTGAATTACACAGGTGACCTCACACCGACACGCAATTGCACAGGGCCATATACAATTACCTTCTCTAAAAATGCAAACGTTTCCAACGCGTGGCCTAGCATTCGCTCAAACAGAACTGCTCTCGTCATAATCCAAGCACGATTAAGGCTGAATTTCGTAATTCAGTTACTACTGTGTCCCACATGCAAAGGAGATTTTCACTTGTCTTTTGTCACATGCGATAACGAGTAATCATCGATACGCACAGACAAACACCACAGCTCCACGTGCAAGTCAGTTCTGCTCAGCATCAACGAAAATTTCAAAAGCGTCTCAACGTTTATTGCAATTTTCCACTATCAGTTCCGTTAAAAAATTCTTTAACTGATTAGCAAGTTCAGGATTCAGGTCTGCTGGGATGCGAAGCCGCTTAGCTGGATTGAGGCTTGCCGACGTTTCGAAGGAAGAAATCCTCATTTTTTTGGACCCCACATCGCTGACAAATACAGGCGGTACGTTCTTTAGAAACGCCGAGAAAAACAAGATTGCGACATTGGGACTGCGCACAGACAGACAGACAGACAGACAGCAGTGGAATTGGAACAGAGAGACACAGAGAATGGGGAAAAGAGTTATAGGTCCGGTGAAGGAAATAGCGCCGTGGAATATTTGATAAAAAAGAAATAAACACAGCAAGAGAAGCGGTAATGCAATCAGGTAAAAGGAAAGAAGCGAGACAGGTAGAGAGATTTAGAGAGAGAGAAAGACAGAACATTAGAGCTTGTTCCTTTGAGATGAACTTTATCAGACGTTAACTGATTAACACACTAATTAACCAGACATCCGAATGACTGCGTAACTAAATGCGTGCGTGGATCAGAAGCTCACTCAAAGCGTTTACATTTAAATTAGAAATCTCTGACTGATCACCCCAATTTGCATGTCGTCTCAGTTGAGAACGGCCTGGGGGTGGGGGAGGGGGCGAGGGAGGGAGAGGGGAGGTAGTGGCGTAATATGGCGGCTAGCGACACAGGCCTCTTAACTAACCAACCAACCAAACCCATAGAGCAGAGTCCTTCGTGACAAGCTAACAATTCCCCTGCTATTCAATAAATTCCGTGTATTTTAAGGAAACCGAATGTTCATTACCGTGTACACAACGGCCCGACACTTTCCCCTTTTCTAAGCCAGATTAATCCAGTCTATGCCACTCATTCTCATCCTATTTCTTAGATTTACATTTTAATATTATCCTCCCACATACAAGTTTTCCAAGCGGTTTTCTATCACCTTTCCCCACCAAAACATGTACTGCTTTTCTCGTCTTCCTCATACGTTCCACACATCCAGCCCATAACATCCTCTACGACTGCATCAACCGATAACGCCAGGAAGGGTTTACATGTCAGAAAGGCCCTAATTATGCCAAGCATAAGGCCCACAGGCCACCAGCAGCCATGACACTGCTGCTGTTGCAGTATGCAAGTTGCACTGTTACTGGGGTCTGCGCGGCCAAGCTTGGTAGCTCCTTACCGACGTTTCGGAACAACCTATCGGTCCGATCTCAGTGGGCAAACAGTACAGCATTAACTGACTGGTTTGTATAACAGAGACGGAGTGTGTTTACCGCGCGGTACGGACTGGGTCTTTATATATAATTTAGGTTTAAATATAAATCTACGTTCTGTCCACACACTGTATTTATGTGTTTTGTGTGGATCTGAGAACAAACAGCGATTATTTCCCTATACACCATTAACTGGGCGGTTTTTATAACCGAGGCGGAGTGTGTTTACTGCGCGGTACGGACTGGGTATTTAAATATAATTCAGGTTTACATAAAAATCTACGTTCTGCCCACACACACTATATTTATGTGTTCTATGGATCTCAGAATAAACAGCGATTATTTCCCTATACAGCATTAACTGACTGGTTTCTATAACCGAGGCAGGGTGTGTTTACTGCGCGGTACGGACTGGGTGTTTATGTATAATTCAGGTTAATATTTTTCTTTCAAAGGTTCACAATAGGTAAATTTCATAATGTAATTTGGAGCGTCAATCAATGAAGCTGCTGCATGTCACTGTTGCAGCCAATATTGCAATGCTCCTCCCGCCTGCTATACCATCAGGATCGACAATGAAGTGAGACAGAATACAGCATTTCACGCATAACGCAAAAGTGTGTTTGCAGTGCCTGAACTCCATTATGTGTTTCTGGTATTTGTTCAGATCTCCTGCATGAGCGATTCGCAGGATTCAAAGAGCACGCCGATCAGATGCAGACGGCGGACGGCCCTGCTGTTTGCTTTGCTATCAGCACCGAACTGTCGTTTTCTGATACACAGCAAAATATTCAGAAGTACAGCGCACGCACGCACGCACGCACGCACGCAGGCACACACACCCCGGCCACAGAATGTAGCGTCGCTTGCTGCACCACACAAGAACACAGCACATGCCTGTTTGTGTCTTTCGTATTATTTTCAGAATAAACAGCGACTGTTCGCATTTGCAGCATCAACAGGTTCTCTGCATAATTAAGAAGCAATGTTTTTGCTGTGAGGTGGAAATGACATCATATGCTCTTCGTGTGTATCCCACATCAACGTTCGCTCTTTTCCTCAGTCACTGCGATTCGTCCAACGCCCCCATTCGTTATACTCAAGCACGAGGGGACAAACATGCCGGTCGGTCACAGCTGGGACACTTCGAAAGCAGCGAGAGGCTCAGGGCAGGGCTAACCGTGGGCCAGTCGGCTGCCACCAGAGGATTCTGCTGCAGTCAGGCGGGAGACAATCCTGTTAGTCCGACGTTGTTCAGTTTTCATTGTGTGAGGTAATTAACGAATGTAATGCTACTTCCATGGACCGATGTTTGAAGTGTATCCACTGCACATTCTCAATAGCAGTACAGACGGAGGATATCCTGTATTCTTCTTTCGCAAAGTTTCAAAATGAAGCCATCACAATAGCTATTGTCGCTGCTTTCTACACCGTTCTATTATATTGCCAGTGATGTGCCTGTCGGACCTTCTACAGGGTGATGCGAGAAACTGTGCCTGTCGGACATTCTACAGGGTGATGCGAGAAACTGTGACTGTGGGACATTCTACAGGGTGATGCGAGAAACTGTGATTGTGGGAGATTCTACAGGGTGATGCGAGAAACTGTGATTGTGGGACATTCTACAGGGTAATGTGTGAAACGGTGCCTTGGGCCATACTACAGGGTGATGCAGGGAACTGGGCCTGTGGCTATACTACAGAGTGATAAACGGTACTCTGTTTTGTCTATCTTCCCATTTTCATGACATCTGAAGTTCCCACTCAGGCATGAGACACTGCGTACTGACGTAAAGAGATAATCAGGTTTCAAAAAGCAACTCTTGCCTCCATCTTCAGTATAGGTGTATCATAAAGACAGTGGTAAAACACTGTGCAACGTTCGCACCAACTCGCAAAACTACACGGCGTCACACCTCAAATACCCCAAAATTCATGCACACAGACTGACTCTGAATTCGCTTCTTGGGTCTATGGTTCGTACCTTCCGACTGTACTTGCTTCTGTGCAGTAAAGTCTCTGTGCAGTAAGTGCCTGTGCAGCAAGTCTGTGTGCAGCTCAGTCTCTATGCAGTACACTCTCTGTGCAGTAAAGTCTCTGTGCAGCTCAGTCTCTGTGTAGCTCAGTCTCTGTGCAGTAAAATCACAGTGCAGTACAATCTCGGTGTAGTAGTCTCTGTGCAGTACAATCTCTGTGCAGTACATTCTCTGTGCAGCTCAGTCTCTGTGCAGTACAATCTCTGTGCAGTAAAGTCTCTGTGCAGTACAGTCTCTGTGCAGTACACTCTCTGTGCAGCTCAGTCTCTGTACAGCTCAGTCTCTGTGCAGCTCAGTCTCTGTGCAGCTCAGTCTCTGTGCAGTAAAGTCCCAATATCCGTGACCAGTCGGCACCGAAATACCCGCTATGAACTTCATATTCCATTTCTTACTGTCAAATTCCAACTTTGTTCCAAGACGTTTCAAAACAGCAGCAGTGCCAAATCCGTGGAAAATGTCAAAACCATAAAAAAGGCTTTTGATTTTAATAAAATACAAATACTGTTGGAAAGGTAAAGTGCGTCAGATATTGACGGCTAACAAACAACACTGCATGCGGTTAGAGAGCAATGGACAGAGCCTGACTGAGCTGAGAGCGGTCTGGGCCACAGCACGAGAGTGCGGGAAGCTGACTCCATCCATGTGTTCATTTCATTTCTGAAACAAATGATTAAATACACAAAGTGTGTGAGTCGGCGTTGTCTGATGTCACTTCACGCTCCGTACCCATCACATTGTTACCTGTCGGCTCACGGACAGTGCTGGTTACCAACAGCGTGAGTATGCATGTGTTCCGTGTGTGCTGTGTGTTCCGTGTGAGTATGGAAGTTCAAGCACCTGTCTTAATATATGAAATCAAAAGACACAGCAAATCACCTTATCTTGTTATTTTTCGTTCTACAGCACCATAACCACCGTAACCACCATAACAAAGTTTGCATAATTTTTTTAAAATCTATTATCACACAGCATTTTAGTTTCTGGGTTTGAAAAAGCTCCCCCCCCCCTTTTTTTTTGGTGAATCGAACCTTCGTCCCCACGGTCAAAAAGCCTGTGAATAGACCCGACCCTCAGTCAGTCACATCCAGTCCACCTCACACTACACCGGTACTTTTTAAGACGTTCCTTCTACGCCGATATCTTCCCATGTTGTCCTTCCTTAGCATTTCTAACAGGCAGTGTTGGCTGCGGCCTGCCGCTATCCGTGCTGCATACTGGTACCTCGCATTCTATTGGCAGTAAATATTGTGCTAGTGCCTTTGTTCGTCCCACAATTCAATCACGCCATTCCTTTTGCATCAATATCAGGGCTACCAACTTTCTATTCCTTTTCTCCCACGTTAATACCTTTGTTCAGAATCTACTTTACCTTGTCGTAACATGAGAGAGAAGTGAATGTGAGGGCTTACTAAGTTCTCTGCCAGGACTTTCTGAAATAAACAGAAGCTAGAGGGTAAATGCGAGCCAAGAACAGGGGTGGGAAATCCACACGCCCCTAAGGTACGTTGGTGTGTTGCAATATGTGGACAATCACATTTGGAAATAACGTTCGTGGTTTCATACACCAAGAACACATTTGATAAGCAGACAGAAGGTGACGGATAATATGAGAAATTCAGGTGACTTGGGCTGTGCGCTTGTTCACACTGCATTGTGTCAACAGCAGACAGTTCCTGTCAATCGCGTGACCAACTGACATCCAGCCAGCAGGCCGATGCACAGTGTCTCAATTCCTCCGAACACAAATAAATTATTTGTAATTGAAATCTTAAATTTTAACGCCTTTAGGCTTTCTTTCGTGTCGCTGATAGCGCAGTGACCAGGACTGAGGGCCGAAACATGCAGCTGCGACCGTAACGTACTGCTGTCTGTCTGTCTGTCTGTAGTGAGGCAGTGACAATGCAAGAACCGCCCAGCAGGTAATACAATATCCTTAAGCCGTTTTTACATTTCCGATCTTGGGTTTACGAAGGAAATTCCAGGTTTCTAAAATGTGAATGTAAAGAATGAAGTACGTTAATTATGTGCACATAACAGCATATAACTCTATGAATATCACCCTTAAAAGCATTCTGCTTCTCTGATGGGCTGTGCGGATGGTTTATGGCCCATGGAGTGTAGTCATTACATCTCTGAGCTGAATCAGACTTACCCACTACGGGCAGAGGAGAGTTTCGAGTGTATTAGGGAAAAGTCCCTTAACATGGATCAAGCGTGATGTGATGTACAGAATTATTTAAGTCCCTTTTATATTAGGGTTGTTGTAAGTGAACATTTGTTAGGCTGCTGAGTGCCGGATAAAACATGGCAATAACTGTTGAGAGTAACGTGAGATTACGAACCCTGTAAAGGATACATTACTAGGATAACACGAACAGGGTGAAGTATTTTTCTGACGCAACAGCCCCCAGTGGGCCAGAGGCTCCTCATTCACGAGGTCTCTAGACCACACTTAACGAAGCACCACAGTCGGTAGGACTCCTCTGGACGAGCGATCAGCTCGTCGCAGAGACATCTACCTGACAAAACACAACACTCACAACAGACAAACAACCATCCTCCCAGTGAGATTCGAACCCATAATCTCAGCAGGCGAGCTGCCGCAGTCCTATGCCTTAGACCGTGCGGCCACTCAGACCAGCAGTCCCATGTAACTGTACAATTAACAAACGATTTAAAAAGCGCGCCATATTAACAATTTCCAACTAGCCCTTGTGCAATACCGCTGGCAAACACCCTGTGGATGCCCGTCAATTTGCCACACTTTAGCCTTCTGCTCCCTGTGCTGCTGCTGTTCTTGTAATGCGGATTGAAACTTCGAGAAAAACCTTGCTTTCTTTTTTTTTTGAACACGATTAATCTTGACAGACTTGCTCGACAGTGGCTCTAGCTGACCTGCAGACATCATTGTGAACTCATTTCAGAACGAATGGAATACTGATTCAAATCACACGCACAAACTCATAAAGGGGAATGTGACTGGCGGAACACGTAGCATTCAAAAGTGACAAGACATATGCAGGATAAACTGATCCAGATTTGATCCAGACGCTGCCTGCCGAAGCCAACAGCCGCAGGACAGACGCTGTTTCATGAACATCGCTGAAACGAAACGTGTTTATAGCAGCCACTGTGCACTGAACGGTTAGCAGGAGGAAAATATTTTCATTTGTACCTTTTGCTTTCCACTAACGGATGATAGTGCAGCTTAGCACAGTTAATTTATGGCGCCAGGAAAAATAGGTGTGAGCACATGGGCACTAGGAGGTGCCGTGCGTCAGTGTGGTAACACACAGCACTAGACACATTAACCCTCTAAGTCCCAGTGGTCACTATATATACTACCAGTTTAACATTCCACAATTCCACGTTCTGCCCACACAGTGTATTTGTATTTTGTGTGGATCTGAGAACAAACAGCGATTATTTCCCTAAACAGCATTAACTGACTAGTTTGTATAACAGAGACGGTTTGTGTTTACTGCGCGGTACGGACTGGATCTTTGATCGTCACATATAACTGAGGTTAATTTTTGTCTTTAAAGGACTAATTAATTAATTAACTCCCTGCGGGAGATTCATTCTTGAAACAGGAACCAAGAAACACCCTGTTCTTTACGGGAATCGAAACCTGTTCTCACGGGCTCGCCACCGGTCAATATCCACTACAAGCTCAAACCCAGTCTTCAGGATGCTCCAAACCTGTCACTTGGTATTTCCAATGCATTTCCACTTCAGTTTCCCGGCCACAATTTTGTACCAGTCTAAGTCTGTCATCTTCCAATGCGTGCTACTGTATTTGACAAAATCTTCCTCCTTGGTTTAATTGTTAGGGCTCGGAAATAACAATACATTCCATCTACTGCAAGGTCATGAAACTTGGCACTATGCCCATTCCTTAGAAGTCGTAAAACAAACGGCGATTGGTTAAGTAATCAGCATGAACAGGTTCAGGTTCTACAACGGACATACAGCGTGTTTTCTTTAAGGCGTGAAATGAGGTGTTATACACACCCCTGTAATTGTACAGACATGTCACTGATAGCAACCGTATACACTATATTATCCACCATTCTTCCTTCAAGGTCACCTCAACATGCAGAGGAAGTTATTTTGTATCATTAGTGTGGATTTTGACTAACAGGTCCACTACTGACCATATACTGTGCATTCGTCAAATACGTGAGAAGAAATGGGAATACAACGAAGCGGTGCATCACATGTTTATAGACTTCAGGGAAGCTTGTGATTCAGATCGGAGGGACATCTTGTATAATATTATGACTGAGTTTGGTGTCCTTGTGAAAGTTGTTAGGTTGATAGCAAGACAGGCTCTGCACTTACAGACGTGACATTGACGCGCGTTCGCGTACCCATTGTTGCAGTGGAAAAGAAATGACTATTACATACTCTAAGTGAGCGTTGGTAGATTAAGTTAACCTGTAAGCAATGATTCAAGAAGAAATTTCTCGAAAGATTTTCGAAAAATCTTCAAATATCAAATTTCATGAATATCCACTCAGTTTGTGTCATGCGGACGGACGGACAGACAGACAGACAGAAATGGCGAAGCTAATGGTCGTTTTTCGCAATTTTGTTTCAATGAAACCTGTATGGAGTCCTGGGGGGCACGTTCCCCTACGAAGAATGGTTTGAAACAAGGAGATGTTTTAACGCCATTACTTTCCAACTTTGCTTTAGAATATGCCCTTAGGAGAGATAAGGGACACCACGAGGGGTTCAGACTGAACGGTACACAGCAGCTTCTGATTTGTACTGATGACGTCAAAACGCTTGGTGTAACAGACTTAGTAATCGCTAGTAAGGACACTGGACTACAAGTGAATGACAACGTACGAGAATTAATGAATGTTTCTAAACAGGAGACCAGTTAAAATATTTGGGAACAGCCCTAAAAATCAAAACTGCCTCCATAAAGAAATTAAGAGTCAACAGAATTGGGAGAATGCATCATACCATTCCGTCCAGAATCTTTTGTTTCCCTATTTGTCATCAAAACATGTAAAGATTAAAATACACAGAAATATGAGTTTGTATGTTGTATGTGGGCGTGAAACTCGGTCTCTCACATTAAAGGTAAAGCACACACTAAGAATGTCCGAGAATAGGGTGCTGAAGAGAATATATGGGCATAAGAGGGGTAAGGTGACATGGGACTGGAGAAGGCAGCATACGGAGGAGATTAATGTTCTGCACTCTTCACCAAATATTGTTTTATCAAATCAAGAATGAAATGGGTGGAACATGTAGCACGTATGGAGTACGGAACAGTTGAACACAGAGTTTGGTGGGGAAACTTGAAGAAAATAGACAAAGAGCTGTAAGACGTAAGCGTAGAGTTTGGGGATAATTTTAACCCTTATCCTGCTAACGTCGAGGATATGGTGAGCTCCTAATAATGCCAGGAAATGGCAGATGTGATTTAATTCGGCGTTTAAAGGGTTAAAATGAAACTTCAAGACGTGGGGTGGGGGACCTGCGAAGGACTGATCTGTCTTAGGATAGGGATAGGTGGCGGGCTCTTGTGAATGCGGTATGAAGCTTCGGGTTCCATAAAATGCTGAACAATTTCTTGACTGACTGAGAACCTGTTAGCTTCTAAAGAGGGACACTAGTCCATGAATTTAGCCACATGAGGTTGAGATGAATGCCAGTCTAGAAATCTGAAATTGTTCTGAGGTCCAAATCCTCTCTTCAGCACCCTACCTGCACAACCCAATCAATTTTATAAATTCAGGGGACCATTTCTTCCCTTTTTCTTCCTATTTAACGTATGGAAACCCCAGGCTCTATCGCGACTGGGCCACAGGCCTGATGTATGAGGAATCCTGGCTCGATTCCCAGCGCGCCCAGACCAATCCTCTGCCTCATGCAGCTTCCAATTCAACGCGAAACGGTGGCTTTTCCTCGGGGATAAAGCTGACCACTCAAATCCATTTCGTACTGAAGTTGATGAGTGGCACTGTAACTGCACTCTTCCAAACGCCTTCAAGAAATGCGCAGTGACGTTGCTACTTTCCTGTTTCTGACTTATTTTGCCCTGTCAAAACGTTATGCCCTTTTTCCAATAAGTCACGTACGGCAGTTTGTGATTTTCCGGTACTCAGAAGGAAGATTAACACATAGACGTGACCCGAATAAAACTAATTCATAGTAATAAGTAATTAAAGTGCAGCATGGTAGCAATTCTAGCGCACTATGCATTGCAGCAACCACAGGCCGGCCGTTTTTGTGCAGTACAAGCAGGAGCATTTCAGTGGCTGCATATTTCAGGCTACGTGGGTTTGTGAGCGGTACGAGTGATCCATTAGTGCACCGCCAAATAAGGAATAGACAAATACAGCGCGGAGGTAAAAACAACGAAAATTAGAGGAAAAACAGGTGTTTACATAAGGGGTTTACAACCTGTGGGCCCGGTAGCTCCTCGGGTCCGCAGGGATATTCCCGTTGTTCAAACAACTCACACACACAACATGGCAGCAATTCTCACTGAGGTTGTCTATGCCTGAAATATGTGCCCATTGACAGGTGTTCTGACACTATGACAGCCATGTGTCATTTCCTGCGGGAGTTCTTGAATTCTCAGTTAAGAAGGGGTTTACATGTACCAAAATTTGGAAACCGCTGGTCCAGAGGTTTTTTTCCACCGTCTTGTTTTTGTTAGAACCACAAAACGTTTGGCAGGGCGCTTATATTTCTGTCGTCAGGTCAAATACATGCGTTACAAAATTCACTCTGCTGGGCCTGTCAGCTTCAGCAACACTGCGAAAGGACAGCCAGCCGTCTCAACGCTACAAAAACGTAAAACACAAAAAAGGAAAGACGTGCGCGTGTGACGACAAAAGAGTTGCTGTTAGCATCGTTGTCTTGTCTGATGAATTAGCAGCAAAAACTTTTGAAACAAAAGACTCCGCCTGGTAGCTCCAAGAGCCGCACTAAATTTTCAAAGTGACAGCGTTGTTAACGTAGTAAAGTTCGACATATTTTGTTAGAGATGTGACAGGAGCAGCAGAAGCAGTAGTAGAAGTAGGAGCAGCAGCAGCAGTACCTGCAGTAGTAGAAACAGTAGCAGCAGCACTAGCAGCAGCAGTAGCAGCAGCAGTAGCACCAGAAGCAGGAACAGCAGAACCAGCAGAAACAATAGTAGCAGGAGTAGCAGGAACAGAAGTAGCAAGAGCAGAAGGAGTAGCAGCAGCGGCAGCAGAAGTAGCAGCAACAATAGCAGCAGCAACAGTAGCAGCAGGAGTAGCAGCAGCAACAGTAGCAACAGCAGCAGAAACAGCATTAGCAGCTGCACTACAAGCAGCAGTAGCAGCTGCAAAAGCACGAGAAGCAGCAGAAATAGCAACAGCATTAGCAGCAAAAGCAGTATCACCAGCAGCACTTGCATCAATAGCAGCAAAAATGGCAACAGCAGCAGCAGTAGCAGCAGCATTAAAAGCAGCAGCAGCAGCACTAGGAGCAGCAGCAATGGCAACAGCACTAACAGTAGAAATAGAAGCAACACAAGTAGCAGCAGTAGCAGCAGGAGTGGGAGCAGTATTAGCAGCAGCAGCTGTAGCAGCAGCAGCATTTGCAGCAGAAGTAGCAGCATCAATAGCAGCAGAAGCACCGCTAGCAGCAGCAGTAGCTGCAGAAATATCAGCTACAGTAGCAGCAGCAGCAGCAGCAGCAATAGCGGCAGAAAAAACAGAAGAAATACTAGCAGTAGCGGTAGAAGCAGCATTAGCAGCAGCAGTAGCAGCAGCAGCTGTAGCGACAGCAGTAGCAGTAGCAGCAGTAGCAGCAGTTGCAAGCAGGACCAGCATCAGCAGCAGCAGTAGCAGCAGCATGAAGAGCAGCAGTAGATGCAGCAGCAAGAGCAGGAGAACTTGCAGCAGCAGCAGCAGTAGTAGTAGCAGCACTAGCAGCAGCGGAAGCAGCAGGATTAGCAGCAGCAGTAGCAGTAGCACTAGCAGCAGCAGTAGCAGTAGCAGTAGCAGCAGGACCAGCAAAAGTAGTAGCAGCAGGAGAAGTAGAAGCAGCAAAAGTAGAAGAAGCAGCGGCAGCGGAATCAGTAGCAGCAGCACAAGCAGCAGAATTAACAGAAGAACTAGCTGCAGCAGGACGAGCAGCAGCAGTAGCAGTAGCAGCGGCAGCAGTAGTAGCAAAAGTAACAGCAGCAGTAGCAGCAGAAGTTGCAAAACTAGCAGCAGTGGCAGTAGCAGAAGCAAAAATAGTAGCAGCACAAGCAGCAGAAGCAGCACTAGCAGCAGCAGCAGCAGGAGCAGCAGGAGCAGCAGCAGCAGAAAAAGCACTAGCAGCAGCAGGAGCAGAAGCAGCAGCGGTAACAGCAGCACAAGTAGCAGCAGAAGTAGCAGAAGCAGCAGCAGCAGCATTAGCAGCAGTAGCAGCAGCACTAGAAGCTGTAGCAGCAGGACAAGCAGGAGCATTTGCAGCATCATTAGCATTAGCAGTAGCAACAGAAGTAGCAGCAGCAGCAGCAGAAGTAGCAACAGCAGCAGCAGCAGTAGCAGCAGCAGGAGCAACACTAACAGCGGATTAGCAGTAGTAGAATTACCAGTAGGAGTGGCAGCAGCAGAAGTAGCATTAGCAGCAGTACTGGCAGTAGCAGTAGCAACAGAGGCAGCCCTAAAATCACATGTAACAGCAGCAGTGGAAGCAGAAGCAACAGTAGCAGCAGCACAAGCAGCAGTAGTAGTAACACCATTAGCAGAAGCACAATCAGCAGGAGTAGCAGCAGCAGTGCCAGCCGAAGTAATAGCAGCAACAACAGCAGGAGCAGGAGCAGCAGCAGCAGTAGCAGTAGCAACAGCAATAGCAGCTACAGCAGCAGCGGCGGCAGCAGCAGCAGCAGCAGTAGCAGGAATGGCAGCAGCAGCAGCAGCAGTAGCAGCAACACTAGCAGCATCAGCAGCAGTAGGAGTAACAGCAGAACTAGCAGCGACAGCAGCAGTAGCAGTAGTAACAGCAACAGCAGCAGCAGAACGGCAGTAGCATTAGCAGCACGAGCAGTACTAGCAGAAGCACCAACAGAAGCAACAGCAGCACCAGTAGTAGCAGCAGCACAAGCAGCGGCAGCAATACCAGCAGCAGTAAGAGCAGTAGAAGCAGCAGTGGAAGAAGTAGGAGTAGCAGCAGTAGCAGCAACAGTAGCAACAGCAGTAGCAACAATAGCACAATTAGTAGTTAGAGCAGTAGTAGCGGCGGAAGAGGTAGCAGCGGAAGTAGCATTAGTAGAAGTAGAAGCAGTAGCAGCAGTAGTAGCAGCAGTAGCAGCAGCAACAGTAGCAGCAGCAGTAGTTACAGAAGCAGTAGCAGCAGCAGCATTAGCAGCACGTGGAGCAGCAGAAAAAGCAACAGTAGAAGTAGCACTAGCAGCAAAGCACAAACAGCAGCAGCAGCAGTAGGAGGAGAAGAAAAGAGGCAGCAGAACTACTAGCAGCAGCAGTAGGAGGAGAAGAAAAGAGGCAGCAGAACTACTAGCAGCAGCAGCGGGAACAGTAGCGGCAGCACCAGCAGCAGTAGGAGTAGCACCAGCAGCATCAGCAAAAGTAGCAACAGCAACAGCAGCAATAGCAGCAGCAGAAGCAGCGGCAGCATTAACAGCTGCAACCGTAGCAGAAGTAGGAACAGCAGTAGCAGCAGCAACAGCAGCAGCAGTAGTAGCTGCAGGTATTACAGCTGCAGAAGCAGTAGCAGTATCATAAGCAACGGCGGCAGATCATGCAGCATTAGCAGCAGCAGCAGCAGTAGAAGCAGCATTAGCAGCAGCAGCAGTAGCAGCAGCAGCAGCGGCATCACAAGCAGCAGTATAAGCAGTAGCAGCAGCGGCAGCAGTAGCAGAAGAAGCATTAGCTGCAGCAGTAGCAGCAGCACTAACTGCAGCAGCAGTAGCAGCAGCAGCAGCAGCAACAGCAGCGGTAGCAGCAGCAGTAACATTAGCAGCAGTAGCAGCAGCATTCGCAGCAGTAGACAGCAGACACAGCAGCAGTAATAGTAGCAGTAGCAGAAGCGGCAGAAGCAGCACTAGCAGCAACAGCAGCAGCAGGACAGGCAGCATTAACTGCTGCAACAGTAGCAGCAGCAGTAGCAGCAGCAGCAAAAAAGTACCAGCAGCAACAATAGAAGAGGCAGTAGCAGTAGCAGCAGCAACAGCAGTGCCATTAGAATTAGTAGCAGCAGCAGCAGTAGCAGCAGCAGCTGGAGAAGCAGCGGAACTAGCAGCAGTAGAAGTAGTAGCAGTAGCAGCAGCAAGAGCAGCAGCAGCAGTAGCAGCAGTAGCAGATAAAGCAGCAGCAGCGATAGTAGCAGCGGAAGCAGTAGCAGAACTAGCAGTAGCAACAGCAGCACTAGAAGCAGCAGCATCATTAGCAGCACCAATAGCAGCAGCAGTAGGTGTAGCATTAGCAGCAATAGCAGTAGGAGGAACTGCAGCAGCAGCAGCAGCAGCAGGAACTCTAGCAGCAGCAGCAGCAGCTGTAGCAGCAACAGTATCAGCAGCAGTAGCAATAGGAGCAGTAGAAACAGTAACAGTAGCAGCAGCAGTAGCAGCAATAGCAGCTGCAGTACTTAAGACAGAAATAGTAGTAGCAGTAGTAGCAAAATTAGCAGCAGCAGCAGCAGCATTAACAGTAGCAGTAGCATTAGCAGTAGCAGCAGCAGCAGCAATAGCAGCGGCAGCAGTAAAAGCGGCAGCAGCAACAAAAGCACGAGTAGCAGCACGGCAAAAGCAGTAGCAATATCAGCAGAAACAGCGGCAGCAGTATCAGCAGAGGCATCCATTGAAGTAGTAGCAGCAACAGCGGCAATAGTAGTAGCAACGGTAGCAGCAGTAGCAACACCAGCAGTAATAGCAGTAGTAGCAGCAGCAGCAACAGCAACAGTAGCAACAGCAGCAGCACTAACAGTAAAAGCAACAGCAAGAGCAGCAGTAGTCAGCAGACACAGCAGCAGTAACAGCAGCAGAAACAGCAGTGGCAAGAGCAGCAGCAGCCGGAACTGCAGGAGTAAAAGTAGCAGCAGCGACTGCAGAAGCAGCAGCAGCAGAAGTAGATGTAGCAGCAGCAGAAACAGCGGCAGCATTAATAGAAGCAGCAGTAGCAGCAGCAGTTGGAGCAGCAGTAGCAGCACCGACGCAGCAAAAGCATAAAGAGTAGCAGCAACAGCAGCAGCAATAGCAGTAGCATTAGGATCAGCAGTAGCAGTAGAAGCAAGAAGAGAATTAGCATCAGAAACAATAACAGCAGCAGAAGCAGCAACAACAGCAGCAGTAGTAGCACAAGCAGCAGCAGCTGTAGCAGTACCAGCAGCAGCAGCAGCGGCAGCAGGAGGAGCAGCAGCAGTACAGGAAGTAGGGAGCAATACTAGTGACAGCAGTAGCAGTAGCAGCAGCAGCAACATTAGCAGCAGCAGCAGCAGCATTAGCAGCAGCAATAGTAGCAAAAGCAGTAATAGAAACAGACACCGCAGCAGTAATAGCAGCAGAAGAGTAGAAGCAAAAGCAGCAGCTGCAGCAGCACCACAACATATAGCAGCAACAGCAGAAGCTGCAGCATCAGTAGAATCGGCAGCAATAACAGAAGGAGCAGTAGCAGCAACAGTAGTAGCAGCAGAAGCAGCAGCAGCAGCAGCAGCAATAGGAATAAGAGCACGAGCAACAGCAGCAGCAGGAGCAGTAGATGCAGCAGGAGCAGTAGCATTAGCATCAGTAGTAGCAGAAGCAGGAGCATTAGCACCAGCAGCAGCATTTGCAGCAGCAGCAGCAGAAATAGAAGCAGAAGCAGTACGAACAGCAGCAGCAACAACAGTAGTAGCAGCAGCAGTAGCAGCAGTATCAGGAGCAGTTGCAATAGAATCAGTTCCTGAAGTAGAAAAAGCATTAGCAACAGCAGCAGAAGCAACAGCAGCAGCAGTAGTAGCAGTAGCAGTAATACCAGCAACAGCAGTAGCAGCATCACTAGCAGATGTAGCAGCAGCAATAACAACACTAACAACAGGAATAGCAGGAGCAGCAGCAGCAGCAGTAGCAGCAGCATTAACAACAGCATCAGTAGCATTAGGAGCAGTAACAGCAGCAGTAATAGGAGTAGAAGGAGCATCAGCAGCATTAACAGCAGTAGCATTAGCAACAGCAGCAGCAGTAGCAGCAGTACTAGGAGCAGCAGAAATAGAATCAGCAGCAGCACTAGAAGCAGCAGCAGGACTAGTAGCAGCACTAACAGCAGTACCATCAGCAGTAGCAATAGCAGGAGCAGCAGTAGCAGGGGCAGTAGCAGCAGTAGCAGGGGCAGTAGTAGCAGAAGGAGCTGCAGTATTTACAGCAGCATTAGTAGCATTGGCAGTAACATAATCAATTTCACCAACAGAACAGTAGCATCAGCAAAAGCAGCGGCAGCAGCAGTAGCAGCAGCAACAGTAGCAACAGTAGCAACAGCAGCATTAGCAGTACGAACAGCAGCAGCGTCAGCAGTAGCAGCAGCAGCAGAAGCAGTGGTAATAAAAGCAGCAGCAGGAATATTAGGAGCAGTAGCGACAGCAGTAAAAGCAGCAGCAGCCGTAGCATTAGCAGCAGGAGCAGCAGCAGCATTAGCATCAGCAGCAGAAACAGTAGCAGTAGCAGCAGCAGGAGTGTCGTCAATAGCAGCAACAGCAGTAGCAGCAGTAGCAGCATCAACAGCAGCACCAGTAGCAGTAGCAGCAGCAGAACTAGCTTTAGTAGCATCGGCTGAAACAGCAGCAGTAGAAAAGCAGCAGCAGCAGCGGCACTAGTAGCAGCAACAGCAGCAGTAGTAGCAGTAGCTCTAGAAGCAGGAGCAGCAGCAACAGCAGCATTAGCAGCAGCAGCATCACTAACAACAGCAGCAACAGCAGCAGGAGTAGCCGCAGTAGCAGTAGCAGTAGCAGAAGTAGCAGCTATAGTAACAGAAGCAGCATTATCAGCAGCATCAGTAGAACAAGCAGCAGTAGCAGCAGCAGCAATAGCAGCAGCATGTACAGGAGCAAAAGCAGCAGTAGCAGCAGTATTAGGAGAAGCAGCAGCAACAGCAGTAGTAGTAGCAGCACAGCAGCAGCACTACCAGCAAAAGTAGCAGCAGCAGCATTAGCAGCAGCACTAGCAGCAGCAGCAGTAGCACTAGCAGAAGTAGCAGCAGTAGTAGCAGCTGTAACAGCAGTATTAGCAGCATTAACATCACTACCATTAGCAGCAGCAGCAGGAGCAGCAGCAGCAGTATCAGCAGCAATAGCATCAGCAGTAGCAACCCCAACTGCAGCAGCAGCCGTAGCAGCAGGAATATCACGAGTAATATCAGCCGCAGCACTAGTACCAGTAGCAGTATTAGCAGCAGCAGTAATTGCAGCAGCAATAGCAGCTTCAGTGGGTACAGCAATATTAGCAGCAGCAGCAGTATTATCATCAGTATCAGCAGTAGCAGTAGCAGCAACACTAGCGGCAGCAGCGGCAGCAGCGGCAGCAGCAACGGCAGCAGTAGCATCAGCATTAGGAGCGGCAGCAGCAACACAAGCAGAAGCATTAGCAGCAGAAAGAATATCAGCATCAGCAGTAGCAGCAACAGCAGTAGCAGCAGCAGTAGTAGCAGGAGCAGCAGCAGCTGCAGTAGCAGCAGCAGCAGCGGCAGGAGTACTTGCAGGAGCAATAGCAGCAGCAGCATTAACAGAAGCAGCAGCAGCATTAGCATCAGCAGCAACAGCAGCAGCATTAGCAGCAGCACAAGCAAAACATAAGCAGTAGCAGCAGCAGCGGCAGCAGCAGCAGTTGCAGAATCAGCAGCAGACCTAGCAACAGCAGCAGCAACAGCAGCAGTAGCAGCAGCAGTAGCATCAGCAGCAATAGCAGCAGCAACAGCAGCAGCATTAGCAGCAGCACAAGCAAAACAGAAGCAGTAGCAGCAGCAGCGGCAGCAGCAGCAGTAGCAGAAGCAGCAGCAGTAAAATTATTAGCAGTACCAGCAATAGTAAGGGCAATAGATGCAAGAGCAGAAGCAGCAGTAGCAGAAGAAATAGCAGCAGTAGCAGTTGTAGGATTAGCAGCAGTAGTAGCTGCAGCAGTAGCAGCAGTGGCAGCAGCACTACCAGAAGCAGCAGCAGTAACAGTAGCAGCTATAGCAGCAGGACTAGCAGCAGGAGCAGCAGTAGCAGCACCACTAGGAGCAGCAGTAGCAGCAGCAGTAGCCGCAGCAGCAGCATCAGCATTAGAAGCATTTGCATTAACAACAGCATAAGTAGCAGCAGCAGCAGTTGCAGTAGCAGCAGGAGCACTAGCAGCAGCAGCAGCAGTATCAGCAGCAGTAGCAGTATTAGTAATAGCAAAAGAGCAGTATCAGCAGCAGTAGAAGCACTAGGAACTGCATTACTTATAGCAGCAGTAGCAGCAGTAGTAGTAGCAGCATCAGCAGCAGTAGCAGAAGAAGTAGCAGCAGCCTTAGCCTTAGCTGTAGCATCAGCAGTACCAGCAGCAACAACAGCAATACCAGTAGCATCATTAACTGCAGCAGCAGCAGGAACAAATGCGCCAGTAACAACAGCAGTAGTAGTAACAGTAGCAGCAGCAGCAACGGCAGCATTAGCAGCCTTAACAGTATTAGCAGCAACAGCAGTAGCAGCAGCCGCAATACCAGCAGGATTAGTAGTAGCAGCAGCAGCAGGAACAATAGCAGCAGCAGCAGCAGTAGCTGCGTCAACACTAGCTGCGGCAGCATTAGCTGCGGCAGCACTAGCTGCAGCTGCAGAAAAAGAAGCAGTAGACAGCAGACACAGCATCAGTAACAGCAGCAGAAACAGCAGCAACTGCAGCAGCTTTAGAAGCAGTTGTAGCGGCAGAAACATTAGCAGTTGCAGCAGGAGGATCGGCGACAGTAGCAGCAGTATCAGCAGCAGCAGTAGCAACAGTAGCAGCTACAATAGCGGTAACAGCAGCTGCAACAACAGAGGCAGTAGCAGTTGCAGCAGCAACATGTTTATTATTAGCATCAGTAGCAACCGCTGCAACTGCAGCTGCATTAGCAGCAGCAGCAGAAGCAATAGCAGAACAGGCGCAGCAGCAACAGCAGTACGAGCAGCAGCGGTAGCAACAGTAGCAGCTGTAGCAGAAGCAGTAGCAATAGTAGCAGTTCCAGCAGTAGAAGCAGCATTAACAGCAGAAGAATTAACAGCAGCAGTAGCAGTAGTAGCAGTAAAAGCAGCAGTAACAGCAGCAGCAGCAGCAATAGAAGCAGCAGCAGTAGCAGCAACATTTACAGAAGCAGCAGCAGCAGCATTAGTAGCAACAGTAGCAATAGGAGTAGGAGCCCGAGGAACAGTAATAGCAGCAGCAGCAGCATACGTAGCAGCAGCACTAGCAAGAGCAGCAGTAAGTGTAGCAACAGTAGCAGCAACATTAGCAGCATTAAAGGCAGTAGCATTAGCAGCAGCAGCAGTAGCATTAGCACTAGCAGCAGGAGCAATAGCAGCAGCAGAAGCACTAGCAGCAGCAGCAGCAGTTGCAGAAGCAGTATCAGCAGTAACATCAGCAGCAGCAATAGTAGCAGTAGCAGCAGTAGCAGCAGCGGCAGTAGCAGGAGCATTAGCAGCAGTATCAACTGCAGTAGTTACAGCAGCATTAGGAACAGCAGCAGTAGCATTATCTACATCAGCAGCAGTAGCACTAGCAGCAGTAACAGTAGCAGCAGCAGCACTAGCTGCAGTATTAGCAGCAGCAGCAGAAATGTCAGTAGCAGCAGCGGCGGCAGCAATAGTAGCTGCAGGGGCAGCAATCGTAGCAGCAGCAGCTGCAACTCTAACAGAAGCAGCATCAACATTAGCATCACTAGCAATACAGCAACAACAGCAGCAGCATTAGCAGCAGCAGCAGCACCAATAACAAAGCAGTATTAAAAGAACATCAGCAGTATCAGCAGCATCAGCACTAGCAGTAGCAGGAGCAACAGCAGCATTAGAATGATTAATAGCAGCAGCAGTAAAATTAGTAGCAGTACGAGCAGTATAAACAGCATTGGCAGCAGTAGCAGCAGCAGCAGCAGTAGCAGCAGGAGCAGTAGCCGCAGCACTAGCAGCAGCAGCAGAAATAGTATTAGCAGCAGTAGCAGCTGCTGCCACAGCAGCAAAAGCAGCAGCAGCATTAGCAGCGGCGACATTAGCAGCAGCAGCAGCAAGAGCAGCAGTAGCATTAGCAGCAGCGGCAGCATTAGCAGCATGAGCAGTAGCAGCAGCAGGAGCATTAGCAGCAGCAGCAGCAACAACAGCAGCAGTAGAATTAGCAGCAACAGTAGTAGCAATAGGATCGGTCAGAGCAGTAGTAGCAGCAGCAGCAGCAGCAGCATTAGCAGCAGTAGAATTAGCACTAGCAGCAGCACTAGCAGCAGCAGCAGCAGTAGTAACAGCAGCAGTAACAGTAGTAGCAGCAGCAGCAGTAGCAGTAGGAAAAGCGGCGGCAGTAGCAGCAGCAGCAGCAGTAGCAGCAGCAGCAGCAGCAAAAACAGCGGCAGTAGCAACAGCAGCAGCAGTAACAGCAGCAGTATTAACGGAAACAGTAGCAGTAGCAGTAGCAGCAGCAGGAGCGGCATCAATAGCAGCAGCAGCAGTAGCAACAGCAATAGCAGTAGCAGCAGTAGCGGCAACATCATCAGCAGCAGCAGTAGCATTAGCAGCCTCATCGGCAGTGGCATTAGCAACAGTAGCAGCAGCAGCTGCTGCACTAGCAACAGCAGCAGTAGTAGCAGCATCAGCAGCAAGAGGAGCAGGCTGAATACGGACAGTTCGTATGGCGGCGGCTCAGAACACAGCCAGTTACCAGCTTCCGGATATCAGACATTCCCATCAAACGGGGACTACATTTTGCTTGCATTCCGACTTATTTGGCGTTTTGGAGTCATGCAAATAATTGCATTTATTTTTTATTTAGTCCTTTTTAAATTTTTATAGATATACCTATGTATAAAACAATCAGAACTACAGAACTGGGTATGTGAATAAAAGTAGACCAACTAGATGACACTTGCTTTATTATGTCAATTTACTGCTCAATATGTTTCAGATATTAATACATCCATCTTCAGGAGCTTGCGACTACTTGGTGCGTTATTGTGTGGGCTGTAATAATAGAGGTTTTTTTTGTTAATTTTTTTATCTAGTGGTAAGTGTTATACCTATAGTATGTGTCGTGTGTGTCTCTGAGTGAGTGTGTTTCTGCAAGCGTGTCGTGTCCTGTAGTTCTTGAACTTTTTGTGTGTGGTATATTTTGGTCTTTTATGCATCTTTATTGATGACTATATGCATGAGCTGTACATACCTGACTTGAGGCGAGTTGGTGTTATGTAGCGGGATTGTCTGTTGGTGATGTGGTATCCGAGTGTAGGCTGAATCACTACTGACCTGATCATTGTGGACCGTGAGGGTTTAGGGGTATATGACCGCTTGGAACAAGGGGTTTGTTTCGCCTGGGCTCTGTTCGGGAATGAGTTTTCTATTGTGGTGGAGGGCTTGGATATGGTATTGTTCATATGGCAAGAGTAAGCTTTGGTTATTAATGTGTTTTAGTAGAGTCATAGTATTATCC